>Ga0136634_10000007_pt1:37500-105192 | contig 105192 bp, 75 predicted proteins | sample AntDrymUQ8332106_2_FD_104654 | JGI IMG/M metagenome (GOLD analysis project Ga0136634, IMG submission 104654) | Polar desert sand microbial communities from Dry Valleys, Antarctica - metaG UQ833 (21.06) | ecosystem: Environmental > Terrestrial > Soil > Desert | place: Antarctica... | reverse complement strand
TCTAACTATTGTGGAGAAGGTTGCCTAAGGTCCAAGGTTAAGATCTAGGAAGGTGAGCAGTACGAGCTGAAAGGCTCCCATACTGTTCGGAGGGCAGGGGCTTTTCCTGACCCCTATCCATTGTTGTAGAAGCTGTTTCTTTGGATGATTATGTTTCTTGGGTATCAAATAAATTAGACTAAAAAGCAAACACAGGACGAATTATGAGTGTCTCTCAAAAGCATCCTTATCATTTAGTAGATCCAAGTCCATGGCCTCTTTTAGGTTCATTGGGAGCTTTGGCAAGCACCATTGGTGGTGTTATGTACATGCACTCTTTTACGGGAGGTGGAACACTTCTTAGCTTAGGCTTGGGAATGATCCTATATACTATGTTTGTATGGTGGCGCGATGTTATACGTGAATCCACTTACGAAGGACATCATACATTTGTGGTCCAATTAGGACTTCGCTATGGTATGATTTTGTTCATCGTGTCTGAAGTCATGTTTTTTTTAGCTTTTTTTTGGGCTTTTTTTCATTCTTCTTTGGCACCTACGGTAGAAATTGGAGCTATTTGGCCCCCCAAAGGAATTGATGTGTTAAATCCTTGGGGAATTCCTTTTCTAAATACCCTTATTCTACTTTCATCTGGAGCTGCCGTGACTTGGGCTCATCATGCTATATTAGCTGGATTCAAAAAACAAGCTGTTTATGCTTTAGTAGCTACCAGGCGACCGTCAGATTACCAAGGAAACTTTTTGATTACCTTTCGTAATCATACCATTGCTGATGCTCGCAATGAGACGGATGCAACTTACCATGTAAACCAACCGGGACAATAGCATGTTGCAAAAGGAAAGGACAGGGTTGACCAACTCTAAAGAACTTTTCCGACCGTGTCTTGGAAAATATAGCCGAATGGGTCATTCATGAATGTGAGGTGTTTATGAGACACTAACTCGAGCGTGTTCGGTCAGCTTATTGATCAATCAATAATATTACAGCGCTATCTTCTCCATGGCAGAATGGTAGCCTGCCTGTGGCAGAGCAGGAGGAGGTCCCAATTTCAATATGAAAGAAAAACACTGGAAGCACGGCTGCTTTTCTGTTCGAACTAGCACCCTTAGTTGGAAATCTTAAGTATAAGAGTACCTTGGTAGTACCGGTGAACTAGATAGCCATTATCCGGTTATCCGGGACGGAGGACTCGTAGTATCCGCCTACTCGAGAGAGAACTGGCAACAGTAAAGCACTTGACTCGATCTTATTCGTTTAAGGGCAAAGCGAGAAGGAGTCTAAATAACTGTACATAAATGATTTTCATTTATGGACTTTACCTGATTGACACGGGAAATCCGGCTTCATGTCTGAATAGAATTAAGCCTAAGCCTTTTTAAAGGACTACATGCCCTATGGAGTAAAAAATCAGGTTGGTGAGCCGTGTGATAGGTAACTATCTCGCACGGTTCGGAGAGCACTTTATTATGTCAGATGAGTAAACGGCGACCCAGTTGTACGGCTCTATGAAGTAACTTTTGACTCTAACATTTTGCTGGCTCTAGTCTTTACTGGGTTTCAAGGAATGGAATATGTAGAAGCACCTTTCACGATTTCCGATGGTATTTATGGTTCTACCTTTTTCTTAGCCACAGGGTTTCATGGTTTTCATGTCATTATAGGTACCATTTTCTTAATAATATGCGCTATTCGTCAATATCTAGGGCATTTTACCCAAACGCATCACTTTGGCTTTGAAGCAGCTGCTTGGTACCGGCATTTTGTTGACGTGGTTTGGTTATTCCTATTTGTATCTATTTATTGGTGGGGAGGTAATTAAAAAAAAAATAAAAAATCTGAAAGAGTTTTTTTACTAACCTAATCATACTTTATTTAAAGATACAACTTAATTTAGTCTGCTTTTTTTTTTAAGAACTGGGCTTGTAATTATGGTGGTATTCGTGATTAATTCTAGCGATTCTAATATGGATCCTAGTACTTTTTGGAAGGAAGGTATCCATATACCGGTCCGGTGATGTCACGAGGCAAATATTTTGATAGACTCAAAAGTTATCAATAACTTAATTATTATTTTAAGAGGAAGCTCGAGGTCTATAAGGGGCATTATGATGTCAATCTAGAGGGCATAAAAGGCGTCCCGGGCCTTGCCGCTGAAAAAAGAATATGTTTGCTATGCCCTATCACGTAATATGCAACCTGCCTTTTTTTCCAACAGCAGTCGAATGAATAAAACCGTAGCTTAAGAGCAACCGTTAGATTTGCATAAGAAAAGCGAAGAAGATGGTTGACCAACGCCGCGCGGCACGCGCGTGCTTGCCCTAGACCGGTTTGCTTAGGGTGTTGCTTCCGCAGCGCTTTGGAGAGGCCTCGTGCTGATGGTATACCAGTAACAGTTTTGTGGGGACCGAATAATAAATATAGCGCTGCGGTCTTCTTCGTCCATTATGCGGGGGTGCGCGGCTTATGTGAAAAAACCCGCGCACCCCCCCCCTTCTTTTCGTCTGTTTGGTGTTGACGGCCTCGTTCGTCAAACGCGACAGTATATAAACTTTACATACATTTTCAAATAGATGGGCTAGATGCATTAAACAATAAAACTACTTCATTAATTATAGGAAATGCTTATATGTATGTATTTCGGAAAGGCGCGTAGCACTTGGTTGGTTTTGCAAACAAACAAAAAAAATATATATATATTTTTTTTGTTTTGTTTGTTTCGCTAATTAGTAGAAAAATAATCTATGCTCCGCGGCCAGTTCATTTTACGAACTTGTTGGATCAGCCCTGAATTGAATAAAAGCTTTTTAAAGGCTTTTTAGCTAGTTCTCCGATTGGACTAAGAAAAATAGAAATTAATGCATTCTTAGCGCGTAAGTGTTTTGTTAATGCCTAAGGGCAAGGAGCCGTAAACCCGCGGCAAAAATATATATATAGCTCCACGGGTAGGTTTCTGTTTTCCGGCCATAGCCAATTTAAGGTGTCATGTCCATAATTCTTATGACATTTCACAACTTTATTTGGAGGCTATCATTCATTCAGGCTACTTGAAGCGGTTTAACTTTCAATTATCCGCCTTATCCCGTTAGCCTGCGGTCCACAACCCATGTTTTTATAAAGCTACTGTAAAAAAAATATATATATATATATATTTTTTTTACAATAGCTTTTCGTATGAAATGAGATAGAAAAAAAAAGCCAACAAAATGAGACTGTATATCATTGGTATTTTAGCGAAAATACTTGGAATAATAATACCCCTTTTACTAGGAGTAGCCTTTTTAGTTCTAGCTGAACGTAAAGTAATGGCTTCTATGCAACGTAGAAAGGGTCCTAATGTAGTGGGATTGTTTGGATTGTTACAACCTTTAGCAGATGGTTTGAAATTAATGATAAAAGAACCTATTTTACCAAGTAGTGCTAATTTATTTATTTTTATAATGGCTCCAGTAATTACATTTATGTTAAGTTTGGTTGCTTGGGCTGTTATACCGCGCGCCGTGCAAGGTGTTTTCGTCGCTATGGGGCATATCCTGGTGCCCGATCTCCAGTCTGCGTCAATGGAGTAAATCACCCAGAGGTAGCGTTGCCGCAATGCGCGTGGAAAAGCATCTGGGAAACCAAGTCACAGGAGACCCCTATTTCAAGGAACGACTCGGGAGATACTGTTGGGATTGATGAGGCTGACGAATCCGAATTACGTAGCTGCAGAACGACAGCATTCACCAAGGCAGCGGATAAGAACTTGGTCCCGTAATCGGTTCTTTTGGTAGGTATAACGGAGGCCGAAGACGGAAAAAAATATATATTTTTTTTTCGGGGGCATTCTCAATAAGGGAATAATACTATGCGGACATCTTACCTCAACAAACAGGTAAAAAAAGTCGAAGACGCAATCACGGGATCGACCTACTCTCTAGTGAGAGGGTCGGCGGAGCCGCTGTAGTAAGTAAATAGATAAATCGACCAAGCCAGGTACTGAAGGGCGGCAGTCATGATTCGATGGTAGAGGGTCTAGCCCTTTCCTTGCCACAGATGTTGTGGTGAAGGCGGCGACGCTTCAACTCTTCTGAGAAGATGGGTTGGTCATAGCAGACACTCAAATGCGGCTACGATCTCATTCAAGAAGTACCTCGTGCAGCACGTCAACAAAATATATATATATTTTGTTGACGTGCTTTAGTAAATCAGTGGCGGAGAGCTTTATGACGGGAAACTGTCACGTATGGCTCGGAGGGCGGGGAAATCTCCGACCCCTACTTTTGATTATGGTATGGTATTGTCAGATTTAAATGTAGGTATACTTTATCTATTTGCTATATCTTCTTTAGGCGTTTATGGTATTATTACAGCGGGCTGGTCGAGTAATTCTAAATATGCTTTTTTAGGAGCATTACGATCTGCAGCTCAAATGGTTTCTTATGAAGTTTCTATCGGTCTTATTATTATTACTGTACTAATTTGTGTAGGTTCGTGTAATTTTAGTGAGATTGTAATCGCGCAAAAGCAGATATGGTTTGGCATTCCCTTGTTTCCTGTATTTATTATGTTCTTTATTTCTTGTTTAGCAGAAACTAATCGAGCTCCTTTTGATTTACCAGAAGCAGAAGCTGAATTAGTGGCGGGCTATAATGTAGAATATTCTTCGATGGGTTTTGCACTTTTTTTTTTAGGGGAATATGCTAATATGATCTTAATGAGGTGTGGAGCTTTGCATCTGACATTCGTTGGGCCGCGGCCCTCTGCAGGAGCCAGCGCCCTTTTTTTTTAAGGGCCTTGTGCAGTAAACCCTTCTGAGCGGTCTGAAGACTAGTAGGCCCGCGAAGCTGTCGGAGAAGGGTAGCCTGGTGTGCCAGCACAACAACGAAACGCGAACCCATTGGACGACCTATCTAAGACTAGGGAGATACCCTAAGTGGGTACCTCGTAACTTTTCCCCGGGCCTATACGTGTACCGAATACTCATACGGGAAAGTGCGCTCCTAGGTCTGGAACCAGGGAGGGTTGCTGCGAGAAAAAACTTCTCGTCTCATCCAGGGGGTGCGGACACACCTGCGCGAATTACAGGTGACAGCTACAAGGGTGGCGGGGGAAAGAAAGGTACCCCATATCCGGGGATGAATGTAAACCTATTGAACAGGGATAATCATTCTGGTTCTGGGAGATAGAACTCACCAGCAGTAGTAGACAATAGGCTGAAAGTTAGGCGTAGCGAGCCTAAGTCACTAGGGCGCAAAGCGCAGCACCTATCTTATTGCGGACAATAGACTACTACTTGCGTCCTATTATGAGCGACTCCAGTCTAAACCAAGCAGCTTGAAACCTGACGGAAAATAAATTTTTTCCGTTCTGTGCCGGTCATCCACACTTAGACATCCATGCGAGGCCTTCGTGATTCGGAAATATAGGCGTAGCGTTGGTTAGAGGGGATGATACTCAAGATTTCCAGAACGGAGCCGTATGACGCGAGAGTGTCACGTACGGTTCTTTGAGAAGGGTGTGAATATCTATTATTCTCGGGCCCCAAGCAAGGGGCCACAAAACAGCACCCTTACTCTCCTAGTCTATGTACATTGCTTTTTCTAGGAGGTTGGCTGCCCATCCTAGATATTCCTATTTTTCATGTGATTCCGGGTTCTATTTGGTTTAGTATAAAGATTCTTTTCTTTCTGTTTGTATATATATGGGTCCGTGCAGCATTTCCACGATATCGTTATGACCAATTAATGAGACTTGGTTGGAAAGTATTCTTACCTTTATCATTAGCTTGGGTAGTTTTTGTATCTGGTGTTTTAGTAGCCTTTGACTGGCTCCCTTAATTCATTGAACAATTTCACTGCAGTACAATTAAAAAATATAGATTTTTAATAAAAAAAAAACTCCGTTAAATAGCAGCTCGAAAACCAAATGAATTGATTAGAAGAAATATAAAATAATCTATTTTATTCGTTCTATTAACTCCGTAAATGCAGGCTTTGAGCGTTCTAAAACGAATAAAATATATATATATATATTATATATATATATATTGTTTTTTTATCTAAGGCCTTGTAATGATGGGTAAATCCTGCCCATGATGGATTGCGTTAATCATGAAGAACACCAAGTTTCCATGATCCGCGAAAACGAGAAAGCACGAAACATTAATATGTCAAGACGACTATCGATTCTTAAACAACCTATATTTTCTACATTTAACAATCATTTGATAGATTATCCAACCCCGAGCAATATAAGTTATTGGTGGAGTTTTGGTTCGTTGGCTGGTCTTTGCTTGTTTATTCAGATAATTACAGGCGTTTTTTTAGCTATGCATTATACGCCTCATGTGGATTTAGCTTTCTTAAGCGTAGAACACATCATGAGAGATGTGAAAGGCGGCTGGTTGCTTCGTTATATGCATGCTAATGGGGCAAGTATGTTTTTTATTGTGGTTTATCTTCATATTTTTCGTGGTCTATATTATGGAAGTTATTCGAGTCCTAGGGAATTAGTTTGGTGCCTTGGAGTTGTCATTTTACTTTTAATGATTATAACAGCTTTTATAGGATACGTACTGCCGTGGGGTCAATTTGGCCCTTCCTTCTACTAATAGAAGGATAAAAAAACTCCACTAAATGCGGGAAACTCTTTATTACTAAGGTACTTTTTTCCCATGGAAGGCGCAAAATTTATTATTTTTGGTGGCGATCCCTATAATTTTAGCCTTGCTGTCTTGCGTGGGTTTAAATTCTAAGTAAAAATCCTTAGCATGTCCTCATAGACAATCCGCAGGAAAACTCTTACTACACGAGAATAGGCGTCTTTGGCCTTGGAAAAAATAGCATAGAGATTTCCTCAGAGACTACACGTGGGGTGCCTAGTCTATCATGGATTTTCGGCTAGGTAAATATATAGTCCCATTTCTCTCTAAAAAATAATGTCTATTTCATTCTACTGAATGAATAAAGGCCTCCCGCCTATTGGATGGAGTCTTATGGTCTATTTAAGCTGTATATTAAGATTTTGTTTATAAGCCTTACTTAAGCAGCTTTGTAACCTTTTGTCATAACAGATCTAGGAGATTTTAATAGGGTTTACTTTCAGTTCTTGCTCCGGGGATATTTAAGTAATACTCAATTTGACGAATAATAGTAATGCCGAAGGCCCGCCAGTATCTAAGATTTCAAATCAAACCCTCGGCTAGTCTGAATTGCTTCCTGTTTTCGTTTTGGGCAGTTAAGATAGTTTTTAAAAAAATTATTGACTATTCGACTCTTGGAGCATTAGCCTATTGGCTTATTAATGATAAGACCAAAGAGCGCGCGGGCCTGATTCATACAAATAGTTTTACCAAAATACTGCAGAAAAAATTTAATATCAGGGCTACTTTTAGTAAAAAATACTTTAAATTGCTGCTTGAGATTCGAAGTGAAATGCTGAAATGAAAAAAAACCGGTGGAGCCTGAAATCATTCATATAAAAAATATAAAAAGAGTGTAGAAAAGACATGGTTTGGGGGAATTTAGGCAAATGAGTTTTTGGGGAGCTACAGTCATTACAAGCTTAGCTAGTGCAATACCTGTGGTAGGAGACACTATAGTAACTTGGCTTTGGGGTGGTTTCTCGGTAGATAATGCTACCTTAAATCGTTTTTTTAGCCTGCATTACTTACTTCCTTTTATAATAGCTGCCGCTGCTATTATTCATCTTGCTGCATTACATCAATATGGCTCTAATAATCCATTGGGTATCAATTCTTCTGTGGATAAAATAGCTTTTTATCCCTATATGTACGTAAAAGATTTAGTATGTTGGGTAGCTTTTGCCATTTTTTTTTCTATTTTTATTTTTTATGCACCTAATGTTCTGGGGCATCCCGACAACTACATACCCGCGAATCCTATGTCAACTCCGGCTCATATAGTGCCAGAATGGTATTTCTTACCAGTTTATGCGATTCTTCGAAGTATACCTAACAAATTAGGGGGTGTAGCCGCCATAGGACTAGTTTTTGTGTCATTATTCGCTTTACCGTTCATTAACACATCGTATGTACGTAGTTCAAGTTTTCGACCAATTCACCAAAAATTATTTTGGTTGCTTTTGGCAGATTGCTTACTTTTAGGCTGGATTGGATGTCAACCTGTGGAAGCACCATATGTTACTATTGGACAAATTGCTTCAGTTGGTTTTTTCTTCTATTTTGCTATTACGCCCATTCTCGGCGAATTAGAAGCTAGATTAATCCAAAATTCTAATGTTTGCGAGGACTTAAGTCCTCGCAAGCTTTCCCACATTTTTAAGAATTCAATTTATGTTGTGAAATGAAAAGCCATCAATTTATTAACCGTCTTATTACCAAATCCCCGTATCGGCTTTTTACCTATTATTTATTTATTAATTAGTGGTGTGTTTTCAATTGCGCCACTTTTCAAACCCATCATTGCACTTTGTGAAGATTGGAAAAAAATTATAGAGTATTTGGACAAATATCCTTGCCGGGATTGGATTGCTCTAGCAATTACAGCGGGTATTCTAGGAGTCCAGCATCGGTCAAGAATTCCGGCTCAAACAAAATTTATGTCCAAAATTATTGACTTATAAGACTTCGCCGAAGTGGATCTGCCCATAATTCACACGAGATTTTGACCAACAAATGAAAATAAAAGGAGAGGTTTTGCGCTGTGGTATCTTTGGACCAAATTTATCGGAGCTTACGCCTTGGCTAAATAAATTGTAGGAAAAAAGGGTATTATGGGCCAGGCGTGCCGCTGTCTTCGATCTTCTATGGCTTTTGTTTCATCTATCTCTTTATGAATCTGCTGAGATTTTGCCAGATCTGGCTACGGCGCAAAAAACGTCTATGCCTAGAACGTATCAATTAACTATTTTTATGCGCAAATTTATTATACTGGCAATTTTTCTAGCGGGCATATCTAATAGTTTTTTTGGTTTCGCTGGTCTTATTATAGCAAGCGCGTAATCATACGAACCGTTGTCGTCTACTGTTTCCATTAAATTTGATGATTTACCATAGTGCAAAATTTAATTGACTTCGTTAAGTCTTCCGTAAAAATTATCATTATATATTATAGTGTTGGCACGACGGCGGCTATCAATAAATTTGTTTCTGGTATTAGAACTCGAGTCATCGAGGCTTTTGTAGCTTCTACAGTAATGACGGCCTATAGCAAAATAAAGTAAGTCATAGAGGCGTCTCGAAGCTTAATAAGTACCGCAATGCCCGGGATTCTCCCGGTCCTGCGCAACATCGTGCCCACATATATGCGCGGAAATAATCTGAGCTGTTGGTGTATCGCCCGACGAAGAAGCCCCGGCCTCTACACCGCTCTTGTAGACAGTCTACACCGCTCTTGTAGACAGCGGCGGATGAGTTAGCAATAGCACGTCGCGCCTTCGGCCTTACTTGATAAGGAATCAGTTAGAGCTTCACATGTATGCTTCGCCCTTTAACTCATGTTCTAATGTGTTTACTTCCTAGAAAAAAAGAGACGATTTGTGGATAACCAATCGTTTTTCAAATCTCTGATAGCTACTTTACCAAAATGGATACATCAATTTCAAAAATCAAAACATGAAAATATATTCTATACCAATCCTGATTACCTATTTCAATTATTATGGTTTTTGAAATATCATACCAATACACGTTTTCAAGTCTTAATTGATATTTGTGGAGTTGATTATCCTTCTCGAAAACAAAGATTTGAAGTAGTTTATAATTTACTAAGGGCGATCGCGAAGTCACCGAATAAAGTGCTCATTCGTACCAAAGGAATGAGACGTTGTAGAAGTCTGCAACGAAACGGGCACGACTTATTTAACGGATATACCGCTAGAAACACCCAACGGAACGAACTTCCAATGGGGAACATAGCCTGTCGTGAAAGGGGATCACAGGGAATAGCCAACCCATAGGTGATACCCAACCGTGTCTTCGAAACGCAGTTGAACGGGGAAAAAATTTTATTTATTTTTTTTCATTCGTGAACGTGAGGTGTAGGCGGGATATTAGCCCGGGCGCATTGGGCAAGACTCGAATAAAGTATCACAGCGTCTTCTTCGTACGACGGAGCTTAGTGACGATCGTACCAGGACAACAAAGGAACCAAGATCCCCAAAAGTATTTTTTTCTTTTCGCTATGCTCATGAAAATCGAAGTAAAGGGCGAAGCTTCAAAGGCACAGCACTTGAGGGTATCTGAAACACCTGAAGCGCACTGCGCGAAGATGCCCAAGAGCATCCAATTACGAGCATTCGGTGGAACCGGTGAACCATGCATTTTTCTAGATAGAGATGCGTGAGACAGAGGGCTCGTAGTACCCGCCTACTCAAAACGTACCCCGCGAAAGGAAAGCGCTGGCACAGTATGACGGAGGGGAAGGAGCCTAAATCGACGTACCCCCAGCCAGGGGGTATGTTGCGTACTCAAGCAGCATGAAGAGATGGATATTGAGCTTGGATAAGACTAAGCAGTTAAAAAAATATATATTTTTTTGCTGCTTCGGCATATTCTGATTGTCTGCATGTTTTTTGGAAACATTGTTGTTATAAAGAGCAGTTCCAAACAGAAAGCCTTTTTTTTCGACGGCTCATAAAAAAGGGTATCAATCCGTGGATTACCGTCTAAAAAAAGCTTTCACCTAATCCAAGTTTGAAAAATGGTGCTTATAGGAAAACTACTATATGCGGCACTTTGATCAAAATAGAATAAACACTGGAAGACTAGATAATCCACTTCCAATTTTGTTTTAAAGCAAAAAACGCTAAAAGCGTGCAGCAAATATTTTTTTTTGATATAACTTTCCCGGCTACGCAGCGATACATAGAGCCATAATTGAAACAGTAGGAAACCTCGGTCTAAGCCATTGGCAAGCGTGCGTTCACAGATGATTTTACTATTGCAGTAATTGGTCGACGGGCTCTGGCATAAAAGAGACTTGACTTGGTTACATGAATTATTGAAGTGCGCCTTTAGCTTAGACTTAAACTGGGTAGGACCCTAATAACCTGAACCAAAATTAATAAAATTTCTTTGCTTGGATACCATCTTATTAGTCGCAATTCAGACTCTAACCTACAAGTTTTGACAACAATACGGCGGCATTAGATAATATATAGAATCCATCAATTTGGTGGGCTTAGCTTACTTGGCAATATGTGTAAAATGATAAACCGTCTGGGGTTTTTATGATAAATTAAGTAACCCGAAACCCTTTTTTGCTTCCTTTTAGTATCTTGAAAGCTATTCGGTAGTGTGCGTTAACCTCCACTGTACCTTGCCTTGCCAATGATTAGTATTTGGCAAAATCTAAAAACCAATGTATAAGGCACCGCGCTTAAGCTACATACTACATATCTCATTGGCTAAAACATATGCGAATTAGGCTAAGAAAGGCAAAGCCCGCTCGAATTCTATAACTCAGTCGCTTACAAAAGTTATAACGATAAGCAATACGAGGGCGCAGCACCTCCGGGAGCCGTATATGCTGCTAGTTTTTGCTATAATGTAAGACCACGGATGCTCCATGTATGTAAAAAATATATTATTTCGCCGGAAAAGCCCGCGCTTAAAGCCATATCATTACGAACAACCTTAGCTGAACTTGAGTTGGAGAGCCGTGTGATAGGTAACTATCTCGCACGGTTCGGAGAGCACTTTATTATATCGAGAGAGCGGGAAACTGCGGCTCTGCGATGGAATTCTTGACTCTATGTATTCAATATAACTCACGTATTCGTGTACAAACCAGTGTGGACGAAATAACTCCAATTTGTTCGGCAATCAGTATATTCCCGTCGGCCGGCTGGTGGGAGCGAGAAGTTTGGGATATGTTTGGTGTTTATTTTTCTAATCATCCTGATTTACGCCGTATATTAACAGATTATGGTTTTGAGGGTCATCCATTACGAAAAGACTTTCCGTTAAGTGGGTATGTGGAAGTACGTTATGATGATTCAGAGAAACGCGTGGTTTCTGAACCTATTGAGATGACTCAAGAATTTCGCTATTTTGATTTTGCTAGTCCTTGGGAACAAAGTTCGCGTAATGACAAATCAAGTAAAAAGTAAAAAATTTTGGCTTACAGCCATCTTGATAATATTAAATTTCGTAGTAATTGCATGTTCGGCTCAGTTTTATGGCATGCTGAATAATCCGCTTTGCCTGTTTGAATCAAACTCGGTCTTTACGATCTGAAACAGCGGGAGTGTTGACCTTTTGTGAAAACGCCGCGCTCGGATAATGGGAATTCGAAAGAATAAAGTGGGCCTCCGCTACTTCATTGGCTCGACAGAAAAAAAAGTTGGAAATAAAAAACTAAAAAAAAATATATAGAAATGCCCTAAAATTTTTTCTCTATTTTGCCTTTTATCTTACTCTTACGCTTTATTAGCTTGAAAGAGCTTGGCCAATGAATCTCCCCCTTCCCGTCTTAATTTATCATTTAAGATGATAAATTGGACACAATCTGAAGGTTCAGATTGTGGAATTATTTAATTTATTGGTAGAAGGTTTTATTAATTTATGAACAAATTAACTGGAAATAAGTTGGCTGGAGCAGAATTATCTACATTATTAGAACAAAGAATTACCAATTACTACACCAAATTGCAAGTGGATGAGATCGGTCGAGTGGTGTCAGTTGGAGATGGAATTGCACGTGTTTATGGATTAAACAAGATTCAAGCTGGAGAAATGGTTGAATTTGCCAGCGGTGTGAAAGGAATGGCTTTGAATCTAGAAAATGAGAATGTAGGAATTGTTATATTTGGTAGTGATACTGCCATTAAAGAAGGAGACATTGTCAAGCGCACTGGATCTATTGTGGATGTTCCTGTAGGAAAGGCCTTGTTAGGTCGTGTGGTTGATGCCTTAGGAGTACCTATTGATGGAAAAGGTGCTTTAAGCGCTGCAGAACGAAGGCGTGTAGAAGTTAAAGCTCCCGGGATTATTGCACGTAAATCTGTGCACGAACCCATGCAAACAGGATTAAAAGCAGTAGATAGCCTGGTTCCTATAGGTCGTGGTCAACGAGAACTTATAATAGGAGACAGACAAACTGGAAAAACTGCTATCGCTATTGATACCATCTTGAACCAGAAGCAAATCAACACCCAGGGCACCTCGGATAGTGAAAAATTGTATTGTGTGTATGTAGCGATTGGACAGAAACGTTCAACCGTGGCGCAATTAGTTAAGATTCTTTCAGAAGCGGGTGCTTTAGAATATTGTATTATTGTAGCAGCTACTGCTTCGGATCCTGCTCCTTTGCAATTTCTGGCGCCATATTCAGGTTGCGCTATGGGAGAATATTTTCGAGATAATGGAATGCACGCATTAATCATTTATGATGACCTTTCGAAGCAATCAGTGGCATATCGACAAATGTCATTATTATTACGTCGACCACCAGGTCGTGAGGCGTTCCCAGGAGATGTTTTCTATCTACATTCTCGTTTATTAGAAAGAGCCGCTAAAATGTCAGACCAGACTGGTGCGGGTAGCTTGACTGCATTACCTGTAATTGAAACACAAGCCGGAGATGTATCTGCTTATATTCCTACCAATGTTATTTCTATTACAGATGGACAAATCTTTTTGGAAACAGAACTTTTTTATCGTGGAATTCGACCTGCTATTAACGTAGGATTATCTGTAAGTCGTGTGAGCGGGGTGAGATCTACATGGGATCGCTGGAGTTGGAAAGCTCTGCGTAGGATCCCTCAGCGCGTAATCTGCCTTACCCGATCATAACTGGGTCGAAAGCCGGTAAGTCAGAAACTAACTATCGGAAGTTCAGGAAAACAAACCTCGATGATGGTCGCCTTACTCTCAGAGGGAAGACACCCAGGATTCTACCTGCGTGAACTTGGGATATGTGCCGTCTGCAGCATGAGTACTTCTACTACACGAGAAGGAAAAGGGGAACCCTGCGTCGGAAAACACATGGACTCCACGGCGATGAACGGGTCAACCAAGGCTCTACAAATCGTTAAATACCTAGAGGGAACTCCCGATGGGAATCCGGACCTATGAGGAAAGGCCGCGATTCGTACGGTCCCAGTGGAACCACCACAAAAACTTACGAGGGGGGAACCTCGTTGGTTCGGCGATGGATAGAACTGAGAATCAGGAAAATCCTGCTTCTCCTGCCCGAATTCGATCGGCTGCAGCCGATCGAATTCGGGAACTGAAACCTAACGCCGACGGAAAATATCGGAAAATCATCGACATAATAACTGACCTACATGTGCTCATAGCAGTGTACCAAGGCATTAAATCTAAACTCATTAAAAAGGAGGGGCTGACGAATGGGAGACCAACCTTACAGTAAGGAAATCCACTTCTTATTTGCGTTAATCGGAGATGGTTCGAGCACATCGCAGAACAACTGCGTGCAAAGAAATACCCTGCGAAACAAGTAAATATCCCAAAATCAGCAAAACCCGAAGAAAAGACAAGACCGCTTACGATGATTAGCGCCAGAGACCAGATATTACAAACAGCCATCAAGGCGGCCTTTAAGCTCACGCCATAAGACTTGAGCAAAGGCTATAAGACTGCTGCTAGGGAAGGGAGTGATGCTGTACAGTTACGGGATAATGAACTAGCGTTCAATAGGAAGCGAATTACTTTGCGTGCTTAACATTCTCAAAAAATAAACACGGCCAAGTATTGATGATTTGATTGTCCTCGTCTATAAGTTACGGGTTTCAGGAGAAGGGAGCCGTGTGATAGGCGACTATCGCGCGCGGTTCTTTGAGAGGGGGCCGGGTTCTATATCCTGTGCTAGCGCTTAGAGATGGGCGCGAACCCTACTCTCGAGGTTCTGCGGCTCAGTTGAAAGCTATGAAACAGGTATGTGGTAGCTTAAAACTAGAATTAGCGCAATATCGTGAAGTAGCCGCTTTTGCTCAATTCGGTTCAGACCTTGATGCTGCTACTCAGTATTTATTAAATCGTGGGGCTAGGCTAACAGAGGTTCTTAAACAACCACAATATAGTCCAATTCCTATTGAAAAACAAATTGTGGTTATTTATGCAGCTGTCAAAGGTTATTTAGATCAAATTCCTATTTCAAGCATTAATCAATATGAACATGAGCTTCTGAAGTCTATAGACCCAGATATACTTTCTGCTATCGTACAACAAAAAAACATTACTGAGCAGATTAACAGTCAATTGGCTGCCTTTTGTCAAAAATTTACACAGAGCTTCTTAGCAACTCAGTCAGTTTAAAAAAATTCAACTAAAAAAAAATTTTTAGGCCGCTGGTTTTGTTTCCGTGCTTCCGGGTGGAGGGTTAAAGCGGCCAGGGCACAGCCAATTTTTTTTCTTCCGCCTTCTGGCTACGCCCTTAGTAAGGCTTCGTCATACGAGCGGAGCTCGAAAACCCTCCATCCCCACATTAACAACATGTAGATTTGTAGAAAACAGGAACGCAACAAAACAGTAACAAAATCGGGCCAAGAACGCTTAGTTGTAGAATATACTATTTGGTAGGTTTTTACTGCGTATTTGTACTATTAGATATTATTTACGTATGCCGTAGCCGGCAAGGATAACTGGATGACCCAGATTAACTCTGGCTACGCCCCTAATGCATCTGGCCGCGGGCTGCCGTTTAGAGAAATTAATGCATCAGTCTGCCGCTTTTAACTTTCTGGCGCTTAGAGGCTGCAAGTTCTGCATGTGTGAGCGTTAACAAAAACAATATATATTACATGGCTCCAGCAAATCAAGTCTATCGCTCCGCAACAAATTTGAAAATGAATCAATCATCGAAAATGATTGATAGCTACCTCCACCAAATTCTGGCTGGTGTAATCAGGAGAAAAGGGATTCGAACCCTTAACCTGTGGTTTTGGAGACCATTGTTCTACCATTGGAACTATTCTCCTAAAAAAAAAAGTGGTTCTTGGTTTATGGAATTTGCACCTATTTGTGTCTATTTAGTAATAAGTTTGTTATTTTCTTTGATCTTAATCGGCGTTTCCTTTCTATTTGCTTCTTCTTCTAATTCGGCTTATCCAGAGAAATTGTCAGCTTACGAATGCGGTTTTGATCCTTTTGATGATGCCAGAAGTCGTTTTGATATACGATTTTATCTCGTTTCTATTTTATTTATTATATTTGATTTAGAAGTCACCTTTTTATTTCCTTGGGCAGTTTCTCTTAACAAGATTGGTTTGTTTGGATTTTGGTCTATGATAGTATTTTTATTGATTTTGACGATTGGATTTTTATACGAATGGAAAAAGGGCGCTTTAGATTGGGAGTAACCCGGCCATTTCTGAGCCAAAAAACGATAAAAGCAAAAAAACATGTTTTTTTGCTTTTATCGTTTTGCAAGCTTTTAGTATTCCTTCCGTCGCTGCGTAAACGAAATGGGATAAACCTCGATAAGTAGGCATAATAAGTCATTCATTAACTTTATTGAGCTTTCGGAGCCTTTGTTGGCGTAGCCAACAAAGTGCAGCCCGCGGCAAGAAAGCCCGTAAGGCCGCACCGGCTTTCTGATGAAATTAACTGAAAGAATGTTGGGACGTCAAACGAATCGAGCAGGGCGCTGCCAAATTAGTTTGTTTTCGTGCGTTTGATTTTTTTGTTTTGCTTGGCAGTTTACTATTTTTACCCTATCGGGTGGAAAATATTAAAGCGTTTCGCGGAACAATGACTGTCTGTTCCCGTACAATGAATGCCTAAAAATAATAGAATAGATCTTGTTGCGATGGGGGAAGCCCAAAAAAAAAAAGCGGCTGGGAGGGTTCGCACAGCGAATGAAAGGTAAAAGTAGCTTTGCGGGGCTACTTTTTCCTCTTGCCAAAGAGCTTCTGAATAATATGCTTCGCTTCCCCCGCGCTCTTTCCAACAAAATGAAAAAAAAGAGACATTATATATCAATTACATAGTATACTCAATTATATACAATCAATAAAGGCTAATAAAAGTCGCAGGGCGCATCAAGACCTACCTTTTTGATGCTTTGTGTTATATAATGAAAGAAAAAAGTGCTAATAGATATTTTTATTTAAAAAACAAGGAATATTTTTTTGCTATGCTTTTTCTTTTTAAGCTTTACGCGTTTACTTTCGGGTCCGGCCTTTTATCCGTATTACTTTAACTAATAGGCTGGCCACTTTGGTGACGTAGCTGTGAAAGATCAATTTAGGTGATGTGCAATAAAATAAAGCGTCAAGCAATTAATAAAAAGTGAACACCTTTAATAAAAAATAAACTAATCATAATGTGTTTTTTTCTAATTGATTATTTAGTACATTAGGGTAATTAGCTCAGTTGGTAGAGCGCCTCGTTTACACCGAGAGAGTCAGCGGTTCAAATCCGTTATTACCCAAGGGTTTTCATTATCCATGATTATAAATTGAATCTAGCGTATGAATCGTATGAATAAATTTACTAATTTGATTGATAGTGGTAGAATCGCGATAATAAAAAAAAGGGAAAAAAGCAAGCCCGCTTTATTCGCACGGCGAATGAGAGCTTGTTATTTTCAAAAAAAAATAACACAGTTGCAGGAAACATAAGAAAGTGACAAACCAAAGCAAAAAAGCGGTAATATATATTACCGCTTTTTTGCTTTGCTTCTTATTGTTGGGCCAACTAAAGCAGAAAACGCATAGCGTTTTCTTAGTTTCTGGTGGATTCTGAACTATAAGATGGTCATGAGAAAAAAAAATATATAGATATTTTTTTACTATGGACATTTAAAAGGTGCCCTGATTCCATACGGCCCCACTAGCATAGCGAGTAAAGGCCGAAGCGCTTCGGGCTTATTAGCCATTACTGCGTAATCGTCCCAACGCAAGGCCACAGGGCGACTAACCGCGAAAAGTGCCTTTCAGTGCAAAGCGGAGAGCCGCGCAGCCATTAGACTTGTGGCTTCGCTTGAATGAGACTTTCGTTTTCACTTTCGGATTTCTACTAACGTACGTAGCCAGTAGAATGGAAAGATGCTGATGAATCATCTACGATGATTCATTATGTTTGGGAAAATAGCTTAGTTGGTTAGAGTGCTGGTCTGTCACGCCAGAAGTCGCGGGTTCAAATCCCGTTTTTCCCGGTAATTTTTCGATCTAAAACTGAATTATTATAAAATCAATTTAGAAAGAGAGATATATATCTCTCTTTCTAAACTGGTAACTGAATCAGTTAAAATTTTTTTTTTATCGAAGTATGGCTAAAAAAGCATACGATGTAATATGATTCAATTTTACAGGGCGTAGCCCCTGTTCTACTCGCGTTCAAAAGTAATCCTGAGGTGTTAAATTTTAAGGACAATGTAATGATGGTTGGGATTACATACTACGCTAATGCTAGGGTAAAAAGATTAAAAAAAAATTATGCTATGCGGATGAATAGCGCAAAGAACTAATACAAAGATCTTGTCAAAAAGAATAACACAGTTGGCGGAACCTATGATATTTTATATATAATATCATAGGTTAAGGATCAGAATAGTTGGCGCCCCGAGCGCGAAGCCAGCGGTGTTATATCTTTTATGATGAAATAGAAAGATTTACTGCGTCTTCTTTGCTTTGCGCTTGTGCTATTCAATATAGCTGTTCTGGGGGACGGATGAATAATGAGAATGAAATTTTCATCCTGGCAAAGCAGGTAAGCATAAGCTTATACAAGTGTCGAACAAACCGCAGGGCCGAAGGCTTCTTACACTTAACTTCCATAGTGTCATACCTAGGACATCGTGTAGTAGCCAATGAGTGCCCCCCATTAGTTCTGCGGGTTAATAACATGGTTAATAGGTTACGTAAGTTGCATGTGAGCGCAAAGCGCAGCACGTGTGGTTCTGACCGGGGGGAAAAGCATGAAAGGGCCGCCCATCCTGACAAATACAACAATACTGTATCATGGGTTCAAATCCCATTTTTTCCATAGGGGACGTAGTTCAATTGGTAGAGCGCATGTTTTGCAAGCATGAAGCTGTCGGTTCAACTCCGATCGTCTCCAAATAAACAAGTGATATATTATGAAAAAGCAGTATAAGTGCTTGAATGAATTACGCTTTATAATAGCTGCAGGAGATATCGTTATGCTTCGCACTTTAACTTGGCTTTGGAAAATAAAATCTAAAGACCAAACTGAATAATTTGTAATAAAACATGTTAAAGGTAAAGATGGAGGACACTACGCGTTCTCCTACCCAAAAAAAATAAATATTTGGCTGCGCTCCATGCTCCAGTAGAGAGTCGGCGCCCTAATGCATGCCGCGGGCAGCAGTGCCCTCGGATTTCTTCTTTTTGTGTTCTGCTTCGCAAAGCTACTTTTTGGTTTCACGGGCCTTCAGGCTGCTTCGCAGCCAAGCCAAGAAACAGAAACATCGTAGTGTTAAGCCAGCTTAAATTACGGTATTTTTCTTTAATACAGTGGCTATATATTGGCCTGCGTAGCTCAGATGGTAGAGCATTCCCATGGTAAGGGAAAGGTCTCCGGTTCAAGTCCGGTTGTAGGCTCTGTGAAAAAAAAAAATGATTAAATATGGCTAAAACCAAACAAATCAAAAATTTTACTTTGAATTTTGGACCTCAACATCCTGCTGCTCATGGTGTTTTACGATTAGTATTAGAAATGAATGGAGAAGTTGTAGAACGCGCGGAACCGCATATTGGATTACTTCAGTGCGGCATGAAGCCGCTGACGCCGAGTCGGCATATCCTATGCCGCTAGCTATGTCCTGCTTGTTCCCTACCACGGGTGGCGCGTGAAGGCAACTTCCGCGTCATAAGCACCGGGCAAAAGGCGTTTTGCCGGGCAACTCAAGTGAGGCAAATCGCTCAGGGGAAAGGAGGGAGAAGGTCGTGAAGGTGGCCTCGTTATCCACACTAGAGGTCTCGACAGAGATGAATAGGGGGACGCTGAGTCCCCCACTGCGGTTGACTTACAAGTCGACCACCGGGCTTTCTTGGAAACAAGAACGCGTCGGCGGGTCCTGGAGTGCCCGTCAAGGGCGCACGCGTATTCCCGCGGGGTGATTATCACGGCCAGCCCCTCTGCATCTCGGCACAGCGGAACGTGTAACCGGCCTGGGGTCCCATTTCAACAGCCAATTTATAGTTTTTACAATGGGTAGGCTAACCACAAGGTACAAGCCAAAACCTTAGGTCGGGTAGGACGGCACTACTGGCAAATACTATCTAGCGAAGACACAAGTTGTAGGGGATAAGGCTTGCGTCAAAAGCATACGGGAAAATTATAGCAACGAAGAAACCGGGGGGAGGAACCGGTAGAGTTGCAAGAGCATAACCGGAAGGTCAAGCCAGGGAGGCCGGGTCATTTAACGGAAGTGGAAAGGTTCAAATCAAAACTGAAGGAGGAAGTGAAAATTGCTAGCTCGTAGGACCCCACTGTATTGAAGCGCAAGGCCATAGGGCCAAGACCGCGGGTTAAGGATACGACAATAGCGCTGCTTATTCATGGAATTCCATGAACTGGAAAAAAAGCAGTCTCAAATTTGCGCATGCACATTTCCAAGCTACCAAACCGGCTGCAGAGCATAGCATATATATATTTTTTTTTGCAGGCTTCAGGCTTTTTTTATCGAATCTTGAGCCACCTGTAAAAAATGGCACGAGCCGTATGCGAGGAGACTCGCACGTACGGTTCTTAGGGGGGTTCCGGCCGAAAGATCGGCGCCTACCCAACTAGAGGCACAGAAAAATTAATCGAGTATAAAACTTATCTTCAAGCTTTACCTTATTTTGATCGTTTAGAGGGCGACCGCGAAGGCACCGAATGAACTCCTCCATTCTGGAGGTGCTGCAAAAAACCGCAGCAAAACAGATACGACTAATCAACATATAGAATATGGCGACGACAACAGCATGTCGTAAAAGGAGATAACTGGGAATAGTCAACCCTTTGCTGTAGTATCTTCAACTGCATCCTTGAGTGGCAGTTAAATGGAAAGTATCATGAATGAGAGATGCCAGCGGAATGATCACCTGGGCGCGCTGGGCTAGAAGGAAAATAAGCTTCCTTTGACAAGACAACAAAGTAAGGCAAAATCTTTTTTTTTGCTGCCTTTAAGTTTTCTGAGTGCAGCCTTCTGCTACAACGTCTTTCCTTGTGTGTCGAAGATCTAAAGCGAGTACACCGGAGATAGAAACAGAAACTAGGATTCAATATGAATATAGCAAAGCATCTGAAGCATAACTACACACTCATACGATCTTCTAAAGAGATAGGAGCATTCGGTGGAACCGGTGAACCATGCATTTTTCTAGATAGAGATGCGTGAGACAGAGGGCTCGTAGTACCTGCCTAACCTTTGCTTCGAGAACCATGTAAGCGAAGAAAGGAAGTGCTGCTGTAAAGCAAAAGGAAAGAGGCCTAAGTCGGCGGACTGACGCCGCGCACTTGAGCAGTTCGGAAAAGACCAGCCTACTCCATACTCTTTGGAAATTACGCCAGAATGCGCGACTTCCAAAAAACGAAAGAAGTTTGTGAATATTTGGTTTGTTCGTTAGCGCATAAAGCAGGCAGACGCTTTATTCAAACCAACGCTTTATCATCCAAAAGCGAAAATACTTCTGAAGTCGAAAACTCAACCATTATGACGCAGCGCTGCTGGCCTTAAAACCTAAGGGTAACTCAAGTTGGAGAGCCGTGTGATGGGTGACCATCTCACACGGTTCGGAGAGCACTTTATTATATGATGCGAGTGAATGTGTCCAGCATATCTGGCATCAATTAAATTTTGACTCTATTTATGTTTCTATGATGGCCCAAGAACATGCTTATTCTTTAGCTGTAGAGAAACTTTGTAATTGTGAGGTACCATTACGAGCTCAGTATATACGAGTGTTATTTTGTGAAATAACTCGAATTTTAAATCATTTACTTGCTTTAACTACTCATGCTATGGATGTGGGAGCATTAACTCCGTTCCTGTGGGCCTTTGAAGAGCGAGAAAAACTGTTAGAATTCTATGAAAGAGTTTCAGGAGCCAGGATGCATGCCAGTTACATACGGCCAGGCGGAGTTGCACAAGACATGCCTTTGGGCTTAAGTGAAGATATTTTTATATTTACACAACAATTTGCTTCTCGTATTGACGAAATAGAAGAAATGTTGACCAACAATCGTATCTGGAAACAACGATTAGTTGATATTGGTACTGTCACTGCACAACAAGCTTTGGATTGGGGATTTAGTGGTGTAATGTTAAGAGGCTCAGGAGTATGCTGGGATTTGCGAAAATCAGCACCTTATGATGTTTATAACCAATTGATTTTTGATGTACCCGTAGGTACCAGAGGGGATTGTTATGACCGTTATTGTATTCGTATTGAAGAGATGCGACAAAGTATTCGAATCATTATGCAATGTCTTAATCAAATGCCTAGTGGCATTATTAAAGCGGATGATCGTAAGCTATGTCCTCCCTCACGATCTCAAATGAAACAATCCATGGAATCTTTAATTCACCACTTTAAACTTTATACAGAAGGTTTTTCTGTACCAGCTTCTTCTACCTATACCGCGGTAGAAGCGCCTAAAGGAGAATTTGGTGTGTTTTTAGTTAGTAATGGAACCAATCGTCCTTATCGTTGTAAAATAAGAGCACCTGGTTTTGCTCACTTACAAGGGCTCGATTTTATGTCTAAACATCACATGCTATCAGATGTTGTTACCATAATTGGTACTCAAGATATTGTTTTTGGAGAGGTAGATAGATAGAACTATTATTTCACAGGTAGGAAGGACCCTAGCTTTATCGAGCCAAAAAAGATTTTTTCCGCAAACAATGTCGCTGAAGGTAAGTAGATAAAATAAGCTTGCAGAGGTAACAGAGCGCAGTAACAAAAAATATATATCTATTTCATTCTGCTGTCTGCTTTCCCCTTGGCATAGCAAATGACAGGGCCGGGTGGAACGATGAAAGCGCCCGCGGCCCATCAGGATTATGGCATTCCTGCGTAATGGCATAAAAAAAGCACTAATTTCATTATGTAACGACTAAGGAAAATGCAGCATTATTAAATCTTTTGAGAATGCAAGCCTAGGGCACCTGCTTGACACACAAGATTGAATCGCTCAACAAAAAAGATCTTATATACGAAAAACGATCTGAAATAAGAATACATAGAGAAAGGGCTAAGAAAAAGCGCGAGAAGGGCGCAGCAACTTTATTTTATGATTTACTTGCAGTTCAATCCATCTCATTATAAGATGATAGCAAACCTTGCTGCAGGCGATCAATCATCGTAGATGAGACATTGATACAAATAAAAAAGGCAAATACACCATGACACTAAAACAATTAACTTTTCGTTTAAAAAAGAAGTCTGCTGGCAGAAATTCATCAGGGCGTATTACCGTTTTTCATCGAGGAGGTGGATCAAAGCGATTGCATCGAAAAATTGATTTTCAACGAAGCACTTCATCTATTGGCCTTGTACAAAGAATCGACTATGATCCTAATCGTTCTTCTTGGATTGCTTTAATACGATGGCTTGAAGCAATGAAACAACCAGAGACAGCCAATAGTCCAACAGAAGAAAACGCTAGGCCTTTTCTTGGTCGAAGAGAAAAAAATCTTTTTTTTTTCAGCCTCTTATTTTCGTTTTCTTCTCTGTCTAAGAAAGCCCAGAGAAGAAATTACGTTTTTTTTTCCGCCCTTTTTTCCTTAAAGGCAAGGCGAGAGGCTGCAATTTTAGGCTCTTTCGGTAACTTTCTTGATTTACCTAGGATAGTTTTAGCCGGGGCAAAGCCCCCTTTCTTTGCTTCGCGAATGAAAGACTTCGGAGAACATAATACATTTTCTAGAAGTGAAGGTGGAAAGTGGAAAACGCATAGCGGAGCGCAAAGAATCGAGCGCAAAGCGCTTTCTTGGAGAAGCAATATATTTTTTTCTTTTAGACCTAAGCATAGCGAAGAAGGACCGACGGTTGAAGCGGGCAAAGTAGATCGTGCACCTTTCACTTATATATTAGCTAGTGATCAGTTAGAAGCTGGCAAGACGGTAATGAATTGTGATTGGTCTAAACCTTCGACTTCGTTCGACCAACATAAATCTTCCCATAATTTGCTAGCCCATAACGACCTTCGGTTCCAAAACCATTTTGTTCACACATCAAATGAAGGCCAAAGGTCCCTTAGGATGAAAGAGCCCGCGCGGCGTAGTCAGGCAGCTTCTTGGCCACGCCCCGGGGGGGGCTACGCTTCAAGTGAGAATAAAAACATACTTGATTCATATTATCAAATGGCAGGAAATTGCGTATCATTGGCTAATATACCTATAGGCACATGGGTACATAATATTGAATGGAATCCAGGTCAAGGCGCAAAGTTGATTCGAGCTGCAGGGACCTTTGCTCAAATAATTAAGAAATTCGAAAATACACCACAATGTATTGTACGATTACCTTCGGGTGTTGACAAACTTATAGATTCTCGATGCCGAGCTACTGTCGGTATAGTGTCCAATCTTCATCATGGTAAACGTAAGCTTGACAAAGCAGGCCAAAGCCGATGGTTAGGCAGACGTCCCATTGTTCGGGGTGTTGCTATGAATCCGGTGGATCATCCTCATGGAGGAGGTGAAGGACGCACGAAAGGAGGTAGACCTTCGGTATCACCTTGGGGAAAGCCCGCCAAAGGTAAATTTAAAACAGTAGTAAGAAAACGCAAAAATTAGTTTATGACACGATCTGTATGGAAAGGCCCTTTTGTGGATGCTTGCTTGTTCAAGCAAAAAAAGATCAGATGGAAAATTTGGTCACGTAGATCTTGTATTTTGCCTCAATTTGTTGGTTGCTATGCACAAATTTATAACGGAAAAGGTTCTGTTGGTTTAAAAATTACTGAAGAAATGGTTGGTCATAAATTTGGAGAGTTTGCTTCTACACGGAAACCTTCTTCCTTCGGGAAGAGAGCTTTGCCCTCAAAAACCAAAATAAGACAAAAAAAACAGGTACGATAGTGAACTATGGCACAAAAAATAAATCCAATTTCAGTCAGACTGAATCTGAATCGTAGTTCAGATTCAAGTTGGTTTAGTGATTATTATTATGAAAAATTGTTGTATCAAGATGTAAATTTTAGAGATTACTTTGATTTAATACGTCCTCCTACAGGAAAAACGTTTGGCTTTCGTCTCGGTAAGTTTATTATTCATCATTTTCCCAAAAGGACATTCATTCACGTATTTTTTTTGGATCGACTTAGCCGATCAAAACACACAGGCCTTGGAGCAATACAATCGGTCAAGCTGATTAGGCGTATTGACGACGCTACAAAGATCCAGCAAAACGAAGTAAGGATTCGGCGCTATGGATACGATAATAGGTTACCATCAATGCACGAAATCGATCAATTACTTCGAATCAGCGGTTGGATGGCCTCCAAAAGCTCTACTTCTTTGAGGAAGGATGCCCTTTTGGAGAATGATGACAGAAAAATGTCAGAAAAAAGTTATGCATTTTCTCGTTTTGGCTCTTTGCGTCAAATTAGCGATGTATTTCCACAGACCATTTTCGCAGCTGTGCGTGCTCCCTTAAATCATTTGGTCATGCAATACATCTTTCATCTAAAGAACCGAATTCAATTTGATCCTATTGTTAACATAGTTTCCGATTTGCCGGCACGAAGCATAATTGAAAGATATATGACGGAGGAAGCAAAAAAGAAAGAGGGCAGCTTGAAAAAAAGAATGCGTTCTATTCTCTTGAATAAAAGCATTTGTTCGAAAAAAGAAGGCTTAACCTATACGGACAAAACCGCGCAAGTCTCCTATGTCGAAGCCTTACGGGGTTCTACCCACTTCATTCGCTTGGCGAATGAAGTGGGCTTTGCAAGAAAAAATAGACCCGAAATTTCTCCACACATCCAAATGGCTTATTCAGTTTGGCTTTTCTCTGAATATATTAATTGCGGAAGGACAGAGATGCGTAGCGCAGAAGAGCTTTTAGCTCTGCGCACGGCGCTCCCCAGCTTTGCCCGGGCACTAACGTTCCCGCCTCAAAATGCCCTCCACTGCTTGCGCAAACAGAGCCTTTTAAGGCTTCGTTTTCAAATCCATCGCGAGCAAGGCGTGCCATTAGCTAATAATTACATAATAAGAAGCACAGAGCCGATTCGTCAACCCTGGTCTATATTGGATTTCGGTGCTCCCTTTATTTCAAGAGATGCTGAATGGAGGAAAGTTCACTCTTTGTTCAGTCGTTATTATTATTGGAAAAAAATGCAACTTTTCTTATCTAATCAAACAAAAACTAATACCTTAATTAGGCCAGTCAAAATAGCTTCTGTTTATCAAAGTGCTTCTCTAATTGCTCAAGAAATATCTTGGAAACTTGAACAAAAAAAATCATTTCGACAAATTTGTAGATCTACATTTCAAGAGATTGAAAAATGCCAATATGTTAAGGGAATCCGTATTTGTTGTTCAGGCCGATTAAATGGCGCAGAAATAGCTAAAACTGAATGCAGAAAGTACGGTGAAACCTCTTTACATGTATTTTCCGATCAAATTGATTATGCGAAAGCACAAGCATCTACTCCTTATGGGATTTTAGGTGTCAAAGTGTGGGTTTCATATTTTTAACATAAAAAAAGGGACAAGTTGTGCTATATCCAAAACGTACAAAATTTCGTAAATATCAAAAAGGCAGATTTAAGGGTTGCAAAGCAGACGGTACACAACTTTGTTTTGGAAAATATGGCATGAAAAGTTGTGAAGCTGGTCGTATCTCATATCAAGCAATTGAAGCAGCGCGTCGTGCTATAAGCAGAGAATTTCGGAGAAATGGTCAAATATGGGTAAGAGTTTTCGCAGATATTCCTATTACCAGTAAACCCACCGAAGTCAGAATGGGAAAAGGAAAGGGGAATTCTACAGGTTGGATTGCTCGTGTGGTAGAGGGACAAATCTTATTTGAAATGGATGGTGTGAGTTTGTCAAATGCGCAACAAGCTGCCACATTAGCAGCGCATAAACTATGTTTGTCAACCAAGTTTGTTCAATGGTTTTAATTGATGAGTAAATAAAAAGCGAGGCCGAAAGGCGCGGAGCAAAGCAAAGAAAATGGTTAAAGACCAGGAATCTTTGTAAACTTATGGCCTCTATCGGCTTGAAAACGAATAAGCAGTCGGGACGGTAGAAATGTTGAAACCGTAAAGCGATTAATAAATTTATTATTATAACTAATTATGGTCTTTGACCCCAAGAAATATGGCCCAAAGGTTAGAAAAAAGCCTAAAAAAATAAAGAAATATTTAGATACCGCTCTTTGCTGCGCCTTTTGGGCTGAAGAAAGGGCGCAACTTACAATTTATTTGCAATGTGAATAAAGTGATTTTAGCTCGCGAAACAGAATAAAATGCCTTGAGGCCGAAGGCCTCGAGTCCAACACGATTATTTTGTTCGCAGCCTTCCAAGTTAACTATGTAATAGATTAAATTGCGTAGCGGAGTTTTGTCCCACACAGCAGTTTTCTTGTTTTCACGGACTTTGCTAGGCCCGGATCTTCAGCAAGTGGATAAAGGAGTAAGAAAATAAATTTTTTTTCTGAGCTTTCCTTGAATGAATATAATGAAGCGCATGGCTTGAGGTCGAAGACCCCTGAGTGAAGCGCTAAGGCTTCCGGGCTACAATATTTGCTACGAAAAATTAAAAAAACATTTTTTTTCGCTTTCTTGGGGCGCGAAGCTAATCAAGAGCTTGCTACTACATCCCTTTACGCTTTTCTTTTTATTATGTAAAAGGAAAACATAACAGCCCGCTATTTAGAAATTAGATAGGGCACAGTGCTTATATTCGTTTTTACCTAAAATAAAAAAAAAAAGCAGCCAACTTATGTTTACTCCAAATAGACTCCGTTTTCATTACGAAAATTTATTACGTCAAGATTTGTTGTTGAAATTGAATTATGCCAACATTATGGAAGTTCCTCGATTGTGTAAAATAATAATAGTTCCAAAGGCGCCCTCTAATTTAATAAAAAATGTAAAATTAGCTATGGAAATTGTTTGTGGTCAAAAATTCATACGAACACGAAGCAGAGATTCGGCAGAAAAGTCGTTTCGATTTAATAAATTTCTATTGAATCAAGAGTCAAAAAAAGACACAGGATATGTTGCTTACCTAGCACAAAGCACTCTACGAGGACATACCATGTATAATTTTTTGGAAAAACTTATTACGATAATATCTTTTTACGATTACCCAGTTAAAGTACAAAAAAGCTCCATTCAATTATCAATGCCGACGTCGTTGTTACGATTATTTCCGGAAATACAAAATCATTTTGAGATTTTTGAACATATTCAAGGGTTTGATGTAACTATTGTTACTTCAGCCAAAACACAAGATGAGGCTTTCATTTTGTGGAGTGGTTTTTTACAAAAAGAGGTTTAGTCATATGTCAAATCAAATTATACGAGATCATAAACGTAGATTACTTGTGGCTAAATATGAATTAGAGCGAATGCAATGTAAAGCTATTTCTCGACATAAAAACCTCCCTAATCAAATACGTTATGAATATTTTTTAAAGTCGTCTAAGTTGCCAAGAAATAGTTCCAGAACACGAGTAAGAAACCGATGTATTTTCACGGGTCGCCCTCGTTCCGTATATAAGTTATTTCGCCTTTCTCGTATAGTTTCTCGTGAATTAGCATTTAAGGGTTCCTTAATAGGCATAAACAAATCGTGTTGGTAGTCGTGGAATAAAGGTTAGTTTTGCGAGTACCCATAGGGTGCAGCAAAAAAAAGATTTTTTGCTTGAAATATTTTTTTTTGCTTTACGCCTTTTTGGCTTAATTCTTTACAGCGCTGTGCGCCTCAAACCCAAGACGTACCTGCTGAGCCTTGTTACCATAAGATTGCCAAATGCTCCACTCCTGTCGAATCCGCAGTCTCAAGGTGGTTATACTGGAATGGGCGAAAGCCCCTCCTATGCTGAACCACATAAAAAGTTATGTAGAGGACGGTACTGAAGTTATAAAATTACCATTATAAGAATGCGATCTTGTTTCCAAAAAGGTCAAAACCAAAGTAGTAAAGAAAAAGCAGGTTCCTTAAGATGAAGGTTATTGAAACCACGGGCTTCGTTCGCCCTAAGTTCAAAAAAATATCGACGGGCGTAAACCATTATTGTATCACAATTCTATCTAACCTACAACATGTGGCTACTCTCTGCGTACCAAGGTGCGCGAGTTGATGGCGTGGAACAACTCCATTGCTAGAATTATACAAGATTTTAATCACGTTACGCGCAAATCTCATCCGCCGCAATATGCAGGCAAACAACTAATGTTTCGTGCAGCATGCTTAACTGAGCGTACAAGAAAATATCTATCCGCCCGTTTTTACTAATAAAATATATTCTACCGCCTCCGTAACCTCAACGAGCTTTTTCAACATAAAAACTTTCAAACACGTAATGGTCAAATCCCGTGAAATAAGAATTCAACCTATACCTAAGCGAAGGCCAGAGCTCTTATTAGAACCGCCGCGAAATGCTTATAAATAGAATATCTCCATAGTCTACCGCAGGGCAGGTGTGCTTACCGGCGTGTAGTCTCTAAAGAGAGTTACTATAAATAGGTAACTGGTGAATCTGCATCTTGGTCAAAAGGTCGCGGCTAGGATGCTTTTAACATCTAACCTTTGCATACTACTTGCCATTAGCAAATCACACGAGGTAATACTATATTTGCGAATGAACTAAGAATGCCCTGAGAGCGCCCGCGGGCGCTCGGCGCCAGACATCTGATAATCAACTTGAGCTGTATGAAGCAGAAGCTTTCTCGTATAGTTCTGAGGACCTACCTATTTTAATTATTCAAAAAAATCAACAATAGAATAAAACGCTTGCTTTTGCCAGCATCAAGGTGTCTCTGGTGTTTACGTTTTGCGTCTCTATCGGGATTTTTTTATGATTTTGTCCAATGCCAGTTTTCTATTAACAGATTCTGTAAGGAAGCAGACAGAAGGTATCGTTTTTAAAATGTCATTTTTTTTTTAATAGATTTAATAAAAAAAATGAAAAAAAATATCTGAACCGAAGTCTCTAATTTTTTCATCAACAACTCGTGTAGGGCTTAGTATAATAAATAATCTTATCCACTTCAAAGTGGGTTTTGATATGTGATCGTGAAGTACGAAAAACCGATGGCGAGATTCTATGCCAAGTTTATAAAAAAAAATTAAGTCAAGTTTATGGAAGCCAAATTATTTTGTTTTTTGGAAATAATTGGAGTTGGGTACAAAGCCAGTACTAATCCACAAGGCTCTATTTTATATCTAAAATTAGGCTTTAGTCATGAGATTCGACTTCAAGTCACGTCTGCAGTTCGCGTTTTTTGCTTCAAGCCTAATATTATTTGTTGTACCGGAATAGATCATCAAAAAGTAACTCAATTTGCTGCCAGCATCAAAAGTTGTAAACCTCCTGAAGTTTATAAAGGAAAAGGTATACAATATCGAAATGAAATTCTACATAAGAAACAAGGAAAAAAAAAATAAATCATGTCATATATTTTAGGAACTAATTTAATGCCGAATGAACAAGTAAAAATTGCTTTAACTCAAATCTTTGGACTTGGCCCTAAAAAAGCAATTCAAGTTTGTGATCAATTGGGTCTCAATGATAACATTAAAGTTAATAAGTTAACTAAGTATCAAATTGACCGAATTATCAAAATAATAAGTCAAAATTATTTAGTTGATTTAGAATTAGCAAGAGTAATTCAGAGGGATATTAAACAATTAATGAGTATTGGTTGTTATCGCGGTTTTCGCCATAATGCGGGATTGCCCTTACGTGGTCAACGAACTCATACTAATGCTAAGACTTGTCGCAAATTCAGAAACGTTTCGATCAATCAACGAAATTGATTCAGGCCGCAGGCTGTAAGTTTTTTTTCATCATTCATAATAAATGATGAAGGCGCGAAGCGATGTGTAATGAAATTGAAATTTCATTGCACATTTTGTTATTGTCTTTTCCTCCGCAAAAGCATCATCGATTGGTAAGGCCGGCTCTTATTGGTTAGCATATAGACGCAACAAGTCAAAGGGCGTAGTAAATTTATATATATATTTTTTTTTGAGTCATCGCATATTTTTTATTTATTCTTGCACTGTAACTGCGGAAAGGCGGGGCGGGCTCGGATAATAGAATATCTCACCCAGAGAACCAAAAGCTGCGGCGTTCTCTTTTGTTTAATGGATTATTTTGTACAAACTTTTTCCACAAAATTTATTTTTAATTAGTAAACAGATAATATGGATTGTAAAAAAACCCAATCGATGATATCAAACAAAATCTAAACATTCAAAAAAAAATCATGCAGAAGAAAAAAAAGCACGGTATTGCATATATTCGATCAACTTTAAGTAATACCATTATTACTGTAACAGATTATAAAGGAGATACAAAAACTTGGTCCTCCTCAGGTTCATTGGGGTTCAAGGGATCTCGTCGCTCAACCAATTATGCTGCTCAAGCAACTGCAGAAAATGCTGCCCGAACTGCTATTCAACTGGGAATTAAGTCGGTTGAAGTTGAAATAAAAGGGTTAGGTTATGGAAAGGAATCGTCGCTACGTGGTTTACGACTAGGAGGTCTTATTATTACCAAAATTAGAGATGTAACCCCAACCCCACATAATGGATGCCGACCCCCTAAAAAACGCCGTGTTTAAATATCATCATAAAGTTATTCATTTTCAATTACTTGACAATGCAACATAGTGAACGGGGTACAGGTCCGGTTTCACCATTTTTTCATGCTAATGGAGGAGGCCCTCGTTAGCATTTAACAGCGAGTCTATCACATCTAGGAAGATAACAAAAGTGCCAATCCTTTCCAGTCTTATTATGAAAACCAGCCAAGTTTGTGGGTAAATATACTTTCTTTCTAGAAAAAACAATAATAACTAACTTTAGATCAATTTATTTATTACACGGATTTTCTTTTTTAAAAAAGGATCGAATGAACTCGAAAGCGAGCAGGGCTATTTTACTTGTCTTGTAAAAGATTACATAAAGGTGATAAAAGGCCGAAAAAAAATAGATTTTTGCTGCGCCCGCAATTACATAGTAATTGCATTCCTCATGAAACTGAGTACGAGGCGCAACTCTCAGCCATACAACGTCTCTCCTGGCTCGCTCCACTAGTCGAGATTGTTTAAATAGAACACGTCTTTAAGCCTTCATTTGTGTTCTAATCATATGAAATGGATATGACATCACTTGGCTAAATGGTTGGGTTGGCCTCATTTCGATTGATCAACCCTTGAATGGTCATTGTTTTGACAGAAACAAAAATTAAATTGTTATGCTAGAAGGTGCAAAATTAGTGCGACCCGTTGGCCCATCAACCTAAAAATCTTTAAAAAAAATAGATTTTTTTGGCCGGAACTTAGTATTCTAACTCTTGTCGGATGCAGGTGTAATCCCTGTCGCGCGGTAATGTCCCGCAGACTCTCGATTATTACATGGGAATGGCAACCCCGGAATTCATAGCAGAATGGTCGCAGGAAGAAAACCGAGAGAAACACTTTGGTTAACGAGTTAAAGCTTTGGTGCCCGATCACCTTCGGTATGCTGAACCCTTACTGAGGGCTAGACCACAAGTCAATGAGGAAGAGTATGATTAGCTTGATTTCTAATTATAGGCATTCTGGGAATACGGTAAAAGAGGCCAGGAAAGTAGTTGCTTCCACTACGTTCTACGCGCGTGTTCCACCTCCCGCAGTATTGCTCGTCTCTTAGGTTTTCGCAACAATCCGACTCGGGAACGGGGTAACTACCTTGAACTCCAAACAACTGATCGTAGGGTAGGCTAGCCAGGCCACATGTTCATTGGTAGCAGGATCCTCCAAAAAGCGAAAGCGCGGTGATAAATTATTGTGATATGCCCACTTGGAGACTCATAACTTCAAAAAAAACTGGGTGTTCCGGGTAAAAAATATATATATATTTTTTTTTAAGTGATATTTTTCAATAAAAAATAGATTTTTTTCTTATTGGTTAACCTATTTTCTAAGACACGCGCTTGGTTCGCCACCCGAACCCAGTTGTGAAAAAAAAAAACGTAAAAAAAATCTATATATTTTTTTGGTAACGTGATACAATGTACTTAGTTAGATGTAAGACTGTCAAAGCTTCTGAGTCAACACGAGCTTAGGCTCGTGAAGATGAAGGGAAGCCCAGAAGATACAAACATTATGAGAAGAGCCGTATGAGGCCGTAGGCTCACGTACGGTTCGGAAGCCGAGCTGCGTCAGCAATAGAGTGGCTTAGGTTAACATTGGAGCAGGAGCAGCTACCATTGCTTTAGCGGGAGCTGCTATAGGTATTGGAAACGTATTTAGTGTGCGCCTCGCTAGAGCGCGTTTGGATCAGTGAAGGTTAATAGATTATCGCCTGGGCGGTCCCCTAACTCTTAGCGGAAACAGACCGCGGGGAACCATAGCATGGGGCCTGGTCAAGTTTCGTGGCACGGTTATCACGAGTGCGTCAGGGTCAAGCGTTACCCCTTACAATAAAGGCGGCCCGGAAGGCTCCAAGGCCCAACTAAATTCTTGGTGCGAACAACCCTCCGGGGGAAACTGCAAGAAGCATAAATAACCGCTCAATAACCTAAACCACGAGCAAGCACCCAAACGTGAAAGCGAGGGATCACCCCAATGTACCCTTTAAGGTTAACACTTGGGGACATGCCGGCCAAAGAGCCGAAATAGAAACTAAAAAAAAAATGGGTGACAGATCAGCCATAAGTACTCCGAAGGATACACTGGGCAAAGCAAGTCGTGCATGCGACAATGCCCGTAACGTGAAAAATTTTGGGGAAAGGGCTGTAAATGGTAATGCGCTACCCCTTACTTACGCGGGCATGCCCGCGTAAGGGGTAGTAAAAATCAGCGAAAGCAACTATTAGAACTAACGCCAATAAATAAAAGGCGCAGCAAGCAGACCGGTGGCGCCTTCTGCGCTCTAGCTTTAGCTAGATAGTATAGCCTGCAGCTGGCCGGGGCTGCTTTCTACAAATTTGGTCTGAACCTGCAGATCATAAAAAAAAGCAGAAGGTAGCGTCACTATATTACTCACTTCTATGAAAAATCTAAAACAGTTTCACATAAAATCAAAGCCTCGCTTTACTTAGTGAGATAACTACACTCAAAAGATCTGATTATGGGGTGAGGCGTGGCTACAGTCGAGCAAATTACTCACAATACACGGATGAATCCGACTTGTGCAGTAGCACAAACTAGCTTGCACTACATCACTTAAGATCTAAAGACCAAAGGCTCTTATTGCTCTTATTAAGGTAGCCATAGCCAAGTTGAAAAAGTAGACCACACTATGCTGTAAATGCCATCGTTATAAGGTGCACACGCAAGAGGAAGGATGTAATCACATAGTAGCTGTGTGTCTCTGTGCAGAGAGGACTAGTAGTGCTTATACGGCAAGAAGCCGCAAAAACTGATAAATTTTGCCATGGACGAGCCACATGCGGGGAAACTCGCACGTGTGGTTCTAACCGGGGGGAGAAAAACACCCTATCGGAATTCTTCGATGTGCGGAGCTTCGCATCTGAAACCCGATGACGCTTTGCGTTCTGCCGGGGCCTTGGGCAGTAATCCAACTCCCGCCAACTCATAAACAGCTGGCAATGCCGCGGAGTCAGGGAAGTGGCTTGTTTAAGTGTAGGCGGACGAATCTCGACAATAGCCGCTCTTATAAACTAGGGGGGATTATTCTCATCACAGGTTGCCTGCCGCCCTTACTTAAGTATACTGAGAATCGACAGTGAAAGGAAGCCCCTAGGGGGGGGGGGAATGAACGATCTGTGGTCGCCGACTAATGTCGGTTAGGCTTAGAAAGCACTGAACAGGCTGCGCGGGTCGACAAAGATGACAGCTACAAGGATGGTAATCCTGGCGACAGAGATATACATTCGGGGATGAATAGAAAACCTCTCACAGAAAAGGCCGCAGGTCTATATTTTGTCTCTGGCGAGGAATGTAGTTCTGGCCTTTTACCAGGAAGCGAAAAAAATACTGTTTTTTGTGCTGCTTGCCTGGCAAAATTATTCAATCTTACGCGTGAACCTAATAGGAAGTAAGTATGAGAACCTGATGGAGATAATATCGAACTTAAACGTACTCATAGCAGGTTAAGATAAGCTGAAATCTAACTCAGATAAGGGGATGGGACCCAACAATGAAAAAACTGGAAGGTATTAGCTTAGAATTGTTCCAGAAAGCTTAAGAGACCCGTACAAAATCTAATTTTTTTTTTTCGGCTGCGCGTTAGAAAACCAACTCATTGGGAACCCGAAAGATCATAGTGTACCAAAAACAATGCATATGACTCTCGAAGGCCGCAATTCCTTAAATGTCTTCCGTCTCGCACGGGGGGTTACGGCACTCAAGGAAATCGAAAAGACCTTGTACGGTAATCTCGTGGTTATTGGAATTTAAATTAGAAAGTGTTATGACACAATCGACCGGCACCCACCGTTTAGTATTGATTCCCTTGGAAGAAATCCGGTTTATTGAGTGGATATTGAAGTTAGTTCAAGGCAAACACAGGTCGCAGGTATATCTTTTTTTTTGTTAACTCAGTAAGTAGTAACCCCCGCCTGAAGCGGAAGCCCTACAAGGTTGTGCCATATAACTCTCGCGATATTTACCTGAACAAGTCAGCGCTAAAAGATCCAACGTTACTCCGAATCTCCCAAACCCCGAATCCAAAGTATAAAAAAGCTATCGCTATATCGAAAGCAAAGACACAAGCTCATTGCAAGAACAAAGCGATGTCGCCCGGAATAAAAGCTCATGAAACTGAAAAAGTATAATAAGGGGCGCAGCAATATATATTTATTTGCGCCCTTGCTGCCGCGTTATTCTCTGGCTACACTTGCCAAGCGTACATGAGTCTTCAGGGCACAAACATTTTATAGAAAAAAAAATAAAAAAATAACGTAAGATATGAAAAAAGAGGAGCCGTATGATGGGTAACTATCACGTACGGTTCTATCAGGGGGGGGGAGTCGCGCATCATGGGTACCTTCTTATTGCTGTGAAGGGTGATGATATGAAAATAACCCCTATCCAACCTCATTCTGTTGCGCGAAATCCATCATTGGCTAAACAATTATTTGGTTATGCCATTTTAGGTTTCGCTTTAACAGAAGCTATTGCTTTGTTTGCCTTAATGATGGCGTTTTTAATCTTATTTGTCTTTTAATTTTTTGGTGCTGAGATTTTTTGGGAAAAAAATAGATTTTGGCTGCACCCTATTCGCTTTGCGAATAGGGCTGCGCCCAAAAAATCTAGATTTTTGGCACCTTAGGGCCGAACGATTCGTACGTTCGAGCCCTTCACCACCTGTCATCAAAAGCATAAGTGTAAAAGAACTGACAAAGAGTTTAGCCTTTACAATTGCTTTGGGAGTAGAGCCCTAAAGGCTCATTGGGGAAAAAAGAAAGCAAAACAAAAAAATATATATATATATTTTTTTTTATTTTTTAGCTGCTTCATTTCTTGTCATAAATAATCTTTAATAATGCATAGCTTTGCGTGCTTTTTAATTGACGATGGGACCGAAGACCAAAGGGCATAGGTCGCGGGTCTAGATTCTTTTTCTCTCGGCTGCGCGCCTGCGGCGGCCTTCGGTCTTCGTTAACTTACCAAATGCTTCCGCGTTATTCTACGCCACTAACCTTTAAGTGGCCTCTTTCGTTTAATTCCCACTATACCTATAGTTAAGAAGACGACAGGTTACGTTTGATTCGATATGCTTACTAGCATATCGAATCCAGGGCTTATAGTTTAATTGGTTCAAACGCACCGCTCATAACGGTGATATTGTAGGTTCGAGTCCTACTAAGCCTATATTATATAGAACCAAAGTAAAATTAGACTAAAATGGATGCGTAACACATTGTGCCTGGAATCCCCCCAATATATATAGATTTTTTTGCCCCGCGGGTCATTGTTGTTTTTTATTAATTTATTATCATTAAATTACATAATGATAAAAAAAAATATATATATATATTTTTTTGGGTGTATAGCTTAATTGGTAGAGCATTAGGCTTTTAACTTAATGGTCGCAGGTTCAAGTCCTGCTATACCCAAATGTTCTTATAGAAGTTCCCCTGGCAGTTCATATGCGCATCAAAATATACATTGTACGTTGGCTCGTCTAGTCCGAGTAATTACGTTAAACTAAAATATATATATATATATTTTTCTGTCTTTATGGCAGCTCACGCCCTTTTTTTCTTTGCGAAAAAAGGCCGCGGGCCCCTAATCTAAGCTTAGATTGAGCGAAGAGAACGCTGCAGCCTTTGATGCGGCTCTGAAAAGAGAGAAGTTAATTAGGTGTTACCAATTACTTAACTATTTAACTTCTCTATATTATACAATCTGCAGCAATCCTGCATCCTGCAATTAAGGAGTTGTTTGATAGCAACTGTAAACAACAGCATAGATATAGATATTTTCATAAAATAAATAGCTTATTTATGATTGGCCAAATACATAATATTTTAGTATAGGCTATATATTCTATATTGGCTAATGCTGTATTGATTGGTGTTTCATTACAGCTAATTGCTGTTGGAATAAGGGCTCTAGTAAACTATAAGTTTCGATTATATGTGCCACGTTTGCGCTTTTCGGACAGTATGGCTGAAGCTGCCACCATGAAAAGTGGATTCCCGTTATTTTCAAACTCCTAAGTAATCTACGTCACCGTCGACTTTAATTCATGAGATATGCGTCTCTTTCATTAATTCTCTAAATTCTGCCAATCTATCTTATGAAACCCAGCCCGGCAGTATAATCAATACTAGCTCGCTCGCATATATCCCCACATTCATTCGTCAAATTAGGCAATCTCTATTGAATAAGAGAGAAGATATTGGTCTGAACTATTATAATAAATTGAATAAAAAGCTTCCGAGTACGCAAATAGTAGGAATACGTCAGCAGCATTGGCAATCTAAAGTTAGCCTGGCAAAAGGTACAAGAATAGCATGTCGCCACTAGCTGTGTTACGGCATCGGCCACCTCCAATAGATAGGGCTTGCGGCCTCGTACGGTCTTGATGCGCTCAATTATTTAATTGGCCGGCAATTGGCCGGCCGATTAAATAATTGAGCGCAGCTATAAGCTATATAATAGGGCGCAGCCTATTATATAGCACATTGATAGTATTAACAAGACTATTGAATCTATTCGTACGCCAATAATAATACGCAAGTCTATTAAATACAGCCAACCAAAGACGGGAGAATGTTTGCCATTTTTATTAGGGGCTAAAGTGCGATTAATTACAAAATTGATTACATTAAATTGATAATTAGTTTTGGCGGGGCTCCGCCCCCCCAATGGACTAGGTCCTTAGAGGGCAGAGCGGGTAAGTGCTTAAGTGGCACTATCTGCTAAGACGTCTAAATGCTTTCTTTGATAACCGGAAGTTCTGAAAAAGTGTGAAATGCCGGAGGGCTTTTGACCATCCATTCAAGTGTCGTTGAATTCTGTTCAACAGCCCAAGGACTTGGAGCACACTTGTTTTCACTGGTTAGAGTAAAAAAAACCACTACAAAGAAACAAAAAATTCCTATTACAGAAACATATGAACCGAAACTACTAAAGGCATTCCAGCCAGCGTAAGCCTCTGGATAATCTGGAATGCGACGTGGCATACCTGCAAGACCTAAAAAATGCATAGGAAAAAAAGTTAAGTTTACACCAAAGAAAGTGATCCAAAAATGAATTTGACCTAAAGTCTCTGGATATTGAAGACCAGTTATTTTACCTATCCAATAGTAGAATCCTGCAAATAAAGCAAAAACAGCTCCCATGGAAAGAACATAATGGAAATGTGCAACCACATAATAAGTATCATGTAGAGCAATGTCCAGCCCAGAATTGGCCAATACTATTCCAGTAAGAGTAGAGTAGGCGCCCTTCCTCGCGTGGGGTCAATTCCGGATTTCCTTCGCGCTTTTAGTGCACCTCTCTCGTAACCGTACATGATAGTTTTCCTATCATACGGCTTGCACGCGCGTTTAATTCTTTTACGACTTGACACGGGTTTCATAGCCTGTACCGACGTGTCGAACGAGGCTGCGGTGCCTCTCCGGTTTCCTTATTTTCCTTTTGAATTTTTTTTTGATTAGGGAGAGAGAGCCTGAAGAAGTATCAGCTCTCTCGTGCTCGAGCTTGCAAAGGGCTATTCGCGTTCTGTTGAACATGGTTATCATCTCATTTCTCCGTGAGATGTTCTTGTCGAGTTGGCTCAACTTGCGCATGTGGTTAATCTTTATTGGTCCAGAGTTGTTGACTAGGCATTTGGTATCGTCCAGTATAGACCCGCCGCGTAGGTTTTTAAAAAGAGGCGTAGCGATACCAAGCTTCTTGGTTGGGATTTTTCTTAATGCTTGTGCGCTCTCCTTGTTTTGGCTTAGACTTATATTACTGCAGAACACCGGAAAGTAACCTCTGACTTTTGATAATTTTTCGTAGGCGAGTTGGCCCTTTCTGGTTGGGACTCTGTATTTGACTGCCCGTTGCCGCAATTTTATTAGTAGGGTGCAAACACAGCAGCTCCTGATGACGAGTTTTAAATAATTTGTTAATTGGTAGAACTTGTCAAGAAACGAATACTGGTTGCATATTCCTCTCAGAATCCAGTCTTTATAGTCTTCCCGTATCCGGCTTTTAGCCCTTTAGAAATGAATCGTATAAGTCTCCTATTTAAACAGGTTCACCAAAATTAGATGGTCGATTAAGCCATAGTATTTTGTTATATGCCCTTTCAGAGCTCAAGGGTGCTTTTGCAGTCCAGTTCCAATTGACTGTGGGCCAAATGAATGCAAGGATCCAAACTTTGATAAGGGTACCGGTTTGTAAATCACTTATATATACTATTGTCCCAATTGCTTCTAGAATGATCTTTTATCTAGAAGGCCAGTAAGGGTCGTTCGCCTCCTTCGAAGCGCTTCAGACCTTGTTGAAATTGGAAGCGCTCTGAGCGAAGTTTTTTATTTTTTTTCTGCTGACGTCTACTATTTTGCCGTCAAGGGCCGGCGTACTTCGCCCTGGGATGGACTAAAACATTTGTATGCCAACTCGATCAGGTCTTCTGGAAATAGAAATCTGCAAAAGTTAAGGTTGTTGTTAAGGTTGCCTTTGTCGTTGTTAAGAATGGAATGCAGTTTTTTCGCTACCAGGTTAGTTATCCGCCTGACTAGTGAAGTCCTCACATACCTGTGCGCCTGGCCCGCGTAGCAAGGGTATAGCAAAAAGATTTTTTCGAACCTCATTTGTTGAGGGCCTCCTCAGCAAAGTGAAGTGGTGGGTCACCTGCTGTCCCGTGCTTGACAGAAATGGCGTCATCCGGTTAGGTGTTGGGATTGGGAACCTCAAGTCCTTCGTAGCGGGCGAGGCTTACTTAAGCCTGTAATTGCTTACACCCTATGGCTATCTGTCTACGCACGAGGTTCTCGAGAGAGTTGACGCGTTGACCCGGCAGGGGGTCCACCAGGTTCGCCTCTCGTTAGTGCAAATTACCTCGTTGCTTTTGGTCCCTTCCCTTGCCTTTTTAGGGTACCACCTTTCGGAAGCCCCCAAAGGAGGGTTTTTTTCACCCTACTCATATTTGCTTCTGGGGTCTCCCCTATACGTCAACTGGAGAGAGAATACGTCCGCCTGTCGCCATTTTTGGGGTCATGGCGAAGTAAACGTCATCCATTTCGGTTAGCACGTCGCACCCCCCTACAGTAAACAAAAAGATAGATCCTACAGCAAATAACATGGGTGTTTTGTATTGTATTGAACCTCCCCACATGGTAGCAATCCAACTAAAAATTTTTATTCCAGTAGGCACGGCAATAATCATAGTAGCCGCAGTGAAGTAAGCACGTGTATCAACATCTGAGCCTACAGTAAACATGTGGTGCGCCCACACAATAAATCCAAGAACTCCAATACTAATCAAAGCATAAACCATGCCTAGATAACCAAATACGGGTTTTCTTGAAAAAGTAGAAACGATATGACTAATGATACCGAATCCTGGCGAAATTAGAATATAGACCTCAGGATCGGGATAGATTTTGCCGTTCCCAGCAAAGCCCCCCATAGAACCCAGCGAGCTCCTCTCGAAGCACTGGGCTCTTCGCGGAGTATGCCTATAACCTATGTAGTCTATCCTCAAGCATGTTATGTAACAAGACACCAAGAGTGCACAAGGGATTTGTGCAACGAATTAACATTCCCAGGCACTTCCGGGTTCTTATAAAAAGGCCGCAGGTTGTGAATCTCTAAAGTAGAGCTAGTCAAAGAACCTAAGCCTTGATTGCATACGGGACATATACCCTTCTGGCGTATGAATAGCCTGCTAAATTCGTGACCTTTCCCGTCCACAAAAATTTCCCGATAGCTTTGAATTCGAAGATTCCATTCATCAAAGGGGGCTGGATCTACAAAAGGATTACCTAAATCACGAGATGCTCGGAACATATGAGCAGGAACTTCTTTTACCATAGACGCAAGGAGTGTTATCCATACTACATCAGCACAATCGCGTTTGGCATTTACACTGGGCTTGGCCCGAGTAGCATGGAAGTCCCAAAGTCTGCCACGGGGAGAGGGCACCCCCTGATAGAATCGAGAAACCAGTCTGGGCCGAGGAGTTTTAGAAAATTTACGATGTAAATATCGCCAGCTTCTATGCCAGATCCAGTGATCTAGCAAACTGAAGGTACGAATAAAGTTGCCAATTCCAAAGTAGTTGCCCCAACCATGAAGAATTGGGTTTACCAATTTGATCATCTGGTAAGGAGAGAGATCTATATTTTCAGAAAAGACATTTTTTATTTTACATTTTAGCGACATTATCCTATCAGGATTGGGATATACGTAGAGGCCCCCACGAGTGAAATTTTTTTCTACCTTACATAAGGAAGTGACTTGGCTATGAGAGCGAGCCCTATCGATATTGTGGAATATGAATCCACTAAAATGAAGTCTCTCTCCGATCTTCCACGGGAATATACGGGTTTTTTCTGACGACAATTGGAGGCCACGCTCCGCCAGAAAAGTTTTTGAAAAAGCAAAAAGTCGTTCTACTAATGTCTCATCATGAGTCATAATGACAAAATCATGAGCATATCTGATAAGGCGGACTGATTCTGTTTTTCGGGTCTGGTTAAAGAGATACCTATGGCTTTTTCTTTGCATCCATTCTGTCCTTTTAAGGTTAGTCATAATGGTCCGATGTCCGCTAGTTATTCTATTTTCTAAGCCATCCAGGGCAAAGTTCACGATTAAAGGACTTATGACACCGCGGAACGAGACTTCAAGTTCCCCTGAATATTCAATTGGACTCTTAAGCCATTCCTCAAGTACAATTTCTGTACTACTAGGCATGGGAAAATTCTCTAAGATCCATCGGTGAAATATTCGACCGAAGAAGCCTTTTATATGAGCATCAATCACCCATTTGGAAACAAAATTTTTACTATTTTGTTCCATTTTATTCTTGCTAACCTTGCGTACCTTCTGCCTTCTCGTGTCTAGTATGTAAGCAATTTCACCTACCGCCATGTGTGTACATTTTCCCCTTCGAGATCCAAAGCTATATTTGTCAGCAAAGGGTTCCATTACAGGTTCAATAGCTAGTTTAAACAAGTGCTGGACGGTCCTGTCAAATATTGTGGGTATTCTAAGCAACCTTTCACCATTTTTCGGTTCAAAAATGAAAACATGGCGAACGGTTGAACTCTTGTAGTTTTTTAGATTGATCCAGCAGATACGACGAACTAGACCGATTCGGGAAGAAGCTTTTAGTATTTTACCATGGACCCTCGACGTTCGACTTCTGGCAGTATAATATAAATTATCTACGGCAATTATTCGAGAGGTTAGTTGAGTACAGATTTCAAGCATGCAGTCTCTCAAAAGCGGATTCCCGAGTCCCAAGGAAGCTGCTAAAAGAGAGAGGATCCTTTGTTGGTTCTTTACTAATTGATGGATAGCCGTAAATTTATTTCCCAACATTGGCCATCGACCCTCGTTCATGATGACCGCGGCTTTCCTGGCGATAATTCGTGATTCTTTTCGGGCCTCCTTCCATTCAGCGAAGAGACTGTCTGGAGATCCTGAGCCATTAGAGAAGCCACGTCTCTCTTTCCACGTCAAACGTTTCAGCATTACCCACATGTTATTGTGTATAGCCTTACGTCTCATCTCACCCTGTGATAGCATCATTGACTTGGATATATCAACAATGTCCAGTTGAATGGAAATGCCAATTTCGGCTCTTGAAAAAAGTTCCACCACAGGGGCAACACTACCAATAGAATATCTGTCTTTTCGAAAGATGTTGGGTCTTGAGTGGTCCGCCCGGGCAAGGGCCGAAGGCTTCTTGCACGCAACGTGTGAAATCTTACCCTTAAAGGAAGGGAGGGCACACTCCAATCCCAAAAGATCCCTACTATTACCGGGGTCCAACCTAAAAGAGTTTGGAACTGAAACAAAAGAAAAAGGGGCTTTTTTTTTATTTATGGCACCATCCTCTACCTTTCTCATGACATCGACTCCCAAACATCCCACCTCATCGCCAGTTATCTGCATTCCAGGCAGATAATTTATTTGAGGCACAGAACAGCTGTGCTCGCTTAAGTAGCGCTGTAAGGGCAGCGTACCACCTTTTCTATTGGCGCAATCGCGCCCATGACCGAAAAACCAAAACAGATGCTGGTATAAAATTGGATCTCCTCCTCCTGCAGGATCAAAAAAGGTTGTATTAAAGTTCCTATCAGTTAATAACATGGTAATTGCCAATCTATTCACACACTTTTGGTCAGTGTAGCACAATAAAAATCAAATTTTTTTCATGCCGTTGTGGTGTGGTTTGGACTAGATCTTCATCTCTTCTTAATTATACCCGCTTTGATGCGCACAATATCCTTTTTTTTTTGCCCGCATTAACCGCGAGGCCAAAGGATTTGCAAACACTATAATCATGCACCCATCACTCCAAATCAAGCCGGCCAAATAGGCACCAAGCTTTTATTTGCTTAGATGTCAAAAGTAGGTTTGGCCAGAGATGTTTGGCGTATAGTCTCTGAGGGCGAATCATCATGGTTCGTTCCCTGCTGATCGTCTTTGCAGAGTTCCCAGCATATAGTCAAATTCGACCAAGACATCGCTGCCTCGTCAGGCGCAAATACACCTGCCAATACTGGAAGAGATAATAAAAGTAGGAATGCTGTCACTAATACGGACCATACAAATAGGGGTAATCTATGCATGGTCATTCCTGGCCCACGCATGTTGAAAATAGATAGGGGTCAGTCTATGCTGCCCTCCGAACCATACATGACAATTTCTTGTCATACAGCTCTCACTCGGAAAACTTCAATTGCTGAAATTCTTGTATCAGGTGCGTCTCTAAGGATGTTTTACTTAATACAGGCCTAGGGCTGATAGTATAATATTATCTGCATTTCCTAGCTCCTTTGCATGATACGCTTCCTGGTGAGCTTCACATAATGGAATCTGCTTTCGTTTATATGCTCTGGGCAAGCGGGTAACCTTAGTTTTTTATGTGAATTTTTACTTAAACGTCTAAAACAGTCCTTACATGATCTATTTCCATATTCCTAGTACCGCAGATGGCACAAAGGCGACCTAACCCAGACTCATAAAATTTGTCGGCCCACTAAATCTGCATAACCTAATCTGGAGTAGCTGTTTACCTTGTACTAATGTAGAACCTTATAGTTATTCGCAATCGGCAGGCTACTCTAAGTATTAAGGCATTGAAGCTTAGCTCCAATTTTATTGAACCTAGGTCGTAATTTCAATTTTCAAGCCGGCCTTAGATGAGTGAACTAAGAACCATATCACTTTTTGCAGATTTTTTTTATTAACCACACCACAATAATTAAGCAGTCCTATTAATTGGGCCAGTATGAATATCTGTATGTGCTTTTTAATACCTTTGGCGCAGATTAATTTATGATTCGGCCTTTGCGTATACGTATCTGCGAGTTCGAAAAACCAGTTCCTATGCAATCTAGAAGGGGTTAGCCCATCTGGACCTTTTTCCGCAAAGCCAAGAAAGCTGGTTTTACGAGTAATGTCCCCAGGCTTACCTTGGATACTTTCATAGCAGTAAACCAGAAATTTAGGCTCCGATAGAATTCTTTTTAGTCCATTATAGTGTCCCTGGTTATTTTTCCAATTGTTTACCATTTTATTAGCATATGTACGGGCGCCGCTTTGTTAACCATTCTTCTTATTTTTTTGAAGAGGCCTGCGAGAGTAACTTTTTTTGCCCAAAACAGACGAAAAAGAACTATGGATCGTTTTCTGACTAGTCACCTTTGTGTTCCGGCTGGGTTGGTCTTTCCCCTTACTACTATGAGACCTCTGAGCCCGCGCATCATTTGTCGGATGATGTGAAGCGGTTACTTCCCGTGGTTGCCCTATTTTCGTGTTTTCTTCCTGACCTTCGTCAGAGCCTTCAGTAGTTTAAGGTCCTTGCGCACTTGCTTGATTGCTCAGGCCGGTTCCTATGTTAGAATCACTCGTGGCTGTCTAACAACTATGACCGTTCACTACATCAGTCAAAGCTTTCGCCCAGATTGCTTCCTGGGTTACTCTGCCACACATATACCGATGTATTCTGCTTGGGATATATAGCCTTTTCAAGGCAGTGAGTGCGTATCAAGTTGGTTAACCTGACCCTTACTACCCTCCTTAAGGGATACCACCAAGGAGGTCAGTCCCCTTTGGCCTCCCCATTGACCAACTGCTCGCAAACATTATGGATTATTGACCCAAAATGCCGCATTGGCCTGCTGCATGTATTTTCTTAAAAGAGTCAGACATACATGTAGGAATATTAATATTATTCCTCACTGAAAACGAGCCTCGCACAGCGCACTAGTGATAAAATTGATAGCACCTAAAATAGAGGAAACACCTGATAAATGAAGACTAAAAATGGCTAAATCCACAGATCCTCCAGAATGACTGGTTATACCACTTAACGGCGGATAGACCGTCCATCCGGTACCAGCGCCCACTTCTACCAAAGCGGAACTTAAGAGAAGTAACAGTGACGGCGGTAACAACCAAAAGCTAATGTTATTTAATCGTGGAAATGCCATATCAGGGGCACCTATAAGAATCGGAACGAACCAATTACCAAATCCACCTATCATCGCAGGCATAACCATGAAGAAAATCATTAAAAAAGCGTGAGCTGTTATTAACACATTATAAAGTTGATGATTTCCACCAAGAATTTGATTGCCAGGCTGTGCTAATTCCATACGAATTAGTACTGAGAAGCATGTACCCATGACTCCGGCAATGGCACCAAAAATGCAATAGAGAGTCCCTATATCTTTGTGGTTCGTAGAAAACAGCCATCTTTGTGCAAAATTGTTCATTTCAGAACTCCATCTTTCAATAATACCATGCTTTGTTGAACTAGTTTTGACTGATGTTTTCGCAATTTAGAAAAGCGAAATTCGTCACAAACTGTTTCGCGAAAACAAGTGACTATCTTCTCTTGTAAACTGCTGCGAGAATGCTCTTGAATAGCTAACAGTGTTTTTAACTTTTGCTCTACTTGTTGGCATAACACAGCTTGCACTGTCTGTTTGCACTTAGGTGCGCAGCGCGTAAGTAGATCATTTATACAAGATTCTCCAATCATTTGCGTACTTGAACGCAAACTTATACTACGTAATTCATGCTGTTTCTTCAATTCGGACAACAGAGCTTCTTGAGAACTCATCAATTGCTGTAACTCTGAAAGAAGAGCTTCGCTTCGCGCGTCAGAAGTCGCTTTTAAAGTTTCACCAAAGGTTTTTTGACTAAATATAACAAAACCTACAAAACTTAAAGCTACAATAATTTCTTCATTATAAATTAAGATTTGTTTTGAACTTAAAACACTAAAAATTAAAATAGCAAAAATAATAAATTCACGCATTCGTATTTTTCTTTTTTTTTTGTCCGTTCTTGATATTTACTAGGGTATTCCTCTGCTTGCGTAAAACATAGATTTTATTAAGAGCTGTGGTTTGACGTAAAGCTAAAGAAGTTATATGATAAGTAGAGGGACTCATAATTGAAAGTGCGTTTTTTTTTATTACTTGTGAGACACTAATTTCTCCCAAGGAACATACATAAGATTTATTCATTCGTTTTAATTGATTAGCATTTAAGCTTTTTACCATTTCGTTACACCACTTGGACGCTCCAGATACACCTGAGTACAAATAGGATATACTGGTATCAAAGCATTCTTTGAAAACAACATCCTGTTCAACACTGTAATCGCTCTGCTCTGTGCCTACATTTTGATGCGAAATTAGCTGCTTTCGTAATTTGAGAATACGACTTATTTTGGGTAATCCATCATTATATAATAATACATAAAAGGACATATAAAAAACACATAACCAAACAAATTGCGTCAAATACGTAAATTGATCTAGTTGAGGCATTTTTTTTTCCTTTTTCTTTGCTGATTCAAATACTTTTATTGAATCACGAGAGAAGAAAACTTATTTTATTCTTTGAGCCCTTAATGTTAAAGCTCTTTAAGCAAAACCTGCCAAAGGGGCCGCAGATTTTCATGGGAAATTGAATAGGGAAAAGTTCGTAAAAAAACTAGAGGCATGATTAAAATATATATATATATTTTTTTTGTTATTAGTATTCTACATAACTCGGAGTCTGGACGAAAAAAAAAGATTTTTTAAGCTTATAGATAGGTTAACTAAAAGCTACTAATATTTCCACTACTATTCATTCCATCATCGAGGTATCGAGTTTCCACATGGGCGGGCATATGGGGCAATGATAAATCGCTTGTAGTCGCACTAATTGGTTATTTCCATGACATCCTTTTTTCAAACCCAGTTCTTTAGTTGCTTTGCGTTAACACACCAACAAAATTTAATTCCTTGCTTGGTTCGGCTCTTTAAGTCTAGATACGTTATTTGTGGTGTATCCTTCCGTATTTTCATGCGTTTTCTCAGTGCGGGCTTAAAGCTTTGGGTTTAGGCGCTTTAAGCTTTGTTTGGCTTTTTGGGTCGTAAGAACCATGGGAAGCTGGAATTTTTATTTTTTTTTTTTTCGGTCTTTTCATATTTCTGAAAAAATGTGTTTTTTTTCGTGTTTTGCAGGTGTTTCTGCTTTGCGCCTAAACGCTTTACTTGTTTTTGACGCGGTTTTGCCGGCGAAGATAGTTTGCCATCACCAATCTCTTTTACCACGATATTGCCAATTTTTGAGTTCATGTTCAAAATGGAGAAGATTCTCCATTGACTATGAAATACTTTTCGATTTCTGCGAAGACTCTTTGGAAGAAAAGCTATATGACCTGCGATTGCTACCGCATAACCTCCTTTGACCGAATTCAAAATAAATCCTTTAATCAAATTCCGGTCACTTCGCCAAATTTTTGTTAGTTCAGTCCAAACTAGTTTGCTTTTACATTTCCTTTCTAGCGGTTTTGGCAAAAGCATTTTCGGTTCACCAAACACCTCCACATCTTCAATTCCCAAAATAAACCTCGTTTGCTTGGTGATTGGCACTCTTTTCAGCTCATGTTGAAAACAAATTATTGGAGTTTTCAGCCCTGTATTCACCAATATCATGTTTTGTCGTAATTTTTTAACTGAACATTGTATAGCGCTTCCGCGTAATGGATTCAAACTAGAATTATATTGGGGAAATAATTGAGTAAAGCTCATGTTGCTTTTTTCTTTTTTTTAGTACTTACTTTCTAACCCGATTCATCTGCTTCTAGAGGGTTTCAGACCACGCAGCGCCCTCATAATCAGTTTCATGAGGAATGCAATTACATAGTAATTGCTAGAGAGTGAGGCGAAATTCGGGCTGCTATTGTTGTGTCCTCTTAGAGAGCCTGATAGGTTTGTGTCATACGGCTTTTTGCTTGAAGCAATGAAAAAAAAGTATAGATTTGTTTATGTTGATATCATCCATTTTTTGGCACTAGTTGGCCTATTTTACAACAAAAGAGTCCGATATCGTTGCCGCGTGAATACACGCGCGGCTCTTGACGAGTGAGGCCTAAAGGGCTGTGAAGACTGTTGACTTTCATTCATTTTTTTTTCTACCAAAAATATAAAAAATGGCTAAGTAACATAAAGGTAATGTATTGGATTGCAAATCCTAGAAAGATGGTTCAAATCCGTCCTTAGCCTATTTTTCATTTTACCCTTCCTTTAGAAGTGCTGCACCTATTTATTATCTAAGCAAGGTCAAAAACTTTGGTCAACCTCGATACTTAGCCGCCATCTGCCACACAGACAGTGCGAGCAACAACCGGCTAAGCGCCCACGGCCTTTTGGCAAGGCCTTTATTTCAAACTTTGAGCTTGCTTTTTCTCGAAGATAAGAAGCAAGATAAGTAAAAAAAATATATATATTTTTTTATGAAGCAGTCTCCAAAACGAAGCATGCTTTTGTTTAAAGCCACTGCAAGATCGACTTTTAGATCACTTTATTCCCTTAAGATCTGAACTCCTGAAAAATTATTTAATATAAAGCTTCACTCTATTGTGTTTAGAAGTGGATTTGAACCACTGACACAAGGATTTTCAGTCCTTTGCTCTAACCACCTGAGCTATCTAAACAGAAATAAAAAAAAGGAACTATGTACAATTCTAGTTTGTTGGTTATTCAAAAATTATTAAGTACAAATGCATATCTGGGCCACCGAATACCTACTTCCGATTTTCAAGGATATTTATACGGATTTAGAAATGAAATGGCTATTATTAATTTAGAAAAAACACTTATTTGTTTACGAAGAGCTTGTAATTTGATTGAATCTATTATTCGTGCAAAAGGCCATTTTTTATTAGTAAATACCGATCCAGAATATAATAAAATAGTTCAACAAATGGCGAAAAAAACCAATCAGAGCTATATCAATCATAAATGGATTGGAGGATTTTTGACCAATCGCAAACATATGAAAAATGTACAAAAACACTTTCAGAATTTCTCTGCGCATTCCAAATTTCAAGACGCCTCTACATCCTCGCCCTTCGATTTTTTTCCACATTTTAGAAAAATGCAAAAATGTTTTGAAGGAGTCATGACACACGATATTCCAGATTGTTTAGTACTAATAAATGCAAATAAAAATTCTATGGCTATACTTGAAGCCAATCAATTACAAATACCTATCGTATCTTTGGTGGATTCTAATATTTCAAACAGATTACAAAAATTAATAACTTATCCCATTCCAGTGAATGATGATTCTATACAGTTTGTATATCTATTTTGTAATTTGATTACGAAAACAGTCATTCTTTCACAAAGTGCTTGGCCGCTCTCGCAAAAACCCTTAAGTCGAGGCCGCAGGCCCTAGCTAAAAAAAAATATATATATATTTTTTTTTTCGGATTGAAAAATGAAGAAGCTTTGCCCTTGAAACTGTTTCTAAAACTTTTTTATCAACAGATTTTCCTTAATTTATCTACACTAATCACGACTTTTTCTCTATTCCTGTCATACATCGTAATAATGCCCTTAATGATAGGCTTTTCTAAGGACTTCTTATGTTATTTTCATTTAGGTTTAATTTGGATTTGTTTATTGTTTTCTTTTCTTTCTGAACGTTTTCTTCAAAATGATTTTGAAGATGGTACACTCGAATTGTATTGTTCAAGTGGTTATTGTTTGCAAAAAATATTACTTTCTAAATTACTAGGTCATTGGGTTCTTCAAATCAGTGGTGTTTTTTGTACTTTTCCAGTGGTACAACTTCTATATCAATTTGATCAACTCAAAATGAATTGGTTCACCCTTATTATAGGAAGTCTGATATTTACTCTTATGTGTGGTATTCATTCTTGTTTGGCTCTTGGAATAATATCTCATAGTTGGAACAGTTTGCAAAATCTTACCACTTTACCCACTTTATTACCCTTAATCATTTTTTGCGCCTCTACCGAAACAGAATGGTTTCATGTTCTTTTATTAATGGGATATTTACTTTTGTTTTTATTTCTTTATCCCATTTTGGTTTCAATTACTTTACAAAAATTGATAAGCCAATAGAATTGATTGCTTTTGCAGGTATACCGGCTCACTCATCATAAAGATTACGGAGCAAACAAAAAAAGAATCTAGATATATTCTTTTCCTTCTGTATTTATTTTATATACTAGACTTCTGTACACTGTCTAATTCCAGCAGAGGAAGAAAGCCGGGATTTAGTGAAGTTTGAGTAAGAAAACTATTTTTAGGTGGCCCAGCTGGGAATTAATTATCCAGCTTATCAAAGCGCAAAGCTTATCTTTTTTTGCATTATAGATGTCTTAGGAAGGCTTATCAGTAAAGCGCTTCAAAGCGCAGCGCTCAGCAAAGAAAATTTGCCTTGCCGGGCTGGCTCTTCTTCGGCAAGCTTCCACAAAGCAAAGAACAAATCGAGCAGGAAAAAAAGCTGCCGAGTTTTAATAATTAGCACAAAATGATCCATCTTTTTTTTCTAGCTGGGCCATTGATGGATTATCATTTTATGATAAAACGTTATAAAATCCCTATGTATTTCGAAATACTACGACCTTATTTGATCATGTTATGCTCTTTTCGCTATGCACAAATTCTCATTGGATTTTGTTGGTTCTTAGCAGCAATGGCTATTTATTTAAGTATTTGGGTAGCACCATCCGATTTTCAACAAGGTGAAAATTATCGCATTATATATATACATGTTCCTGCCGCTTGGATGAGTTTACTTATTTATATCGCAATGGCTATCAGCAGTGTGTTATTCTTATTAACAAAACATCCGCTTTTTCAGTTATTTTCCAGAAGCGGCGCCAAAATAGGTGCTTTGTTTACATTGTGTACCCTATTAACCGGGGGTTTTTGGGGGAAACCTATGTGGGGTACCTTTTGGGTGTGGGATGCTCGTTTAACCTCTGTATTAATCTTGTTTTTTATTTATTTAGGTGCACTGCGTTTTCAACAGTTTTCTGCGGACGTCGCTTCTATTTTTATTTGTATAGGGCTAATCAATATACCAATAATTAAATTTTCTGTAAACTGGTGGAATACATTGCATCAACCTTCCAGCATTAGCCAATTTGGTACTTCAATACATATTTCTATGCTCATTCCAATCCTGTTAATCCTTACTAGCTTTTTTTGTCTAAGCGGTATTTTTTTTATTTTGGAAACACGTCAAAGTATTTTATCTTTTTCTAGTTTTTCCGTAAAAAGTCGAATAAATCCGCAAAACAACAATAAAAAACAGGTTTTTTTTTAGACAAACACTCAATCAAGCAAAAGCACCTAAGGAAAGGTGGACTTTTATTCGGTTTAAGCAAGTTGTTCAAGGCTTTATCAAAAGCAAAGCCAGGCTCCGCGTTAGAAAACGCAAAAAAATAGATTTTTTTTGCCAATTAGAAGCAAAATTTACCGAAATGTATAATGAATTGGGCCATTATTTTTTAGTACTGAGTAGTTTCGTTGCATTAACTTACAACAAAAGACCCGCGGCTATTTCACTTTATTTTTTTTTTTTTACTATTTCTTTCTTTGGTATTTTGTTTTGCTACATTTCTTCTGATTTTTCTAATTACAATGTGTTTACCAACTCAAATGCTAATGCACCTTTATTTTATAAAATATCAGGAACATGGTCTAATCATGAGGGCAGTTTGTTATTATGGTGTTGGATCCTAAGTTTCTATGGATTTTTTTTTGGTCATCGGGTTCGACCCTGCAATATTTCACAACGAGGGCGTAGCAAAAATCTATTATTTTTTCGCAGACCGCTTGTTGTGGCTTTTCGTTTTGTTTCCTTCATAAAGAAAGAGAATAAACAATTCGGACATCAGTTGTGGCAGAACCTATTTGGTACCATAAATCGTAAAAGCTCCCTCGAGAGCCAATCCAAAGCGGCGCTTTCAGGTATCGTTCAAGAGCCCTCAGATAAAAGGTTAGAAAATGCGAGAGAAAATAAAAGGCCCATCATAAGGCTTAAAAAATGGAAAGAGTTGAAAAAAATAAAATCTAGATTTTATTTTTTGCTTTACGCTTTATGTAACAATTTAGATTTTGTATTTTTGGCACAAAATGCAAATGAGAAAGTTTCCTTTATTAATGAACGCCGAATTTATATGGGCATTGCTTTATTTTTTTCGATTTTCTTATTAGCAAGTTCCAATCCTTTTGTTCGAATTTCATTTGTTTGTACTAAATCACTTGCAGAATTAAATCCTGTTTTACAAGACCCTATACTAGCTATACATCCTCCCTGCATTTATGCAGGATATGTCGCCAGTGCTATTGGTTTTTGCTTATGTCTAACCAAAATAATGAATGGTCTCTCTGCACTCTATTTGCCAATGCGAAGGGAAAGTAAGGCCGAAATGTTTGATGTTTTATCTCGCATAACAAATAAGCTGATTACCCAGGAGAATGCAAAAAAAATTATAAAAAATCTATTTGAAAATACCTGCTCTCTCCATCCCAGTTTTGCTTTTATCTTGCTACGCAATAGGAGCCTGCCCAGGCTTCGGCGTTTGGTGTTGCCTTCTTGGCTTTGGCCAAAAAAGCAGCGGCTGAATCTAACGAAGAGCCTGTTTACAAAGCCTGTTGTTCGTAGCGCGAATACTGCGTTTTTGCATTTTGGTTGGACTCGCAGCGCAAATAAAGTGGTCTCTGGCCCACAATACTATGGATGGAAACAAATTCAAATTTGGATCTTGACATGCTGGTGTTTTTTAACTGTAGGCATATTGCTAGGAAGTTGGTGGGCTTATCATGAATTAGGTTGGGGTGGTTGGTGGTTTTGGGATCCTGTAGAAAATGCTTCTTTCATGCCTTGGCTATTAGCTACAGCTTGTATTCATTCAGTAATTTTACCTAAATTGAATTCTTGGACTTTGTTTCTTAATATGGTTACTTTTTTATGTCGTGTTTTAGGAACTTTTTTCGTACGTTCTGGATTGCTAGCTTCCGTTCATAGTTTTGCTACAGATTCTACACGAGGAATCTTTTTATGGTTTTTTTTCCTCTTAATTACTAGCATATCTTTAATGTTTTTTTTTCAAATGAAGCAACAATCAAGTCCCGGGCTAGTTGGTCCATTATCTAATTTACCATTGAACCAAGGCCTGAGGGCCCAAAAATACGTAAACCAGATTTTATGGTATTCGCGGCGAAGCACTCTATTCGTGCACTTGCGAAAATTTACTCGTCTATCAAAGCTGATGGAGGACGAAAAAGGCCATGACAAAGTAATTGTATACAAAGCAAGTAAAATACATAAATAAAAAAAGCTCTTTTTCTCGGGCCAAAGAGATAAAAAGCTAGCTTAATTTCGAATTCACATGGTGAAACCTTTGGCTTTTTTTTTATTTGCTATGCGAAGGCTCCGCGCCTTCCAGGAGCTATGGCTACGGAGGTAGCGTACCGGGGGCGCAAAGTCTTCGCCGAAGGCCGAAGAAGATAAAATAAAGCCAAAAAATTCATTCTTTTTTTGTTTAAATTTTGAGTGTTTTTATCTTGTATTCTTGTATTCGGAAAAGCAAAATCCTAAAAACAAATAGAGCAGATGGTCCAACTACAGAACTTTTTTTTTTTTCTTATCTTTATGGTTGTGCTTTGTGGTACGGCAGCACCCATACTATTTCAATGGTTGGTAAGTAGAGATGTTCCCACAGGTGCTCCTTTTTCTCATGGTACTATAATACCTATTTTTACCTCTTTATTATTGCTCTTAGTTTATGTACATTCCAGGGGATTCATACGTTCTATGGACAAAACAGAAAGGATAGTTTTGGTAAGAGCCAGACCCATTTTATTACCCAACATAATTGAAAAAAGCTCCCCAAAAACTAAAGCTAAAAATGCATTTTTTTTCTTTTTTATTTTCATTTTCAATTTTTTTTTTTTCAAAATTATGGGAGACTTGTCATATTTAGAATCTTTCTATGGTGTGCTTTGTTTTTTATTATTTTGTACATTTTTCTTATCATCTAAATATAGGCGCGATACGTGGGCAAACAAGGAGCGCGGGCTTGAAATAAAAAATAAAATAAAACCGCGTAAGCGGGCACAGAGAAGAAAGCGCCAAGCGGTTTGTTGGCCTAACCAAAAAAAGAAACAAAGAAATAAAAAGAAAGAAAACTTTTACTTTTTATTTCTTTCAAATAAATCAAAAATATTTTTGATTTATTTGCTGCAATTTTCAAAAACCTTCGGCTTCAACGAAAAAGTCAAAATTTTTGCTTTTTATTCTTTGCTTGCTTTTTCGCAAGCTTATTCTTACGTCCCTGAAAATATTTGGAATAGATTTTTTCTTGTTCGCGCCTTACCAAAAAGACTGATGGATGTTGGTCCTGACTTTCGAAAAATTCCCATGACTATGAAAATTTCACATGGAGGAGTTTGCATTTTTATTATGGGTGTTATTCTGTCGTGCGACCCGGCAGCTTATGCGCGACTATCTCGTGTTTAAGCTCACGCCATATAGGCGTGAACTCTGGTTAAATTCGGGTTCTTAATCCCGCCGCTGAAATGCTCAGTCGACTCTTGAACCTTAATAGGAAGACGGCTTCTTCCTAAATTAGTGCAAAAGGTTCAAGGACTTAGGATGAACTTAATGTGAATGGGTATAAGCTTCGCTGCTCAAAAACACCCAGTATTGACCACACTGAGAGACTTGCCAATGGCAAGAAAGGCCGCGGGTAACGCTAGTTGGCGAAATGGCGTTAAGCATTCCTAGCGATACGGAAAGAGAGGTCGTGATGATATCATCTACGTTCGTACTGTTCCTCGTGGAGTAAATCTCACATCCAAAAATTTAACCAGGGAACGGGATAATTCCCATTAAGTTCCAGTAAAACTGGCAGGCCAGCCGGGCCGTAAGCTAGTGGGAACAGGATTCTCCCGAAAAGACAAGATCTTCGGGGCAAACGCTCACTTTGCTTGCGTTAGTGAAGTAAATCTCGAAGAGAAGGCCGACGCGGGGACTCAGGGCGCAGCATAACGAATGGTGAAAAGTTCGTAGAAGCAGAATGAACAGAAAAAAAATATTTTTAGGCGAATGCCATGTAAATCTCGGCTTTATTATTTATTATTCGGTTTTCAGGTTCCTCTTGAGAAGAGCCGTATGAGGCTGTAGGCTCACGTACGGTTCGGAAGCCAAGCCCCTGCAGTGATGCTGTGGCTTAGGTTAACCAACACAAAAAAGAGACAGTTTACTCAATTATTGCCTTTAGGTTCTGAACTACATATAGGAAGAGAGCTTTGTTGTTTGCGAGGTATTGATCAATTACATGGACCCACCTTTCATTCCATTTGTGGTAATTTGATTATTTATAAACCATCCTTAAAAAATCCATTCATTTTTGATCATGATGACTCACTTCGTGCCATAATTGACCTGTTGCCAGTTGCTGCGCCTTCGTACCAGAATGAAAAAGTTGAAAAAAAATATCTATATTTTTTTTCAACTTTTTTCCATGGTGACAGATCATGGAAAAATCGCGAACATCCTAGTTTCCCACTTTGGTTGACTGTGTTCCCAGAAAAAAGATTTTCTTTTTCTAATCAAGAAACAAGCACTACCAAAGTAGCTATACATAGTAATCTTTTTACGGATCTATATGCTTTAATTGGAACTGGAAGTTTTGAAACAGGCTGGTATATTACCATAATGAAACTACCTTTCATTTTCTGTATTTGGATAGGCTTTATTTTGGCTTCATTGGGAGGGTTGCGTAGTTTTCTACGTCAGCTAGCTTTATATAGATTGGATTGGAATTGAAAAAAAAAATATATATATATATTTTTTTGTATGAGATTGAAAATTACATAAATCTGGAGTAAAAGGATTCGAACCTTTGCCTGTCGGTATCAAAAACCGAAGCCTTTCCACTTGGCTATACTCCAATAAATTTACCTACGGCCTTTTTTTTAAAGCTTGTAAAGTGCTACGCACCCACCTAAAATAAAAACGAAATAACTTCCAACTCTGCCAATGGCTCATAACGGAACGACGTAGGGGCGATTAATTTGCTTATGTTTTCCTACAATATACAATAGTTTTTAATAATCGAATTATTCATCTATATAGTGAATGAAGGAGCTATAACTTTTAAGCCTGAGCTGTTTTCTTATGCATATGTAGTAAATAAATAGAGCAGCACATAATATTTTATAATCTGATCTATGAATTGAGCACACTTATTATGAATAAAGGTATATTATTTTTTTGCCAATCAAGCAGCATGGCTTCTCTTACAATTCTTAAAAAAACTTGGATCACGGCTCGTGTTCGATCCGCGAAGCGAGAGTACAGATACTATGCGAGGTGACAGACCCATTAATTTACAAATTTATGAGATAATACTAAATTTCCTAATAGTAGTTATACCTTTTTTTGTCAAATGTTGTTTGTTCTAAAGATATCTATGAATTTGGGTGAAGGCCGCAGCCGTAAATCTTTAATACAAAAATTCAAAACATCATTAGGGGTCTATATTTTTATATCAAGCAATCTGGTTACACTTAATCTTGATATGAGTTTTAAACCTAACAACTCGAATTACTAAGCCTGCTTTTTTTTAGGCGTTAAAGACACAAAAACAACCGCGGTGATTAGAGGATAGTGCGATCACTGCGGTCCCTTACGCACGAGTAGGTTAGGATTCGAAAATGCATGTCATATTATTTTTCAAATATATCATTGTGATATATTTGAAAAATAATAATGCTACATAAATATTTGTTTCTGGAGCCTTGTAACTTCCGCTGGTAATAATCATAATTTAGGGAAAGATAAGTGTCTGAAAATTATCGTCATACTTGGCGCTTACTGTGGAGCGAGCACCTTTACTCTTCATTTCTATTCGGTTGGCCTATCCGCGCTTAAAGTGGTCACTTCGTGACTCAACTTACATTAGTTGAATATGCCGGGTGCTGCTTAACAATCTACCATAGCTGGTGGCATACTATATCGAAAAGCAGTATTAACTAAGAAACAGTAATTATATAGTAGGCTAGCCAAATGACTAAAGGTTTAGTGATCGCAGAACTTGAAGTTCCGACTTGTACGGATAGAGGGACTCGAACCCCCACAAACATTATAGTCACCAGAACCTAAACCTGGCATGTCTACCAATTCCATCATATCCGCCAAAATTTAATTCAATCTGTGGAAATTTTTTTTTCTCCAGTTATTAGACCCTTTTCTTTTAATGGCCCAATACTTTTTCAGATGGTCGCTCAAGGGCCCATGGATTGACAGATTTTTTATTGCCGATCGATAATAACAGTCACAGAAATGGGTCAAAGGCCCTCTCGTCGAACTATAATTAAACTTACACCATAATATTTGGCCTAGCCCTGTTGTAGGTTAGGTTGTGTTTTATGTTTTATGGTTTCTGACTTGTGCCTGTAGAGAAAGTTATTTTTCATGGTTCATTACTGTAAAAATAAACTAAACTAGATTTGCTTATTAATGATCCATTAAGTCATATTGTTTTTTGCGTTTGCGGGTATACTATTTAAGCATCCTATCTTTCCGACCGCGTTGAAAGAAAGAGGGCGAAGCGGTTCTTTCCTTTCGCGCAGTGAACAACGAGTGCCGGTAGTTTCTTTTGTAGGTCATTTGATCGGTATACTTACTGGCGATTTTATTATGTTATTTCTTATTGTGGTCTTGGTTGGGCCCGTGATGTACAAAAACACGAAATTTTTTTTTTTGCCCAATACTATAGAGATTATGATATCTATATATTTCGGTCCAGCACACCATGGCGCGTTTTGCGACATGGCTCAGTGGCGCGCCTTGAGCTAAGCCACGGCACGATAGGCGCTGTCCCGTCGAGTAAAAATCTCCTCAAGCTCTTCAGGGTACTTACTGCCTCATTTTGGCTACCAAGCACAGAGGCACCAGCTGAAGATCATTACTTTTTCTTGAATGAATCATCATAAATAATGATTATATTTTTTTTTTCATAAAGAGAATATCTTGTTTTTTGCTTCATTCTGCAAAATTATTACACAACGTTAAGATTTGTAAAGGTTACATGCTATTTTGTTTTAAAAATGGTTAACTAATTACCCTACTTACGGATGGAGAGGGATTCGAACCCCCGGTATTCTCAATACTTCGGTTTTCAAGACCGACTCTTTCAACCGCTCAGACATCCATCCTTATCTTAATAAAATTATGAGCTCAAAAAAACCAATAATCAACCTAATATTAATTTGCTATGAAAATAAAAATTTAGGTAAAAAATTAAGAAAAAAGAAATAAAAATTTTAGGCGGATATAGATTAAAGGTAAATTATCTGCCTTCCAAGCAGGAGATACGGGTTCGATTCCCGTTATCCGCAATGGCTAAAAAAACTAATTAAACTTCATATGCCTGCATCAAGATTTAAAACTTGTCGTCAAATTTCAGAAAATGTTTGGCAGACCAAAAAACTTACTCAAAAACAAAAAGCCATTATTTTGAAGCTTCGGAAAAAAACAAATAAAAAACAATCTGACTTTTCCAAAGAATTACAAACTATACAAAAGTTGTCCCTTTTTTATGGAAAATTACCCATTAAAAAGATGCAAAGGTCTAAAACGCAGACTTATCTAGATAAAAAAAACAGTTTGTTATTCGATATAGAACGAAGATTAGACGTTATTATCGTTCGTCTTAATTTCTGTTTAACTATTTTTCAAGCAAGGCAGCTAATAAGTCATAAAAAAATTCGTGTCAATTATAAAATAGTAAATATTCCTGGTTTTCAATTATTTAACGGTGATCTTATATCTATTCAAGATAATTTTATATATTTCATTAGATCAAAACTAAGACAAAATTTTCAGAGTAACCGAATATGGAGAATAAAACCTACTCATTTAGAGATTAATTATAAAACACTAAAAGCCGTGGTATTATATGAACCTCAACAAATACAATTCCCTTATAGCATAGATCTAGACCTTCTTGATTAAAGCAAGAACGTATGCAAATTATTTATTGGCAGAGCGATAAGAGAGTTAATCTTTCGTAGATGGTAAAAAGAATATATTTCGGGAATCTTTTGATTTTTTTGAATCACTTTGGCTTTTTGCTATAGACATAAAAACAATACTACGGTCGCGCAAAAAAAAAAAGTAAAGCTCGTATGCCCGGTCAGACGGAGCATGCGTTTTATGCTCTACGAGCTTTTTTCCCGGCCTCGTATTATTTTTTTCTGTCTTCGGGGCTAAAGACGGTAAAATAAGCGGGGAATTAAGTCCGCTTTGTAGTGTGGAGTGAAAAATACTTTTGTTTGCTGCCCCTTGGCTAGCTTTGTAACGGCTAGAAACGAGCCTGGTCTCATATCATATCGAATTGGCGAAGACTATGGCATAGTGGGCGTCGCAGCTCCAGGCCGGCGAAGCGCCTATTTGTTGCTTGATGGCGTCGTCATGGTCGCTTTAATCTGCTTGGCCGGATCTAAATTAACCATCATAAAACATCCAGGGCGGGGGAGGGCAGCGCGAACAAAAGCTACTATTGGGCTTCTGCGCGTCCTCTCCCTGCATCAGCAAAAAAAAAAGGTAGCCGGGAGGGAATAGACAGATGCTTCAAGCTTGATGCATAGCAGCAAGCAAAAGTAGGCCAAAGATCAAAAAAAATATATCTATATTTTTGTTTTTTGTTGCGCCCTGCGGCCTGGTTCCTGGCCATGGCCCAATTTTGGTTAAAGGATTAGTTGCTTTTTATAAACTTGTATAATCAATGCGTAAAAAATGGTCAACTCTATTATACAATAAATAAATAAACCAGCAACGATTTGACACCATATATCCGGAGGTGTTAAAAAAGCAGCTGTAAAAATCGAAAGAACCATAAAAAAACGACGATTTTTTATGCAGCTTTTCACAAAAATACCTTTTGATTCTAGCAAAAAGATCACAAGTACCTGTACTTGAGAGCATATTGATGAAATAAACAAAATACGAACAGTTAATAAAATATAGTCAAAAATCTTAGGTTGTAACTTTATTATAAGCAGATTAGTTGATGTTTTATTCAATTCGTATAAAAAATGCCAAACATTGGGAACTACCCCAACAAAAGTGACAAAAAAAAACAGGAAAAAGCAAAAACCACTTAAGTAAAAAAATTTGTTGTATTTTTTTCTTTGTTCTTCATAGCAACTAGGAATCAAAAAACACCAAATTTGATAACTTAAAAAAGGAAATAAAAAGTAGAAGCAGGATATTAAAGAAATAGTAACATACGTGCTTAAGGCCTCCGTTAATTGTGTACAAATAAAACCTGAATAAGAAAGAATAAGAAAGGATTTCGCTGACGAAAAAAACAAATCTTCTGAAAACCAATAACACGTAAACCATGTTAAACTGAAGCAACTAAATACCCAAAAAAAACGAATTCTAACTTCTTTCAGAATAGTTTTAAATAAAAAATTCGTGATATTTCATTGTGTGTTAAACCTAATAAGAACGAAAAAACTGTTGGGTTAGCTTTTACTGCGCCTGGCAAAGTGTGCAATCAACCGTAAGGCCCTACCAATATTTTCATTTTATTAGTAGTTAAGGGTTCGCCCTTATAATTTTACTACATTTAAGGGTACTCATTCATCATAATGCAATTACTATATACTAAAACCATATTACAGTCGAGCATTTATATGGAATTGAGTAAAAGGCATGGCATAGAGCACCTATAGCCACGCGAATCTATGGCTAAATCATATTTTTTTTGCTTCATGTCTAACTTATATTTCTGGCGCTATTTCTATGCTGCGCGCCCTTTATTTATTCGTTATATGAAGACAGCTTTTTTCTTTGTAGTTAACGAATGAATGAAGGTTAGTATTGTACCGCATTCTTAGCTCAGTTGGATAGAGCAACAACCTTCTAAGTTGAAGGTCACAGGTTCAAATCCTGTAGGATGCTTAAAGAAAGTGCATAATGAATGAATCAATAATATATACCAATGTTACATGCATCTATCGATTAGTTTAAACCCGTTAAAGGTTACATACCATACATACATACACGCGCGGATTGACCGATTTAGAATTAATTTTTTATTTATTTTGGGGGAGAGTGGCCGAGTGGTTAAAAGCGACAGACTGTAAATCTGTTGAAGGTTTTCTACGTAGGTTCGAATCCTGCCTCTCCCATATACTCCGTATTTGAAGAATAGAGACCAAGCACTTGTTTTTGTGCTTATCCCTTCATGCAATTAAATAGAGTGGAACTTTCTCAGAAACATATTGAATAATGCTTTGGTATTCGAGCCCTCTCCGAACCGTACGAGATAGTCGCCCATCATACGGCTCTCCAATTCAACCTCTATTCGCATTTGCCTTTGTCGTTAGAATTTGGCTCGTTTTTTTAGTGATCGACTTCTAAGTGGCTTAAGTAACATAAAGCAACTCGCTTTTTCACTATAGTGATCATGGAGAATTCTATCAAGAAATAATAGCATAGAAAAAATGCATTTTCATTATCTCCTCTGAGCTCGTCCTTAATAGTTTGAACATGGTGCATTCTATTCAGATTTCAATATAATGAAGGAATCACGAAGAGCAGTTATGCTGAGTTTTAGTCATCAAGCAAGTGAGGCCATAGGAGCCTTGATAGCAGAATTTACTCTGCAGTTTAGAACGTATGAAACGAATTTTAGCTAGTCAAGGTGGGGCTTTTGATAAGGACGTAACTAAGCCGGCATTGAAGACAGTATGATTTTTAGTAAATCGCCTTTTCGGTTTCATATTTTGCGTGGAGTACCTCTTTTACTTACAGATCGTTTCCATGCTTCTATCTAGGTGCCCGTGATACCGCAAAAAAAATATATATATATTTTTTTTTTGCTTCTGAAAGTAGGTCTTTAAAACCAAAAAGCGTTTTCCATTGTCGGCTTCTTATTCTGCTTCGTTCGCATAGCAAACGGCAGCATGTAGATTCGTTTTGTGCTGAACTTTTTTCGGTTACTGTGCCTTGTCCCATAGGTCTCGCAGTTTCGGTCCTATCAATGGTCTCTTTCTGTCTGCTATTGGTGTCATCGATTCAGGTTTGGCTGTTCTAGTGGAACATAAGGCATTATTCAGAAGTCCAGGTTGCCCACGATGTTTTGCAGATCTGAATAGGTTTGCCTAGCTTTGCGAAAGCGAAAAATCCAAAAGTCCATTAAAAAAGCAAAGCGGCAGCGCCCCAAATTGCTTTTTTGTGTATTTTTGGATAAATCTTGTTTGAGACCCGTAGAAGCCTAGCTAAAAAATGTGGTTGAATATGGTCTGCTAAGGTCCAGCAGACCGTTAGGCCCCTTCCCTTTTGTTAGCAGTTTTAGCGAAGAAAATTTTTCTACTACGTGCGGCTTAGGCGGGTACTATGGGCCCTCTGCCATCCACTTTCGTCTAGTTGACCGAAGTGGATTTCACCGGTGTTGCCTACAGTTCTTGGCTAATTTTAATCTAAGGCCATTTTGCGTTGAGATGTCGTTTAGTCTTTTGTCCCCATTAATTTGGGTAATCTGCTCCCTCGTGCAGGCTCTGTACTAGTCGCCCGCAGGGTTTCTTTTTCCATTCTGGTCTTACCATAATTTATCCATGGCAGACTGAGAGCTTGACAGCGCGCACTCGTGTGCATTACCACAGGGAATTGCTTGTGATTAACTGCAGGTCCAGTTTGACCGAAAGAGACTTTGATTTGCCAGAACAGGGGCTCATCTCATACAAAAGCAGGCTAGCGTAGTGGTCTTGGGTTGTTTGGGCTAGACTCATTCGTTTGCTTTATGAACCTTCAGGCTTTGTTCAAAAAAACTAAAATTTTTTTACTATGCACTCTTCGCTGCCTTTTATTATAACTAACCTTTTCTTTGCTAAGCAAAGACGTAGACCGCAGGTCAAACGTATTTTCTTTTCTGAACGCAGCCTTTTTTGTTCTTTCGGGCGCTTTTACGCTTTATGGGATATAAAAAAAGCAAGTGGAAAGCCTAAAAGACATACCCTAACATGAGTGAGGTCTTCCTTGTTTTTTTTTCCAACTACGTTTTTAGAGCATGCTGTGGTTCCCACCCGTTTACACGGTGGTTGGGTAAGCTCTATGCCTGGCACGCGGAATAGGGTCTCGCGTGGTTTGCTATATGGCTGATAGCGCAAACTGCGAATAATTTCCATATGGCTAAACAATGACTGTAGGCGATGCGAACGGTCGCCCTAAATTCCACTGCAATAGTCCCACGAATTCGAAAAGTTATAACCAGAATGGCCAGCCCAATAGCGGATTCCGCAGCTGCCACGGTTAAAACAAATAAAGCAAATAATTGACCCATCATATCATCCAAATAAACCGAAAATACCAAAAAGTTTAAATCGACTGCAAGTAACATTAACTCAATTGACATTAACATAATAAGGATATTTTTTCTATTCAAGAAAATTCCCCAAATACCTAAAAGAAAAAGAATCATAGAAAATGTTAAATATTTTACTAGATCCATAATAAGAGTCTTTTTTTTAAAAGCCAACTCGGTTTCAACCCAAGCACATGCCGGTTCCTTAGCCAATAAGTACTGCTTTGCCCTTTTTTTATGGCAAGGGCGATATGAACCAGAACACGCACATAGAGGACAATGAAAAAAACCATCATTAGTAACCATTTAATTACTTACTAACTCCATCTATGACACGGCCTCTACTAGCACCAGAAAAAAAAATATATATATATTTTTTTTGCTGCGCTCTGCGCGCTTATTTTTGCTTTATAGCACTATCTGAATCTTCAGATGATTATAAAGTTTTTTAAAAAACAAAAAACAAAAAAACATATTTGATAATTATTAAACAAAATACTCGGAAAAGAATCAAGATCCAATTTCGTGTTATTTCATGGTGAACATAATCTGTCAGAATTTCTTCGATTCCCACATGAATATGACAGAATAACAAAATATTTAACAGAATCAAAGTGGAAACATTTGATATAAGAATGGTTGGGATTAGAGAAGCGGCAGTCATTCTTTGAATAAGCCAATGCCCCAAGGTTTCTCTATGAGCTTTCATTGCTTTTCACCTTTTTTTCGAGAGTAAAAGTAAACTGGCCTTTTTGGTCCGGCCCCTTCTTATAGAAGCGTATGTGACAATTGTCCATCATACCGCTCCGCCTATTTAGAAAGTATTCTGTCAGCCGAAATAGTACTGGAACAGGTTGTAGGCTCGTCTTAGTTAAGCCTTCGCGAGATAATGTAAACCTGATTCCGAGGCATCGGTGAGCTATCAGGGAAAAAAGTATATATATATATACTTTTTTTCGGGGTTATCGTATTTCGTGCTTATGAAAAATAGAATCGGATAATATTCGATACAGCTAAAAAAGCTGCAGAGAATAACATAATAATTCCGGAAGTATATACTTTGGATAATTCTAGAAAAAAACCTAGATCCCACAATAAATGACGAATTCCATTACTCATATGATAGCACAAGGCCAATAAACTGAAATTGACTACGCTTGAAATCAACCAATGGAAATAGAAAGTGAAAGAAAAAGCGTACCGGTAAAGATAATAAGAAGTAAGGTTAAGATCGCCTATTTTCAGAAAAAGAATACTAAAAAAAACCATAATGGATAGAGTCAAACTTCGGTAGCAAGTTATTATTAACTCCTGCCTACTAAGTGCTCTCCGAACCGTACGTGATAGTTTCCCATCATACGGCTCACTAACTCTCCTAATCCGACTCATAGGAGACGGGCTCTATTGACTGCAGCTCGTTGGGTGCCTGCCCTTCCCGGCTAATGATCGTCTTATCAATGGCACTGGATGTATCATCATATATAATGTATTAACATCTGGATGTGAATAGGGCGCAACAAAAAATAGATATATTTGCCGTTTTCTTTTTTGAGTTTTGGAGAGTAAAATCTGCCAGACTAGGCAGGTGCATAGACCCCTTCGCCTTTTACTTAATCCGCAAGTTTGGCGTTTACACGGTTCTTTTAGGATTAGGCAGGTACTATAGGTCCTCTGACTTCCAACTCGGACCATAGTGTACGGTTGGATCTCGCCGATATCACCTGTGAGCTATAGCGCTTGAGATGTCGTTTCGTTCTCTGTCCCCATTATTTTGGGTAATCTGCTTCCATGCGTAAAAATATATCTATTTTTTTTCGTCATTACCGTTCTTAGCCACCAGCAGGCTGAAAGCATAACAGTGTTCGTTCGTGTGATTCCCCGCGTGCATTTTTTCCGCACAGGTTCGCTGTAGGGCAGGCTGACCCGAAAAGAACTGCGATTCTGCTTTATCATCTCATGCTAAATGAAATATATAATGAAATATATATATATATACATTTCATTATATATTTCATTTAGTAAGCGCCAGCGGACTTGCGGAGGATTATTGAGCAGGCCGATAAACTAGCCGACAGCCGACGAATATATCCATTGCTGCTTCTGTGGCATGCTTTCTTTGCTATCGGGTAAGCCCTGAGCCTCTTGAGCAGTAGTTGCCTTTGTTGTAATCACAAGTGATCTAACGGCCGCCCCTAAGAAAGCCCCAGAAATTCTATGGAAAATAGAAAAAGTAGAAGTAAGCTGTGGCTTATAAATGGTAAGATGAGGTGATAACGGTCGATTAATTTTCATGTTTTTAGTTGACTTTGATTTTGACTCAAGGTGACAGGATTTGAACCTATGACCCTCTGTACCCAAAACAGATGCGCTACCAGACTGCGCTACACCTTGTCTGATGTTCCTTAATGAATATTTGATAAATGCTTAGACTGTTTGTTATTAAGCAACATACAAAAACAACTAAGACTAATAAAAACACTATATTTTTAACGCCACTGAAAAAAGCACTACCATCTCTTTCAGTTTATTTTTTGCTTGAAAATCTTTTTTTGGTGGACGTTTATTATTGTTTCAGCTTTTTAATGCTCGCTCGAGGCCATAAGGGCAAGTCGGTCATTGTCCGCCTTATTTATAAAGCTTTATAATGCAATTACATGTAATTGCATTATAAAGCCAAGTATTCAAATAATATATTATTAATCTTTCAGTTCTGTTATTAATTAAGTAATTCCATGAAGAATAGCCATGAATAATCATAGATAAATAAAAGGGCCCGGATCGAAAAGTATTCCATAGAATATAGCATACTTACAATATGCAATCACTACGTAATTCCATAATGCGAAAGAAGCGTAGCAGTTTATTGAACCAAAGGTTCTACATAAGGAATGCATTTTGGTCTATGGGTAGCTTATTATGATGATGATTTAGTTAGTGATACGCAGAGGTTTTTTATTGGAAGTTTGGTAGGTTCAAAACCTACTTCTGTGGAAAAAATCATACTTAAAAAAAAGAGTTTGATCCTGGCTCAGAATGAACGCTAGCGATATGCTTAACACATGCAAGTTGAACGTTGTTTTCGAATAAAAATGAAAACAAAGTGGCGAACGGGTGCGTAACACGTAGGAATCTGCCAAACAGTTTGGGCCAAATCCTGAATGAATAAAAGCTAAAAAGCGCTGTTTGATGAGCCCACGTAGTATTAGGTAGTTGGTTAGGTAAAAGCTGACCAAGCCTACGATGCTTAGCTGGTCTTTTCGGATGATCAGCCACA
>Ga0136634_10000007_pt1:0-27500 | contig 105192 bp, 75 predicted proteins | sample AntDrymUQ8332106_2_FD_104654 | JGI IMG/M metagenome (GOLD analysis project Ga0136634, IMG submission 104654) | Polar desert sand microbial communities from Dry Valleys, Antarctica - metaG UQ833 (21.06) | ecosystem: Environmental > Terrestrial > Soil > Desert | place: Antarctica: Dry... | reverse complement strand
AGGATTACTTAATCACCAGAGGATAACCACTTAGTAATTTGGACCCCCACTTTGCCAATTAAGGCCGTAGGCTTTATTGACAGAACTGGGGCGCGTAGTTTGTAGCGAAGGTTTTTTTTTTAATATTTTGAGAAACCCCCCAAAAAGATTTTTTGCTGCGAAAAGCAGCGCTTTCAAAGATTGTAACGATTTAAACTACTGGATGATTTGTTTTTTTGGCGAATAACGGGATTCGAACCCGTGTTTTCAAATTCACAATCTGACACTTTCACCTATTAAGTTATACTCGCCTTTCAATTTAGACATTAAAATACTCGCTATCGGATTCGAACCGATAACCCATAGGAACAGATTTTGAGACTGCCGTGTTTACCATTTTCACCAAGCGAGTATGCTCACTATCGGACTTGAACCGATAACCCATAGGAACAGATTTTAAGTCTGTCGTGTTTACCATTTTCACCAAGTGAGCTCAGGGAAGCAAAGCGCAGAGTGGAAACACAATCTTTTTGTTTCGTTTTATTTTCGCCATTTTATTTTATAGGCATCCCCAGCTTATTCCGGCTCAGCTGGACCTGCGGCATTTTTTCAAATATTTGAAAAAGATATAGTCCTTTGTCTTAAGGTGTGTAGAGACTCCTTTTTTCTTGATTTATACTAGTCTATCTTAGATCCGAGATAGTGCCGAAAAAATGATTAAATTGAATCTAACGACGGTTGCCTTGGCAATAGCAATTACTCTTATACGATATGCAGAATACTCCAAAACCTCTATTTATTCTATTTAGAACTAAAAGAAGATAATGCTTTTTTCTAAAAAAATCATAAAGTGCAAAGGTTAAAATTTGGGGCTTTGTTTTACGTAGTTTTGCCATCTATATAATATAATATAGTAAGAAATAATAAGTTGGCGAGGAAGTAAAAAAAATATATATATATATATTTTTTTTTAAAATTCGGTGGTCCTGCAATTGCGCTTAAAGCTAAGGGCCGCAGCCCCCCTATTTCTTTCCCAGCCTCCTCGTGAATTAAATAAAGCCTTCGTTTGGCCAGGGGTCATTCTTCTCCCCCGTTGAATTGCTTCGCGAACAAAAAAGAAATTTTTTTTTTCTCCGTCTTATTATCTTTTATTATTTAAATGGCCTCATGAGCTTTGACCAAGCAAAATATTGATTGCATAAGCCATCGGTTTCTACTCTACAAAGACCAATAAAGTGATAACAGCAGCGTAGCCAACCTTGTTCCGCCCACTGTGCGCAAAAAAAGAGTTTTTTTCCGGCACTTACTAAAACAAAATTTTGGCACTCTTTGCAGATGGTGAGTGGATTACTAATAAAATGGAGTGATCCAAGATGACCTCTCTTTCAATTTCAATTATGTCATTATATAGTAATGACATGCGGCGAACTCTATTGGATGCGCCAAAAACTTGATTTGTTGGGCTGTGTCAATTTATTAAGATTGACAGAGCCTTCATCTAAGTCTTGGCTTGTGCAGCTGTCGCCTAAAATACAATCAATTATCTAACCAATTGACTGTATTTTGGTTACAAAAAAAAAAATGATTTATGTATGTATTTATTAATTGTAACTTTACCTTTACTAGGTAGTTGTGTAGCAGGTGCTTTTGGTCGTTTTCTTGGTTTACGAGGAACTGCTATAGTAACAACCACGTGTGTTTCATTATCTTTTATTTTATCTCTGATTGCTTTTTATGAAGTTGCACTGGGAGCCAGTGCTTGCTATATAAAAATTGCTCCATGGATTTTTTCCGAGATGTTTGATGCTTCTTGGGGCTTCTTTGGCGACCGTGAAGTCACCGGATGAATTGCTGGATAGATTATCTGGACGCTGCAGTTGCTATGCGGTGAGACGGACTCGACTCACTCTATGGGGCGAACTCCTTTAGAGCATCATAGCATGTCGGGAAAAGGGCATACTGGACACGTAGCCAAAAAGATCCTTGGCTGTGCCCTGACCGTGTCTTTGAGACACAGGTGAGGCCGTAGGTCACAAACGTAAGGTGGAGGAGGTATCCCAAACTTGGCGCATTAGGCGAGGCCCGCGTTCCCCCTGCATATAGGCAGCAAGAGGGCGCATATGCCTGAACAAATAGGGGGCCTGAGTCCAATAAGGACAGCACACCACTTCAAGCGCACCTATGTCTCAATATCGATAGAGTATTCGGTGGAACCGGTGAACCATGCATTTTTCTAGATAGAGATGCGTGAGACAGAGGGCTCGTAGTACCTGCCTACTCGCTTCACATATTCAAAAATTTTTTTGCTGCGAGTTTTTTCAGGAAAATGCTGATATCGGCAAAAGGGAAGAGGCCTAAGTCGGCAGATGCCGTACGCTTGAGTGGCAAAGGTAAGCGACACTAGATGACTAGGCAATGAAAAAGAATATGCCGCGAATAAAAAAAAAATATTTTTTGCTGTAGCCTGCTGAAACATATAGTGGTTACTCTAAGCCTTAATAATAATCTCAAGTTGGTGAGCCGTGTGATAGGTAACTATCTCGCACGGTTCGGAGAGCACTTTATTATTTTACTTGGGTGAACGGTCGCCACATTGCGGTACGCAAAAAATTTCCTGCTTGATTCTGCGATTCAAGGCCCCAGTAAAATAAAACTTTTGACTCTGTGTTTGATAGTCCGACTGTAGTTATGTTAATTGTGGTTACATTTGTAAGTAGCTTAGTTCATCTTTATTCCATTTCATATATGTCCGAGGATCCACACAGCCCTCGATTTATGTGCTATTTATCCATTTTTACTTTTTTTATGCTAATGTTGGTTACTGGAGATAACTTTATTCAATTATTTTTAGGATGGGAAGGAGTAGGTCTCGCTTCATATTTGTTAATTAATTTCTGGTTTACACGACTTCAGGCCAATAAAGCAGCTATAAAAGCTATGCTTGTCAATCGAGTAGGTGATTTCGGATTAGCTCTCGGGATTATGGGTTGTTTTACTATTTTTCAAACAGTAGACTTTTCGACTATTTTTGCTCGTGCCAGCGCCTTTTCCGAACCCCATCATTATTTTATTTTTTGCAATATGAAATTTCATGCCATAACTGTTATTTGTATTTTACTTTTCATTGGCGCTGTTGGAAAATCTGCACAAATAGGACTGCATACTCGGTTACCCGATGCAATGGAGGGTTTTCGAATATTTGAGGGCTCTCATGTGCCAGTAGGTACATTATAACAATCTCACTGTATGCTGGGATCGTCGAGCAAATGAGAGTCCCGATCGGAAAAATATCTCATTTTGACCAATCAGCAGGAAACCTATAAGGGAAGGCCAAGCCCACCCAACAAAGTAAAGGCTGAAGGAGCTCTATAGGATCCTCAGAGACTGTACGTGAGACCTCTTGTTAGAAATGGAATTTATCCTTGAAAAGAAAAGCCGGCCAGATTTAACTAAGATACGAAGCATTCTTTTGTCGTGAAGATTGAATCAGCTTTTTTTTAGATTATATAGTCTAGATACGCAGGTCTTCTGGAATAGGCGGACCCGTCTAGGGTTTGGGCATGTAGAAAACCTTGTATTGAATCAAATACGCCTCGTTATTTTGGTTAGAAGCTGGAAACGTAAAACAATATATATATTGCGTCAAAAAAAATATATATAGTTTTTTTTCAGCGCGGCCTGATGTTACATTCCAACTTTCGGCTTGAGCCCAGCCTTATTGTCATCCTTACTAAAGCGCCGCGCGCTGGATTTACCAGGACGCAGTTCAAAAAAGCTCAAATATTTTCTGTTGCTTCGCAAAATATATATATATTTGCAAGAAGCTTGGGATGGGGCTAAGACGGTGTTTCATATATAAAAGAAAAAAAACATCTTAGTTGTTAAGGACGCAGCACCCGTAAGATTATTTCTTGGGAGAGTCTCTATTTCATAAGTGGAAGATACAGTCCTTACTCTGGCTAGGCTTATCAGCTTATTACCTGATGCTCTCAAATATTATTTATTTGCCTTCTGGAAGCGTAAGAGGTTTTTAAAGAGTAGCCCACTCCAGTATCTGCTTTGATTCATGCAGCTACTATGGTAACAGCAGGCGTTTTTATGATAGCAAGGTGCTCCCCTTTATTCGAATATTCACCCACGGCTTTGATTGTGATTACTTTCGTAGGGGCTATGACGTCATTCTTCGCGGCAACCACTGGAATATTACAGAATGATTTAAAGAGGGTCATAGCCTATTCAACTTGTAGCCAATTAGGCTATATGATATTTGCTTGCGGTATTTCCAACTATTCCGTTAGCGTATTTCATTTAATGAATCACGCTTTTTTTAAAGCATTACTCTTTCTGAGTGCAGGTTCAGTGATTCATGCCATGTCGGATGAGCAAGATATGCGTAAGATGGGAGGGCTTGCTTCTTTGTTACCTTTCACTTATGCCATGATGCTTATAGGCAGCTTATCTTTAATAGGTTTCCCTTTTTGTACTGGATTTTATTCTAAAGATGTTATTTTAGAGCTCGCTTATACTAAATATACGATTAGTGGTAACTTTGCTTTCTGGTTGGGGAGTGTTTCTGTCTTCTTTACTTCTTATTATTCTTTTCGTTTACTTTTTTTAACTTTTTTAGCACCAACAAATTCATTTAAGCGAGACATCTTACGATGTCATGACGCGCCCATTCTTATGGCACTCCCTTTAATCTTTTTAGCTTTTGGAAGTATTTTTGTAGGATACGTGGCCAAAGTGTGACTTGTTAGCCCATAAGTTACTCCTGTGACGAAGCGGCTGTTGCTCGCCCCAAAAATCAATTTTTTTTAAGGTGAACAATAATTGAGAATTGGATGCGGGCGAAATTCCCGCCAATGGCTGAAATGTTCAGTCGACTCTTTTCCCTTTGTAGGAGGTCCGGCAGCCTCCAAGTTGGAAATAAGCAAAAAAGGGAGGAGGAAAGAGGCCTTGGTGAACCACCATAAGTAAACAAGTGTAAGCTTTGTTGCCCGCCAGTATCAAGTACTGACCACACTGAGGGACGAGCCCTAAAATTAAAGGTAAAAATGAAGGGTACTTGCAGTGCAAATTTTTGGTCTTGCACCGAACATCCAATAAACCATGGACTAAATGGTCACTGTCTGAAAGGACTATGTCCAAGGGGCCACCCCGCAAAGTACATCTTGCGCCTATGGGCCGCTATAACTATCCAATACACTCAAAACTGGAAAACTCTGGTAGGGCTCCCTTGCGGCGGGCTGCCAAGCTATAAACCCGACGAGAGCAGGATTCTCTAAAAAGCCAAGGCCGCAGAGTGCAGCCAGCCAAAATATATTTCTTTTCGCAGCATTTTAATTATGCCCACTTGGAGATTTAGGATTTCAGTAAAAACTGGAAAGGAGAATAAGTTATGAGTAGGTTTTACATAGATACCCAAACGATACCCTGGGAACAAATTCCTTGGCCCAAGGTCGAGGCAGTTGTTTTTAGACTCCAAACCGGGATTTACCAAGCTTCTCGCTCCAACAATATGGACAAGATGCGTGCTCTACAATTTAGACTTATACGAAATCTACATGCCAGACTCTTAGCTGTAAGACAAGTTACACAGGAGAACCAAAGGAAAAAGGACCCTGCCATTTATAAGAAGTTGGTGGCCTCAGGGTCACAAAAACTAGAAATGGCAAGAGGTCTTCAATTGGATGGAAAGGCTACGCCCATTCGTCAATTAATAATATCAAAGCCCCGTAAAGAAAAAGAGCACCCCAGAAAATGTAAAGCAAAAAAAAAATATAGATTTTGTTGCGCCTTTTCTGCACTAGGCGCAACAAAACGTAGAGTCAATCAGGCACGCTTTGCGACTGGAAAATGGAAAGCAAAAAACAATCTATATTTTTTTTTTCGAACTAAACTTCGCGTCTTTTCATCTCTTTGGCCTATCTGTGTTATCGAAGACAGAGCGAAGCAGGCTTTGGCCAAAATGGCCCTCGAAACTCAATGGGAAGCCCGCTTTGAACCGAATTCCTATGGATTCAGACTCGGACGAAGCTGCCAGGATGCCATCAAAGCCATATTCTTAGCTATTCGAGCCAAGCCCAAGTATGTGCTGAACGCGGACATTTCCAAATGTTTCGATCGCATCAACCACAAAGCCCTCTTGGACAAACTGAAAACTCTGCCTAATTTAGCCAAACAGGTTAAAGCCTGGCTTAAAGTTGACCTCGTTACCGGATTAGGAAATAATGTTCAGTACATGGAAAGGGGCACCTATGGCGTAATCTCCGCACTGCTAGCCAATATTGCTCTCCATGGGATGGAGACAGCTTTAACAGAGTGGTCACTGCGAGTATATCCCAAAGAACCAACTCCGATACTGGTTAGATATGGCAACGACTTCGTTGTACTTCACCAATCCAAGGAGGTCATAGAAAAAGCTCAGGCATTCCTGAGGGAATGGTTAAAGTGCATGGGACTAGAATTGCACTCAGATAAAATCCAGATAGTAAACACCGGATCCGGGTTCCAATTTCTAGGGTTTTCAATCAATCATATCTGGAAATGGGGCAAAGTTAGAACTTTAATAACTCCGTCTCGTGAGTCTCGCCGGAGATTTCTTGAAGATATTCGACGGGCCATTCAATTTTCAAAAGGAAAAGCAGCCTACCAACTTATCATAACCCTGGTACCCAAAATAGTAGGATGGGGCAACTACTTCAAATACTCTGAATGCAACACTATATTTCGAAGATTAGACCATGATATCTTTCAAAAGATCCGAGCATGGGTATACCGGCGGCACCCGACATGGGGTCGTGATAAAATCAAACAAAAATACTTCCCTGAAAAGAAAAGCTGGCGCTTCAAAGGAAAAGTATACCAAGATAACTGGATTTTGTACGACTATTACACAACGCCCTTTGGGATAAAAAAAGAATATTACCTGGTCAAACTGAGTTGGATAGCTAGCCACAAGCACATTAAGGCAAGACAAGAGAAGAGCCCAATAAAATTAAAAGCCGCGTGAAAAAAGAGCGCAAGAGCAAAAAAAAATATAGATTTTTTTGCTCTTGACTTCTCTGTTCTACTGCGCACCTTCAACGGAAGTACTATCTACTGAAATCTAAAGGTTCCAAATGTGGTAACCAAAAAGCTGACGGGCTCTTTATTACATCGCCCAAACATGTTAGAAAACCACGAGGGCATAAAAGTAGAGCACATAAAAGTGGAATCCTTGTTTGTTCGTAGAAAACTTATGGACAAGCACTGCCATGTTGAAAACAAGCGAGAAGACGTAAAAATTCTGAGAGGAGCCGTATGAGGCGGAAGCCTCACGTACGGTTTTGAAGCCAAGCCGTTCCAGCGATGGAACGGCTTAGGGACCGATATGATGATTGGTTTAGGTACCAATTTTTGGGCTAATTCCCTTTTAATACTACCAAAAAATGAAATTCTTGCCGAATCCGAGTTTGCTACTCCAACAATTATCAAACTAATTCCTATTTTGTTTAGTACTTTAGGCGCTTTTATGGCATATAATATAAATTTTGTAGCAAATCCATTAATTTTCGCTTTGAAAACAAGTACTTTGGGTAATCGATTATATTGCTTTTTAAATAAGCGCTGGTTTTTTGATAAAATTTTTAATGACTTTCTAGTTAGGTTCTTTTTGCGTTTTGGATATGAAGTTTCATTTAAAATTTTAGACAAGGGTGCTATTGAAATCTTGGGGCCTTATGGAATTTCGTACACATTTCGAAAATTAGCCAAGCAGATAAGTAAACTTCAAAGTGGTTTTGTTTATCATTATGCTTTTGTAATGTTGATTGGCTTAACCATATTTATTACCATAATAGGCCTGTGGGATTTTATTTCTTTTTGGGTAGATAATCGATTGTATTTTATTTACATAGTGAGTTTTCTATTTATTCATTTTGAAAAAGACATTAGCACGAACTAAAGGGGCATACTTCCTTATATAATACCATGAAACTTTAAGGGACGCAATGATAAGCCAGTGCTACGCCCTTTTTTCGGCTTCGCTGAGAGGGAGGGCTGAGGCCCGACGAAGCCTAACAAGTAAAAAAAAAGAAATTTTTTGGAGCCTAAGCTATGCTTTGCGGTCTAGCTACGATAAGTCATAAAAAAAAATGGGTCCTCGAATAAAGCACGTAATTGCTTTAAGTCTAGGAGGAATCTGAAGAAAGGGAAGAAAAAAGTAAAGGTTGGAATGATGGAATGATATATCGAAGAAAAGAAAATGAAAAAAAACATAAAACGAAAAAAAAAATTTCGGCTTTTTTTCTCCCCCTCGATCGTGACTGGAGCCGTCCGGTCATAGTAGCAAGCCCTAAAGCATTGGGCAGAACATCGAAAGGCGAAGCATGCAATTACATAGTATGCGCGTATAAAAGCTCAGCAAATTATGCAATTATTGCGGACCTTATGTATATAAGTGCCGGGGGTTATAATGATATACCCATAGGGCCGCTATGGCTGGAAAGCCGAGAAGAAATGTGGACCCGCGGCCTGCGAAGAGAGTTGCGTCCTCGGGATCTTTTGGAAAAAGAGTAAACATTTATGTTACAATTTTTAGCCCCATTTTATTCCAATCTCAGTGGTCTTATTCTGTGTCCTTTGTTAGGAAGCATTATTCTTTTTGTTATCCCTAATCCCAGAATACGACTGATACGAAGTATTGGTTTGTGCACCTCTTTGATTACTTTTTTATATTCCCTTCTTTTTCGGATACAATTTGATAATTCTACAGCCAAATTTCAATTCGTGGAAACCATTCGATGGCTTCCTTATTCAAACATCAATTTTTATATAGGTATAGATGGTATCTCTTTATTTTTCGTGGTCTTGACCACATTTTTAATTCCTATTTGCATTTTAGTAGGTTGGTCCAGTATTAAAAGTTATAAAAAAGAGTATATGATAGCATTTCTAATTTGTGAATCTTTCATGATTGCTGTGTTTTGCATGCTCGATCTCTTACTATTTTATGTTTTTTTTGAAAGCGTTTTAATCCCTATGTTGTGCGGAGCTGAGCATCTGATATTCGCGGCGCGAAGCGGCCGCCTCTGCAGGAGCCTTGTGCAGTAAACCCTTCCGGGCGATCTGAAGACTAGTAGGTCCCGCGAAGCTTTCGGAGAAGGGTAGTCTTGTGTGTAAGCATAGTTTTTGGTCGAACCCGTCGGATGACCCATTGGGGATTGGGGGGTACTTTAAGTGGGTACTTTGCAGGACTTCACTCTGCCTACTCAAATATTGTATAAACATGCAGGAAAGGGCGCTCCTAGGCAGGGAAGAATGGAGTTTTGCTGCGAAAAAACAGTTTTCGTGAAGTCTAGGGGGTGCAGACACACTTGCGCGAATTACGGGTGACGGCTACAAGGGTGGTGGGGAAAAAAAAGTACCCAACGTCTGGGGATGGACATAAATTTGTTAACTACCTATTGAGCTGACAAGGATAATTGTCCTGGTCTTGAAAGAGGACCTAAGGAGACCGAAATAAAAACATATTTTAGAACTACAAGCAAAAAAAAGGCGTAAAGCCCTTAAAAATCTATATAGATTTTTTTTTGCTTGGCTTTTACTTTCGGCTCATCCATTATTTCAAGAGGGAGCCGTATGACACGAGAATGTCACGTACGGTTCTTTGAGAAGGGTGTGGGTACCTACAGCACAGCTTTTTCTTTACCCATTTATCATGGGAGATAAAGCCGAGGGCCTATCATCCCTTACTCTCCTATTATCATAGGGGTATGGGGTTCTAGACAAAGAAAAATACAAGCAGCATATCAGTTTTTCTTATATACTTTACTTGGATCTGTCTTCATGCTCTTAGCCATTTTATTTATTTTTTTCCAAACAGGAACCACTGATTTACAAATATTATTAACCACAGAATTTAGTGAGCGGCGCCAAATATTGCTATGGATTGCTTTTTTTGCTTCTTTTTCCGTAAAAGTGCCTATGGTACCAGTTCATATTTGGTTACCTGAAGCTCACGTAGAGGCACCTACGGCTGGATCTGTAATCTTGGCAGGAATTCTTTTAAAATTAGGAACCTATGGTTTTTTAAGATTTTCTATACCCATGTTTCCTGAAGCAACACTTTATTTTACTCCTTTCATTTATACTTTAAGCGTTATTGCTATTATATATACTTCCTTGACTACAATAAGACAAATCGATCTGAAAAAAATTATTGCCTACTCTTCAGTAGCTCATATGAATTTTGTTACTATTGGTATGTTCAGTCTAAACATACAAGGAATTGAAGGTAGTATTTTACTTATGTTAAGTCATGGACTGGTTTCTTCAGCCCTTTTTTTATGTGTTGGTGTTTTATATGACCGACATAAGACTCGACTTGTTAAATATTATGGAGGTTTAGTTAGCACCATGCCAATGTTCTCTACGATTTTCTTATTCTTTACTTTAGCCAATATGAGTTTACCCGGTACTAGCAGCTTTATCGGAGAATTTCTTATTTTAGTAGGAGCTTTCCAAAGAAATAGCTTAGTGGCCACATTAGCGGCACTTGGAATGATTTTAGGCGCAGCTTATTCTCTTTGGCTATATAATCGTGTGATTTTTGGGAATTTCAAACCCAAATTCCTCCAAAAATTCTCCGATTTAAATAGAAGAGAAGTTCTAATATTTTTCCCTTTTATTGTCGGAGTTATTTGGATGGGTGTTTACCCCGAAGTTTTCCTAGAGTGTATGCATACTTCCGTGAGTAACTTAGTGCAACATGGAAAATTTGATTAAAAAACATAAAAAAGAGGTTTGAAGAAATGTTTGAACATGATTTTTTAGCGCTTTTCCCAGAGATCTTTCTTATTAACGCAACCGTCATTTTGCTTATTTATGGAGTTGTATTTAGTACCTCTAAAAAATATGATTATCCACCATTAGTGTGTAATGTGAGTTGGCTTGGTTTACTTAGTGTTGTGCGCCTAGGAGGGCGCGTTTGGGAAGACGAAAGTTGAAAACAATCGCTCGGGTAGACTCCCTAACCTTATGTGGGATCAGACCGCAGGGAACCATAGCATGGGTACTATCCGCGTTTCGTCGCAAGTACAATCGTACGCATAGAAGTAAGGTAACTTCTCCCAACGAAAGGCGGGGCCGGAAGGCACGTGGGCTCGAACGCTACTCACGTGCGAGCAACCCTCCGGACGTAACTGTAATGAACAGAAAAAGTGGTACACGTAACTAAACGACAAGCAAACGGCCAAACGCGCAAACTAGGGATCATCCAAATGGACTCTATAGGAACCGGCTTTGATAAAAGCAGGACGTAGCAAATTTGCTACGATTTTCAAAAATCCTTTTGAAAAAGCCTTGGGGACCGGGGCTTTAGCCAAAATGTAGGGGTGACAGATCCTTCCATAATGTACCCTGAGAAATACACCGGGCAATTAATGTTGAGCATACGACGATGCCCTTTAGAGTGAAAGCCTCGGAGGAAAGGGAGGTAGGTGATAATACGCTATACTTTTCAGATGCGGCGCGCGCCGCATCTGAAAAGTATAGCAAACTCGGAGAAGCAATTGAGGATAATGTCATTAAAGAGAAAAAAAAAGATTTTTTTCGCTGAGTGCTACTACTTTCAACTTCATATTAATGAGACTTCCTACGGCAATATACGACCCTGAATAAAACAATAGCTAGGTAAAACAGCGAATTTGATTAATCTACCTATGGGCGTAACCAATAAAGGAATGGAAGACAATGTGGCATAACGCCCACTCCGAAATGATCAGTGTTTTATTTTGTTCATGCAGGCCCGGCCTTAGAGGGTTTCGGTCCGTAGACCTGAAAAAGTTATCATGGACGAGCCACATGCGGGGAAACTCGCACGTGTGGTTCTGACCGGGGGGAGAAAAACGCCCTATCGGTATCTAATAACTATCTTATTGGTTGCTTCTAGCACACCTCTAACTGTTGCCAATTTATTATATAATACTTTAATAATAGACAATTTTACATATTTTTGCCAAATCTTTCTCTTAGTAAGTACGGCTAGCACTATAGTTATGTGCCTGGGTTATTTCAAAAAAGAGAGTTTGAATGCTTTTGAATCTATTGTCTTAATTCTACTTTCTACTTGCAGTATGCTTTTTATGATCTCGGCTTATGATTTAATTGCCATGTATTTAGCTATTGAGCTTCAAAGTTTATGTTTCTATGTGATCGCAGCATCAAAAAGAAACTCTGAATTTTCTACAGAAGCTGGCTTAAAATATTTTATTTTAGGTGCATTCTCCTCTGGAATTTTATTGTTTGGTTGTTCTATGATTTATGGATTTACTGGAGTTACCAACTTTGAGGAATTAGCTAAGATTTTCACTGGATATGAAATCACTTTATTTGGTGCTCAATCTAGTGGTATCTTTATGGGGATTCTATTTATTGCTGTAGGTTTTTTATTTAAGATTACAGCTGTTCCTTTTCATATGTGGGCACCTGATGTATACGAGGGTTCACCTACTCTGGTTACAGCATTCTTTTCTATTGCACCTAAAATATCTATTCTTGCCAATATGGTACGTGTTTTTATTTATAGTTTCTATGACCCAACATGGCAACAACTCTTCTTTTTTTGCAGTATTGCTTCTATGATCTTAGGAGCATTGGCTGCAATGGCTCAAAACAAAGTCAAAAGACTTTTAGCTTATAGTTCTATTGGACATGTAGGTTATCTTTTTATTGGTTTTTCATGTGGAACTATAGAAGGGATTCAATCGCTACTAATTGGTGTTTTTATTTATGTATTAATGACCATCAATGTATTCGCCATAGTTTTAGCATTACGTCAAAATCGTTTTAAATATATAGCAGATTTAGGTGCTTTAGCCAAAACTAATCCTATTTTAGCTATTACCTTGTCTATTACTATGTTTTCATACGCAGGAATACCCCCGTTAGCCGGATTTTGTAGCAAATTTTATTTGTTTTTTGCTGCTTTAGGCTGTGGGGCTTACTTACTAGCCTTAATAGGAGTTGTTACTAGTGTTATCAGTTGTTTTTATTATATACGTTTTGTGAAAATAATGTATTTTGATACACCTAAAAAATGGATTCTATATAAACCAATGGATCGTGAAAAATCCTTACTACTAGCAATTACTTTATTTTTAATTAGTTTTTTCTTTCTATACCCTTCTCCCCTATTCTTAGTCAGCCATCAAATGGCACTAAGTCTATGTTTGTAAGTTGTATGTCTGATAAATCAATAAAATTTTTCTAAGTTCAGCATAATATAATAATTGCATAATCCACAGGTCTGAATTGGATTCAAGGCTGAATTCGAGCAAGGCCACAGAGCGTAGCTTTTCGCGGGGCGCGATAAAAAAAAATAATTTTTTTCGCAGATTGGCCGGCAGCTAAAAACAAAGCCCCAAAAAAATAGGGCAGGCCGGCAGAAGGGCGCGAATGACTCTCCGTACCGTTTTATTTCTGCATCCTCCCGGTTGTTTTCAGCCCCATCATTTGTTCTAGCGATGTGGGCACAGCACCGGTTTCAGTGCGTTATCAGCGCCGCCTAATCATCACTGCCAGATGACATCGCGGTTAACCAGCGCTGGCGTAGTATAATATTCGGCTAATATTGGGAGAGAAGAGAAAACTGAGTAAACAAAAACCCAAGCGGAAAAAGGGACTTGAACCCTCAACCTCAGCCTTGGCAAGGCTATACTCTACCATTAAGCTATTTCCGCCAGCAAAACATCACAATAACCACACACCACAATCAGAAGGCCTTTACACTTATGTATTCGTTTACACTTATCAGATGTATGTAGAATTTGATGGATAGGCCCATCATGCTTGGAAAGATTCGAACTCTCAACCCCCAAATCCGTAGTTTGGTGCTCTATCCGATTGAGCTACAAGCACAAATTTAGAATTCTTAAGCACTACGTGTCATGTAGGCTGCATTCTTACAAAGAAAAAACATATATATATATCAAAAAATATTTTAAGAATTGAAAAAAAGAGATATGTTTTTTTTACTCTATTCACTTAAGCGACGCTATACTTTGTAAATTAGAATAATATTACCGTATTGCATTATTTTAAGGCCTTTATGCCTTCTGTGACGTGAAAAATATTATAGCACTGTGGTCAAATTAGTAAACATTTTGACCGCAGTTACGTGATCTGGATGCAGTATAACACCTTAGTAATGAAGTTTTAAAAAGAATACTTTGTTGATTTGATTAGCTTGCGTTTAGGTTTTACTGCTAAAAAATAAAAAATATATATAGATTTTGTTTTCTTATTTCTCCTAATTTATTGGCTATATCAAAAAAGCGGAAATGCAGACGTTATTAAAGGAAGGGTCGCTCTTAGTGTAATGTAATGTTGACCAGGTACAGAGTTTTTTTTTTTAGTTGAAAGCGTTATGAATTATCGTAGGTAGATGAAAAAGAAAAGTGGCGCATAAACGGGCCACAGGCCGCAAATTGTGCCACTTCTTTTTATTGCAGCGCAGCTCTGACTCACCATTTTTTTTTTCTTTGAAATAATTTTGTCCCTTTCGTCTAGGGGTATAGGACATCGTCTTTTCATGGCGAGAACACGGGTTCGAATCCCGTAAGGGATAACTTGACTTACATATGCTCCGAGAGCTAAGCAAAATGAGCTTTTTAGTGCACGTAATAATTTTTTGTCCAAAAAAGGAAAGGATACAAACAATTGAAAAAATCTTTTTTTTTCAGCGTCTTCGCCCTTTATTATAGTTCTTGTCCTCTCTTATTATTTTTTTTTGTGCTCTTATGATTAATAAAGATCGTAGAAAGCATAGGCATGAAAGGGCGCAGGGTATAGCGGCCAAAGGCCCCATTCCCGTAACGAAGAAAGCATGAGAAATAGGAAAGAAAAATTTTATGCAACTTTCTAAAAAAAACCAAGTAAGTTAAATATGCCTACAATAAATCAATTGATTCGTCATGGTAGAAAGTCAAAACGGCGCACACAACGTACTCGAGCTTTAACTCAATGTCCTCAAAAGCAAGGAGTATGCTTGCGTGTTTCGACGAGAACACCAAAGAAACCTAATTCGGCTTTACGCAAGATAGCCAAAGTACGTTTAACCAATCGAAATGAGATAATTGCTTACATTCCCGGTGAAGGCCATAATTTGCAAGAGCATTCTGTGGTTATGGTTAGAGGGGGTAGAGCGAAAGATTTGCCAGGTGTAAAATACCATTGTATTCGAGGAATTAAAGATTTGCAGGGAATACCGGGTCGACGTCGAGGCAGATCTAAATATGGTACAAAAAAACCCAAAGCTTCTATATGAATTTATTTGTTAAATCATCGAATTTCAGCTTTGTGCTTGGTTCATCCCTTGATTGGTTTCACCAATCAAAACTTTCAGAAAAGGCGGGAATGAAAAAAAAAGAAAATTGGCCATTTAGCGTAAAAAATCTATTTTTTTTTTCAGAAAGCTTTTTTGTGCGTCGTTTATTGCATTGTAGATATTTATGCTATGCCCTTCCAGGGCATGTGCCATCAAGACCTAAAGGTCGTGGGGCAAGCACATACAATAGCTCAGACAATTTGGGCTATATCCGGGGCTTGCATGGTAAACAAAAACAATTAATAAAAAAATTGGTCCATATTTGCATGATTAATGGTAAAAAAACGAGATCTCGTGCTATTGTTTATAAAACTTTTCATTGTCTAGCTCAGCATGGTGATATATTAAGACTTTTGGTTAATGCCATAGAAAATGTAAAGCCTGCTTGTGAAGTGAAAAAGGTAAGAATTTCTGGTACTACTCAATTAGTACCATCTATTATAGCAATAAATCGTCAAGAAACCTTAGCCATTCGTTGGATGCTCGAAGCGGCAGCCAAACGACGTATAAACAAGAAAAGCATGAGCTTAGATCAATGTTTAGCCGATGAGATATTGGATGCTTCCCGAAAGATGGGGATTGCACGTAAAAAAAGGGATGATCTTCATAAACTGGCTCAAGCCAACCGTAGTTTTTCGCATTATAGATGGTGGTAAACTATTCCTATTTCAAGTGGAAAAAAGGGGGCGAAGCGCAGAAAACTTTCTAAATACTGCGCTTCGCCCCCTTTTTTCCACTTGAAGATTGGGGAAACAAAAGGCCAAGCTTCGGTATGCGCTTGGCTACTCATTTATAAGGATTTCATTGCTTTTATCATAATTAAGCTATTTGTACTTTCTCAGAATCAGACATTAAGCGTCTCAGCTCAAGACAAGTTTGCCGCATCAAGGAAGGGTTGCAAGAAAGTGGGCGCAGCAAATATATATTTTTTTTGCTTGCCGTTTTCTTTTATCAAAAATTTGACCAGAAAGCTAGTCATATTTGCGTAGTTTTTTCTTTGTGCACCCTGCAGGTAGTGCACGATTATCAGCACACTGGGGCAACCAGAGACAACTTTTGTCAAGCTGCGGGGGGGGGGGGGAATACCTGCGGCCTATTTGTCTCGGTAGGAATTAGTTCCTGAGATCCTGGGGCATTCGCTTCCGCCAACAGGGAACTCTACAAGGCCGCAGGGCGCAGCAAAATATATATATAAAATATTTTTTTTTCGTAGCTTTTTGCATCCCGCGCGTTCAAAGGTCTCCGACCATTGGTGTGCATTATTTTGCGTCATCAAAAGCAAATCCAGCTTTTTTATTATGGTTAATGATGACGCGCTTAAAAAGTAAAGAAGTGGTGTAGCAACTGTTTTGAGGCTCCTTACACCAGTCTTTTAATGAAGGTTTATAGCATCATTTAAGTAAATACAAATTAGAATAGTAAAAACATAAGCTTGTAATATAGCAACACCTAATTCCAAAGCAGTTAATGCGAATACTATCAAAAAAGGAGCAAGATGTGCTAAATACATAATACCCCCCATAGATAGCATAGTCCAAGCAAACCCGCTTAGAATCTTGACTAAACTATGACCAGCCATCATATTGGCGAATAAACGTATTCCTAGACTTAATGCGCGAAAACTATAGGAGATTAGTTCAAGAAGTACTAGGAAGGGTGCTAACGACAAGGGGACTCCTTGCGGCAATAAAATACTAAAAAAATGAAGCCCATGTGTTTGAAATCCAACTATAGTTATTCCGATAAAGAGAGATAATGAAAGACCCAAGGTAATTATAAAATGACTTGTTACTGTAAAACTATAGGGTATCATACCAATAAGATTACAAAATAATAAAAAAGTAAAAGTAACAAAGATTAGAGGAAAAAAGCGTTGTTTCATTGAAGACGGGCCGCTTATTTGTTCATTTACCAAGTTAAGCACAAAATCATAAATAATTTCCACAAAGGATTGCCAAGCATTTGGTACTAAGTGTCCCCCATTTAAAGTGACGAAATGAACTAAAAGCAATACTAAACTGATAGTTAATAGCATAAACAAAGATGAATTGGGTCGGTAGGGGAAAAAAATATTTTTTTTTTGCTCCATTTAAACCTTGAGCCTAAGTAAGATTTAAAGCCGTTCCCCTCCTATAGAACCGTACGTGATAGTCTCCCATCATACGGCTCCTCTCTCCTCGGGACCGGCCAAAGGTTCAATAGAGTCTTTATTTCGGCAGCCATCTTCAAAAAAGTTTTTTTTTAACTTGGCCGAAGAGAGCCAGGACTACATTCCTCGCCATTTATTTTGTGGGAGGTTTTCCATCCATCCTCGGGCGCATTCCACAGTATCCTGGGTACTCGCCCTCATAGCCGTCGCCACCCCAGTTGATCTACCCGCGCGTTCTGTCTAGGATTCTCTAGGCTCGACCGGCGTATGCCGGCGTGAACATGGTTTGTATCCTGACCCAGGGGCTTCCTTTCACCATTTACCATCGGCTATTTGAGTAGATCAGTCCTCATATTCGTCTCCCTTCCAAAAGAGCGGCCATCCTCGAGATTCGTAAACCTATCCTGTACAGAACACTTTCCTGACTCCACGGCATCGAAGTAAACGGGAGTTGGATTATCGTCTAAAACCCCGACGAAGTGTTTACACCATCGAGTAGCGGGCGCGAGCTCCGCACGTAAATGAAAGATAGAAATTTCCTATATGAATAGGAATTAATGGAATAATTGCAAATTGTTCTAGCGGACTGCAAGCCATGATGAATTCTTTTTTTCTTATTTTAGCGCGAGGCAAAACCAAGAAGTTGCTTCGTTGCTTGACACTTTTCGAGGCGAAGTCTTGAGAAAAAATAAAAAAAAAATATTTTTATTTCTTTCGGCCTTTTTTCATATATATATTATATATGAAGAAATACCTCGAAGCCAAGCTTGATTTGCCCTACATTCGCGCAGCGAATAGAGCGTTAATTTCTATTTATGTTTTTTTTTCTTAAATAATGAATGGTAACTTTTTGGAAAAAAGGGAAGGCGAAGCATAATCAAATGGATTTTAAGAGCTAAAAAAAATTTTTTTTTCACTTTTCCGCATTTTAGAATATATATGAAAAAAAATCTATATATTTTTGTGCGCCTAGATTTTTTGTTGGTTTGCTGCGCGCCTTTCTTTTAGAAGCTAATAGACAAAGTATGCGTTATTTTGTGCCATCTATGTTTCTTCTAGAAAAGAATAAAACTAAAAGTTTCTAAGCCTCTCCTTGCCCCAATTGCATAAGTTGGGGTCGAAGACCCCAACCATGTGCTTTCCAATATTTGGTTAAGAAGCAAAAGTGAAAAGCGCTCATTTACATAGCTAATTTATGAATCGTTTCGTACGAAAACAACTCGAAGCGGTTTCAGCTCTGAGAGCCTCCGGTGATGCAAGGTTCCAGAGTTTTTTTTTACTTAAGGGCACAAGGAATAAAGTTTAGAAATAAAGATGGTCATTAATTATCATACATGATGAATTTGCTTTATGCGACTTCAAAATCGAAAAATACTCTATGGGTTTCACGGGCGAAAAATAGTTTTGTATCTAACTATGCGCAAAATTTGCCATGCTTTACTATTACGATATATCGAGATTTCTCTACTCGACTGACGAGAACCTGAGACATTTTTTATTTATGATGTCGTTTCACGAAGCCTTCTAATGAGTTATGTCCAAAGCGGGGGGGGGTAGGCGGATAAGAAAAAAACTACATATTTTTTTTTTGCTTCTCGTTGCACTTTATAACCGAAGGCTTCTTTCGTCTCGAGAGCGCTCTTATTTCGCAACCCTCCCTCTGCTCCAGCGGGATCTCTTTCTTATGGGGCTCTTTTTTTATGCTGTGTACATGTGTTGGCTTTAGTTGTTTTTTTGCTTGGTTTGTGTTTGCTCGCATCATCTGGATAAGAGATGATGCGTAGAAAAAAAATATATATATTTTTTTTCATTGTTAAAGCAAATGATAAAAGGGACTTAGTAAAATAACCATGATACTTTTTTCTGTTTTTTCGAGCATTGCTTTAGTCTCTAGTGTTATGGTAATACGTGCTAAAAATCCAGTCCATTCTGTTTTATTTTTCATCTTAGTTTTTTTTAACACTTCGGGTTTACTTGTTTTGTTAGGTCTTGACTTTTTTGCTATGATTTTTTTAGTGGTTTATGTAGGAGCTATTGCCGTTTTATTTTTATTTGTAGTTATGATGTTAAATATTAAAATAGCAGAAATTCACGAGAATGTATTGCGTTATTTACCTGTAGGTGGTATTATTGGAGTTATTTTTTTGTTGGAAATTTTTTTCATTGTAGATAATGATTACATTCCAATATTACCAACGAAATTGAGTACAACTTATTTAACATATACAGTTTATGCTGAAAAGCTACAAAGTTGGACTAATTTGGAAACATTAGGAAATTTACTTTATACCACCTATTTTGTTTTGTTTTTGGTTTCTAGTCTTATTTTATTAGTAGCCATGATTGGAGCTATAGTACTTACTATGCATAAAACTACTCAAGTCAAAAGACAGGACGTGTTCCGCCAAAATGCTATAGATTTTAAAAATACTATCAAAAAAATCAGAGATATTTGAGGGCTTCAGCTCTCTGAAGCCATTAAGAAGCGTACAAAAAAAAGTATATATACTTTTTTTTGTACGCTTCTTTTTTTTTTCGCTGTGCCTTTTCAATCTCTGCTTTTCTTTCGCACAAAGCAAAGAAAGCGGGTAAACCCCCGGAAAGCTAACGTTTTCCGGGACTAAAGTCCTTCGTAGAGCCAATAATAAATGTGGGGCGAAGAAAAGAAAAGGTAAATAAAAAAAAATAGATATTTTTTTGACGTATGCCAGGGCGAACGACTTAAGTCCTACTTTACATTTTAGTGGTCGAAGAATCGAAAAGTAAACAAATTTTCTATTTTGTAAAATAAATTGCTGCGTGCTGCAACCGCCAAAAGGTATAGGGCGGATCAGCAAATAAAAATAAAAGTGGTGCCATGACGGTTCGTTTTCTTTTCCAAGTTACTGCATTGCCCTTGATGAATTTATCTTTTCTATTCAATCCAAACCCCTTTACTGCAACTTTTGCCTTTATGGCCAAAGGCGCGAAGCGCAGCCAAATATTTTTTTGTGTTCTTTTTCTAACAGTTCCGCGGTTATCGCAAATAACTGTTAAGTGCACTGAATATATTGATACAGGATTTAGCTTTTTACTATGGCATTGTTCAGAGCATGTCTTTACCTTTTTTTTTTATTTGAAAACAAATTTATAAAACGCAGCATACTATAGATTATGCCTAAGTTAGGCCTCATATGGAGAAATCTTCTGGTTAAACGTGATTGCTTCGGGGTTTTTTAGCTCCTATATCTATGTAAGTACAGCATGGTCAAGCTATCGAGCATAAAGCATGTAAATTTTTCATGTGTTTCAAGGCGCGCCTAGCTTTTAATTCCGAACCATGGGTCTACTCCATGGCGTACCATCTAATTACTATGTTATTGCAGAACTGAATCAAAGCCAAGTGGTTTTTCCATTATATGAATAATCAACAAGTTGCATAATCTGCTACTTTGAATTCCTTTAAGCATTGTATTGGTTTAACTGTTTCAAGAGGTTGATTATACTTATTAAAGCAAATAACCAAAGCTTTTGTCGGCTCTGTTTTTTACATATAATGGCACATGGTTAACGGGAGATTAATACTGATCATGTAGAACAGATTTAGTTGTGCGAAGCACTCATAATGCATGATGCATCGTGTTTAGTTTGGTTGTAGTTATCAAGCTACGCGCCTAGGTAGGCGGATCTGGCTATACTGGGCTGCTTCACCTGTGGCTTCGTCCATAGCACGTGCCAGTAACCGTTCCGCGATCCGCCAGTGAGGAAGGAAGGCCCTATTTTATTTGGCAGGCTTAATTCTGAGACTGAAGGCCCGGGCCCTTTTTACTTAAGAATTAAGCTTAAATTTTTTTTATATTTTTTTTGGTTTCTGCCATCATAGTTGTTCAATTATGCTAGTTTCGAATACCAACAAAGAGCCGCGTGCTTGAAAATCTTGCAAGCACTTTGAGGGGGAGCATTTCGAAGGCTTAAGTTTGACTCAATAACTGCGATGTTTAAGGGGAATTTATGATATATGACTTGCTTTCATCAAGTATGTTGCGTGATTACTGAAGCTGTCTCTGCCCCACATAATGACCTATAATTATTATAAAAAGCTTACTCTATCTATTGGGCCCTTCGACTCCAGCTTCAATAGTTAAATCGCCAAAAAGTAAGCTGCATTGGCGTTATACCTATATAAAGATTCATTTAACTTGGTTGTTAAAGGAGCAATAAGAAAAATTTACTAAATTAAAAGTAGGTTTTATTTGAGAATAGAAGGGGGGGGGGGGGATACCAATTGTTGATGCGGACCTAGCATGCTTTATACTAGGATCCGGTTTTGGTTTCTTGAAAAATCCTTCCGTATTTATTCGCCAAATATGGAAATAAATATTTCAAATAAGAATTGGTTGAAAAAGGTTTTGAGAACTCCTACCACAAACCCATTGGTTCAAATAGCGATTCAGGAGAAGACACCAATGCCGTTAGGGAATCCTTGAGTCTGAATGTAAAGGCTTGGGTTACTAATAAATGAATTCAAGGATTTGGCAAACTACAAAGGAAAAGATGAAAAAGCCTTGTAAGTCGTAAGTACACTCCAATAGACGACTATAATCTTAGACCTTCAGAACGTAGCCGACACTTTATATAATATAATAAAAAGGAGTTGTTGACGCGGTCTATTGGCCACCCCTCGTGACGGAAAACCCATTTGCTTCGGTTTATGCCTTCTAGCCTCAATTCGATTAATTGGTCATTATAGCCGAAGCGGCCTTGGGAACCCAGACCCCACCGTCTATAATAAAGAGTTTATTTTCATGATTATTTTGGCTTTTTCTGAGGGTAAGGTAGACTATAAAGCCCTACAAATAAAAGAAAACTCAATAGGTAATAATCTGGGACTTCAGTACCCTCAACGTTTAAAGCTTAAAAAAGTGTTACGCATAGATAAAAAAAGAAAAATAATCTTATTATCTTTATTTAGCGTGGAATCTTAGGTTTAAAGTTTAAAATATTTTCTATTTTATTGGAAAAGCTAAAGTTCGATTATCAGGTACTTACTCATAAAGTTAAAAACACGGAGCAGCTTTTCAGAAAGGCTGAAAAGCGTTAAATGAAATAAATTAATGCTTGTCGGTTGGGTAGTAAAAAAAAGAAGTACTGATGAAGAATGAACAGCCACGTTTAGATGATGCTGTTCAGCGTGTAGTAGACGCTAAATACAACAAGCTGCAAGTCAGGGTCTTTGCGCGACAAGATTCGAGATCAGTATGCAGCACAAATGATTATGGAGGAAAAGCCATAAGTATCATAGGCAGACCTTCAACAGACACCTAACAAAAAATTACCGCCTAAATTATCTATTAAGTACCCTGTCCCAAACGTAAACTCCTTCGTTTTTCTAAGATATGAAGATATTTTTGGTTCTGGACGAGCCGGAACTTAGGTTCTTTTATTTAGTGAGTTTAGCAAGTATATCTTTCTTAGAATTTAAGTCCTATTAATTTGAAGGTAGAATTTTATGATGCGAAACTATAACCTACGGGGTGGGTTTAATCTTAGATCTTTTTATTTTCTGGGTTCTTATGGGATTATTATCGCGGGTTTGCCTAGCCTAATGGGCGTCTAACAAAAAAAATATTTTTTTGTTGGTTGGCCCTTTGTGGCGCCTGTTGAAGGGCTGAAGTAGTTCTGAAAAAAACAAGAATATACCAAATGAGTTTGAAAAATACATGGCTATTTCCAATTGCTTATTGTGACGCTGCGGAACCTTGGCAATTAGGATTTCAAGACGCAGCAACACCTATGATGCAAGGAATAATTGAGTGCGCCTAGATATATCATCACGGTTGCAGAGCTCTGTTCCAACTCTGCCACATCTGCTCAAGCTGGCTATCGCCAGGATGTGAGCTACACAGGTGGGGCACCCTTAGCAATAAGATTGCCCCGAAAGCATCATGTGAAACTCGCAGAACATTGAGACTGCCCTCACTAGGATGCTTCGACAAAGCATAAGGAAAGATCAGGATAACAAACTTGATACGTGAATCTAGTCCATCCAATTCCGGGTCGTATGTCTGAAGCAGAATACCAAGGCATACGCGTGGATAGTAAGCCTGCAAAACGGCCGAACTCGCGCTCGATATCAATTGCGAACACGGGACTTGAGTCCCCACGTGGCACTCTATACAGGAATAGCCCGAGAAATCAGGCATTCACGCAAGGATCTAACCCTTTAAAATCCGTGATGGTGGAAGCTGGGGAACTAACTCCCAGTACAGGGAGAATTCAGAGATCCCGTAGTAAGAATGCATAGTTTTAGCTATTAAGGGGATCAACCTAAGACCGTTTCGTATCCTCTCTGAGGTACATAAGGGGCTTTGAAAAAAATATATATATTTTTTACGGTGTCCCTATCTCAGTTAAAGAGCGAGTGAAAGCCTGTAAATGCCAGTATGAAGCATACAATGGACTGTTATGCGCTTAACGATATCATCAGCTTAGCTACGTGTTACGAAGCAATCAGTCTATAGCCTCGATGATGCCACTGCGCAATAGTTTGTGGAATAAAGTGAGAGAAAAAAAAATATATATATTTTTTTTTGCTTGCTTCTGTGCAAGCTTCCTTGCTGACTGACTGTCTAACACATGCCCACTTTGTTCGCTTTGCAAACAAAGAGAGGCGCGCGTAGCGCCGTTACGTTTCATATTTTGTTTTGGAGAAGGGGGCAAAGCATGCTTCTTCGCCCCTCCTTAGGCCGAGGTTCGAGGTAGCGAGCTTTATGACGGAAAACTGTCACGTATGGTTCTGAGGGCAGACACCGAGCGCTGACCCCTATCTTACATCATGATATTTTTTTTTTCCTAATAATTATTTTGATCTTTGTATTATGGATGTTGGTTCGCGCTTTATGGCATTTTCACTATAAAAGAAATCCAATTCCAGAAAGGATTGTTCATGGAACTACTATAGAGATTATTTGGACCATTTTTCCTAGTATTATTCTGATGTTTATTGCTATACCATCTTTTGCTTTATTATATTCAATGGACGAGGTAGTAGATCCAACAATTACTATCAAAGCTATTGGACATCAACGGTATTGGAGTGCGCCCTTTCACGAGAATGATGGAAGTGCAACAAAATGCACCAGACTGAATCTAAGGTCTGCAAAGCTTCTGGCTTACCAAAAGAAAGATGAGCCAAAATTATTCTTCGTTTGACGTTGAAAGACCGAAAGGACTAGAGCATGCCAGAAACGGGAAGTTAAGGTTAAACCTATAGACTGAAAATAAGGCTCCCCCAGCTAATAGGCCTATGGTTCCACTCTTTAAGTCGCTGGAGGTACACATTCCTCTTCTCGGTGTAGGCAATATACAAGAAATAGACTGCTCAGCCTGCAATGTCCAATAACAGCGCTGAAATATTGAATCTATCAGCACCACAGCCAGTGGTATATGACTTCGAATCTAACAGGCCTGGCCCCGTCATTTTTTGGAATAGGGGATCCCCTAACGTTGGCAACAACCACGGTAATGGCAAAACTGCCGGAAGAAGAAGAACGAGCCTCTGAGAGGCTTGCTCTTCTTCTTTGGGGACGGAGGTCCTCTAGTAGGTAACATCAAGAACAAGAACTTTACCGAAAGGGACCAGCGCTTATACTGTACCGGAGTCTCGGCCGCTCGCAAGGGACGTCGGGCAATTTCGGCGAAAACTCAAGGGTCACAGAGGATTTACTTAGGGTGGAAATGTTAATATTTTAATCTATTTGACCTGCTAAAGAGTTACAAAACTGCATATCGCAAGATCAAATTAAAATTTGGGAACAGTACTTCAGGAGTCGGCGAGTCCACTCTCGACGATTCAGGGCGTGAACCGTCTTATCATCCTCGAGAAAATAAAGGACAGATCCTTTCAGTTCTAAGCAACCGGTAAGTTTTTTTGGAACATCAATAAGTGCTAGGAACAAAAAGGAAACGGAAAGCCTATCGCTATAAAACAATGAGCAAGGACATAAGGCCCGGGGATTCATAAATAAAGCATGGGTTCACTGGGTCATTCCTACAACTTTAACTATCACCCCCTTTTTCGAACGTTGCACTTATTGAACAAAGGATAACTGAATTAGATTCGTTTTATGTGGTTAAATATGCAGTAAGGTCCCATACTTTTTTTTCTTATATGATCTGTGTGTTGCTTATAAAACTACTGAAATTGCAAAAGCACATTATTACAGACATATTAATAAAAGGACCAAAGTGTTGACCTTTCAAGGTTTCACTAAAATAATGGCTCAATAAAACAAGAAGCAGACCCCTGCCTGATAACGCCACCCGAAGATCCACTGTAGAGAGTATATTACGTTTTATCCCTGGGTAGGAAAGAACTAAACATTCTACTCTTTGAGTTTTAATGGGCGTGGAGAGCTGTCTGCGGGGAAACTTGCAAGTACAGTTTGGTGGGAGGCGTATGGGCCCTTGGGACCAAGGACTGGCCGTCGACCCAACCTTATGAGTATTCAGACTATAACAGTTCTGATGAACAGTCACTAACTTTTGATAGTTATATGATTCCGGAAGATGACTTAGAATTGGGTCAATTGCGTTTATTAGAAGTAGACAATCGAGTAGTTGTACCAGCAAAAACTCATCTACGTATGATTATAACATCTGCTGATGTGCTTCATAGCTGGGCTGTACCCTCCTTAGGTGTAAAATGTGATGCTGTACCTGGTCGTTTAAATCAGACTTCCATTTTTATTAAACGAGAAGGAGTTTACTATGGTCAGTGCAGTGAACTTTGTGGAACTAATCATGCGTTTATGCGTGCGCCCGAATAAATAGGCCGACTGCTGAGCCCACTCTGGCTCAGTCGCACTTTCTCGAACAGGGCAAACCTGGGTGCGAGCTACCCAAAAAAGCTATCATAGTAATATCATGGCTAGAGCAGTAGGGAAAAGCCGGGGATCAATGGGCCTGCCCCCATTAGGGCTCCCCGGGAAAGCAGAGGATATGGTTAGGATAACAAGCTTGAAACGCGGAGCCCGTCTTAAGCTGGACCGAACGACGTCCCAAGCAGGATATAGCGACGAACGAGTGGTTAGTAGACCAATAAATAGTGTCAAACCCGCAGTTGATGGCATTAGCTTCTGCGGCACTCGAGAAACCACGGGGCACTCCATACAGAGCAAGTCCGAGAGATCAGATGCCCGCGCAAGGACCTAAATTCTCACTAGAAAGTAAAAAATAATTCGGACCTATGGAAGTCGGGGCTAAGCATCCCCATGACAGTGTCGTGAGGGAGTTCAGAGGCCTCATAGTATTACAGGCCTGTTCAGGTCACGCGAAGGGGGCCAATTCAAGATCGTACTTTTCCTTTACTAAGACAACAGGAGCTCTCAACAAGTTTATACGCTAGTTTACGCTCAAGTTAAACTAGACAGATCTTGTTCGTCTCTCGACAGCCATATAAGGAAAAATCTACAAAAGCAAACACGGCAGATACTACCCATAAAAAAACTGCTGGAGGTCCTATTTTTTGCCTATTTTATTTGGTCGCCCGCGCGGATTTCGGCCCCACAGAGGAGGCCAAGGATATGTTCCAATTAAACGCGGGCCCGCTAAGGGCCTAAGGCCATCAAGGTTTTTAAGTATGAGCAATTAGCGCTCCCGCGTAAAATTGTAGACGCGAGCTGGGGCGCCAAAGTTGAACCGCTCGGGGTTATTTCGATTGTGTACTATTTGTAGATCTAATCGGGGAAATATGCATAGAGATGAGAGACGTGAGAGCTAAAATTTGATCGGAAAATGTTACCTATGACCAGTGGAGGTACGAAACTGCTGTGTGGACAACAAATAACACTACGCCGCCAACAGTTACTTGTGGGCTGCGGTGCAGATGAAAATACTGCGAACTCTAACTATTGTGGAGAAGGTTGCCTAAGGTCCAAGGTTAAGATCTAGGAAGGTGAGCAGTACGAGCTGAAAGGCTCCCATACTGTTCGGAGGGCAGGGGCTTTTCCTGACCCCTATCCATTG
>Ga0136634_10000006_pt1 | contig 106181 bp, 90 predicted proteins | sample AntDrymUQ8332106_2_FD_104654 | JGI IMG/M metagenome (GOLD analysis project Ga0136634, IMG submission 104654) | Polar desert sand microbial communities from Dry Valleys, Antarctica - metaG UQ833 (21.06) | ecosystem: Environmental > Terrestrial > Soil > Desert | place: Antarctica: Dry Valley... | reverse complement strand
TTCAGTACAGCCCATACAGGACTAATGAAAAAACCGTTTACCTTTCATAGGATTTAAAACCAACTCCGTCCTGTTCAATCAGGATTATTAATTAACCTGTGCAGCCATGTTAGGACGAGACACTAATACTCAGTCCTGATTTTTCATTCCGAATATTTGTAAACTTCAGGAAGGGAAATTGCCCAATAGAACCCCGAACGATGAAACGAATGTGGCAACAACAGCATCATCGGTGAAGCGTCAATTGCGGACTCATTTAACATGTAATTACAAGACCTATTCTAAGGCCCAATTGAATAATGGTTGCCGGAACAACTGCTGATATAGAAAGTTTAGTCAACAAAAATCGTGTCGTCTGCATTTCTTTCAAAACATACATTTACGGTTCTTGTTGCAGCACTTGTTTTATGTATTGTCTTAGAAGGAATTTTGATGAACTCCCCCGGTTTTAAAAACAGTGGATCGTTGTCTTTTATTTCAATTTTGAGTTCGCCTTCCAGTACTACAAACAGTTCGTCCGTGTTCTCATGGTAATGCCATCGGTATCCTTCCTGCATAACTGCAATTCTTAAACAATGGTCATTTACATTTTCAAGAATAAAATTGTCATACGCTTTGTCAACGCTGTCACTAATTTCTTTAAGACTGTGCTTAACTAATATTTGTTGTTTGTCCATTTTTATGATCTTAATATGAGACTTTGTATTGCCTAACAGCAACTGTAGAATAAAGCCATGCTGATGCAGGCCCTCAATAAAGATATAGTGTACATATCGTATTCGAAAGCCTATAATATCACCCCGAATTTTGTAACGCCAGGTAGAAGTTGCTCAATAGAACCCCGAACGATGAAACGAGCGTGCAACAACAGCTTCATAGTAGCACCACGCTGGCTACATAAAAATTATATCCTGCCAACGATAACATTTCCATTTTTGAATATTTTGTTGAAGAATGTAAATTTCTAGCAGGGAATGAAGTAATTATTGTCCATCTATGTTCCACATGGGGAGGGGCAACATTGAGAGTGAGCGATCAAATGTTCATCGGTTTTATGTCCAGCGCGGATTTTGCAAATGAATTGTAGGTTTTTTCTTCCTACAACCTATTTTGAATTCCCAATGATGTCCCGGATTATTTTGATATGATGCCTGGTATGAATTTCAAGAAATTTTATTGTTGGTTTTACATTCAATTTCCCAAAAAATGGATGTTCAAAATATTTGTTGGGATGTAACTCTTGCAGTTCTTCCAGCTTTCCTTTTGTGACCTGAAAATGTTTCTTTAGTGTATCAGGGGTAAAATTTTCATTGGGCTGCACTGATTTCGGGGATTGTACTCTTCCTCTCGGTATTTGGTTGATTGTAAATACAAGAGACCTGGTGAAGTTAAATTTCCATTTATAATGAATCGTATCTGATTTATGTAACGCATCAATGATCACATTGATAGTCAAAAAAGCATGCTCAATATGCCAACCAACAGATGACTTCGAAATTGCGTTATTAATAAATTCTTGTTTAGGAATCTTGTTTTCAAGTTCGTTTATTAAGACTCTTAAATTCTTCATTTAGATAAATATCTATAATTATTTTTTTATCCAGATCGTCAGAAGTTTATCGCACAACGGAAGTATTACTGAATTTGTTCAGAAGGTGTTACCATTAAAGGCCCTCGCGCAGCAATATTGCGGATCATTCCCTTAAATATGAATCCATGAAATGGCAACACCGCATACCAATACAATCTCCCCAACAGACCAAGAGGCCTGAAGATTGCAGTTTGGTGGAGTATGTTTTCGTCATCGATTTTGAACTCGAGCCAGGCTTCGCCGGGTAATTTCATTTCAGCATACAGAAGTAACCGTTTTTCTTTTTTATCTGCTAACAATACTCTCCAGAAATCAAGAGAATCTCCACCGGTAATTTCACTGATGCTTTTTCTTCCCCTCCGGAGACCTACACCCCCAACCATCTTGTCTAACACTCCGCGGATAGACCACAACCAATTTCCATAATACCAACCGGTATGTCCGCCAATGGACCAGATTTTATTGAGAACCCGATTGCTGTCATCAATCTTTATGGTGCGGGTATCTTTAAAACAGCCATTAGTGGGAACTTCTATATGTTTTGAAATGCCATGATACAAGGTGTTGCTGGTAAGCGCATCTTTCCAGCTGGATAATACCTGGTTCTGTTCAATTTTACCGAAAGCCAGTTCAATTGCTTTTTCATAAGGAATCAATTGAATGTCTAATAGCTCTCTTAAATTATTAGGAGTACAAATAACTTCAATCTTCATACTCTCAACAAGGTTTTTTGCAAGCGTATAGGAAGTGGAGGTTACAAAGTATAACCAATAGGAGGATAGCCTGGGAGTCATCACAGGAACTACAATAATTTTTCTTTTTAATTTTCTTACTTTGGCAAATCCTAAAAGCATTTGTTTGTAGGTGAGTATTTCTGTGCCGCCGATATCAAAGCTCTTATTATATGTTTCTTCTTTAATCAAAACGCCGAAGAGGTACTCTATTACATTCCTGATGGCAATGGGTTGCGTAGCCGTATGAAGCCATTTAGGCGCTATCATGATGGGCAGCTTTTCAACAAGGTCGCGAATGATTTCAAAGGAAGCACTGCCCGAGCCAACAATAATTCCGGCACGTAATGTGGTTAATGCAAAATTTCCAGCGGCCAAAATTTGTTCTACATTTTTCCTGGAAAGGAGGTGTTTGGAAAGATGGTCTTCATTCACAATTCCACTCAGGTAAATCACTTGCCTGGCATTCGTTTGCTCAATCCTTTCTTTAAAGTTTTCAGCTGATGCTTTCTCGAGTTTTTCAAAATCAACTCCAATCGTAGACATGGAATGAATGAGATAATACGCAACATCAATATCAGCCGGTATGTTTTTCAAGGTTTCTTTTTCAAGAAAATTAACCTCGACAACCTTTAAATCAAAGGCTGCATATTTCTCCATATTAAAACGGTTCTTATCCCGGACAGAGCAAATTACTTCATGCCCGTTTTCTAATAAAACAGGCAATAGTCGTTGCGCAATATAACCTGTCGCACCAGTGAGAAGGATTTTCATCGGTTATACTTTTAAGGTAGACATTCCTCCATCTACGTGTAGTACCTGTCCTGTTATCCATCCTGCCTTATCGGAGAGTAGGAAACATGCCATTTCTGCAATATCGGCAGTTTGACCGAAACGCTGTAAAGGGTGACGTTTGGAAGCTCCATCCATCTTTTCAGTTGTATTTAAAAGTTTTTCAGCAAGTGAGGTCTGTGTTAGCGAAGGCGCAATACAATTAACCCTGATCTGAGGCGCTAACTCCGCGGCTAAGGATCTTGTAAATCCTTCTATAGCACCTTTCGCAGCAGCGATGCTTGAATGAAACGGCATTCCGGTTGTAACTGCAACTGTGCTGAAGAGAATGATTACTGGATTTTCAGCTTTTTTTAGATTAGGCAAGAGTGATTGGATGATGTTTACAGCACCCAAAAAATTAACTTGCCAATCGGTTAAGAAGTCATCGGACTTTAATCGATGGAAAGGTTTAAGATTAATCGTTCCCGGGCAATATACGAGACCATCAATAATTTCAGGCAAACCCGATATATTGATGGGTTGATGAATATCACCTTCTATGAAATGAAGGTTTTCGGATTCAGAGAGTTCACCTGGTGAACGGGCGATTACAAATACATTGCACCCGGTTAATAGTTGAACGATATTTCTGCCAATGCCTTTGGTGCCGCCGACGATAACTATGTTTTTTTCCAGAATATATTATTTGATATCAATAACAATTAAACTGCAGGATAGTTGTCAATAAATCAGGATATCTTCTACTCTTTTCCAGCTAAAAGAATGGATGAATACAGAGCCTTTTAGAATCTGGCTCTTAAATAAAAATGCCTTCTATGAATGAATTTTAGCCATCTGAAATTATTTCTAATATGAACAGAACATTTAAAGCACTAATCATGAATGATTATGAAGGCGGCCCATATGCGGAGTGGATTAAAACGGGTGAAAAGACCATCGAGACCCGGGCGAGATCTTTTAAATACCGCGGCGACCTGGTGATCTGCTGCGGTAAAACAAATTCGGTTGGCAAAAATGCAGGAAAGGCCGTGTGCATTGTTGAATTATATAAGATCCGGGACATGCGTAAGGAAGATGAGAAAGCCGCAGGAATAAAATGCAGGCCGGGGATAAAATCGTTTTTCTTTAGAAACTGGCGGCACTTCAGTAACGATTTTGATTTTGCACCACAACGTATTGCGGGTGCATGGCAAAGTATATTTGAAATCAATATTCCACCCGGTATAGAAATTATTCCCAGGCCGGATATAAAACCATTTGCCGGGAAGCAATAATCTTTTTTAAATAGATAATCCAATGGGTAGATATATCTGTTGCATGTGTACTAAACCTTTAATCATTACAGGGAATCTCATTCAATATGATGGAATGATTAAAATCCAGGGAGTCTATATTTTTAAAAGTTGTCTTTCCGTTTATATCTTCTATTTCACCAAAACCTTCAATAAAGGTATCCCCCTTCTTTTTAAAAACGATTTGTCTTACAGATTGAGTTCCTTCAGAAGCAAATGAGTAATCGGCAATAAGTAATTCTCCTTTCATTTGCCCTTGTATGGTCCCCCTATTTTTATCTTTCTGATAGTAATGATAAACCAATGTGCCAGTCATGGATCCATTTACATTTATGGTTTTAAGAATGATCGTATCATTATTTTTTATGTAACTATAACAATTCAAAGGATTTTCTTTGATTGATGTGGGAGCATCTCCAGGTTTTTTAGTTGGGTTATTGCATGAAAAGATTAAAATAAGAATCCCTGAAATTATTGAGAATTTATAACTCATATATGCAGTTTGAAAAAGACATCATGCCCTGGAAATTACATTAAGATAATCGATACGAGAATGTTTCCAAAAAATGTATCGGTAGCCTTGTAAGGGCAGCGTGTTTATAGAAACACATCATAGGGAGTTTTCCGCTCCGTAGGAGCTCCGTGGCACCTGACGTAGCCTATCCTGATGTAAGCTAATCCTGGAAACACGCAGCTATAAACACGGAACTCCTGCCGGAGTGGATCTGAATTTAAATAATTCTATAAACACGCAACTCCTACCGGAGTTGATGTGAATTTAAATAATTCTATAAACACGCAAACCTACCGGAGTGGATCTGAATTTAAATAATTCTATAAACACGCAACTCCTGCCGGAGTGGATGTGAATTTCAATAATTCTACTAACACGCAACTCCTGCCGGAGTTGAACTGAATTTAAATAATTTTATTAACACGCAGCTCGTATAGGGGCTAATCTATTCATGTAACGTCATCCTATAGACCAGATTCTATTGGAACAAAACAATTATTGCTATAGAATAATCTTTCTTTTAATGAGGTTATTATTGAGTACTAAAAACCCTATTCATTCATCCGCAACCATTCCCACCTAAAATCCCTTTTTCTTGTCCTTGTTTTTATTAATCTCTTCCAGCATTTCCTTTACTGCCCGTTCGAGTTGCTGATCCTTTCCACTAAGTACAGATGCAAAATCATTGGTTACCTTAATATCGGGCTCTAACTGTTGGTTTTCTGTTGGCTTGTTCTCTTTGCCGATCGTGGCTACCATGGGTATACCAAAAACCAGTGTTGGATCTATCTGTTGTTCCCACCACACAGCGGTACCCGTTCCGGGAACGGGCATTCCAATAAGTTTACCAAGGCCCAGGCTTTTATAGGCATATGGAAAAATGAACGCATCTGAATAATTGCTTTCGCTCATCAACACCGTTGAGGGGGCAGTCCATTTATTAAAAGGTTCGCTTGAGACCGTCTTTCCACTCTGCGGTGATATCCCGAGATATTTTTTTCCTCCAAGAAAGGTTACCAGGTCATCATGTAACCAGCCGCCACCATTGAAACGCGTATCAACGATCAGCGCTTCTTTTTCGGCTGCTTTACCTAATACCTCTTCGTATACCGAGCGATAACTACCATCGTTCATACCCTGTACATGTACGTAACCTACTTTACCACCGGAAAGCTCATCTACTTTTTTGCGCATCATTTTGATCCAACGGGTGTACAATAATTTCTGTTCATCGCCCTGGGTGATCGGCTTGGTCGTTTCATCCCAACGTGTTTTTGATTCGGGATCGAATAGGCTTAGCAGTACATTCCTGCCTATTTTCCGATTCAAAAGTTTAGACCAATCCATATCATTGGTTATCGTTTCCCCATCTATCTTTTCTATCACAACTCCTTTTTTAATCTTTGTTTTGGCATTGATGGATGGCCCGCCTTCTATTACTTCCATTACTTTCACCCCATTCTCCATATACATTTCATCGTATAGCAAACCCAGGCTGGCAGTAGCATCTGTATTTACCTGGGGAGGCGAATAATTGCCCCCGGTGTGTGAGGCATTAAGTTCTCCTAAAAGTTCACTGAGTAATTCCTGGAAATCGTAGTTGTTGTTTATATGGGGTAAGAACCGGGCATAAGATTCTTTAAATCCTTTCCAGTCGATGCCATGTATTTTAGGATCATAGAACTTTTTACTCACCTGTCTCCATGCATGTTCGTATATATAAGCACGTTCTTCAAAAGCATTCAGATTCATTTCCCCATTCACCGTTACAGGAGTTACCCGACCGGCATCCGCATCCACTTTCATGATGCGGCCATCACTCACAACATAGATCGTTTTTCCATCCTTACTAATGTCTATTCCTGCAGGACCTCCATCTAACTTGGCAAGTAGTTTGGTTTCCCTGGTACGGGGATTGGTTACCCATAGATCATACCCTTTTTCAACGCGTGCCATGAAATACAATTTTTCACCATCGCTGCTCATGAGATAATCTGAAATATTGCCGGAATTTATAGTAAGACGAATCTTGCGGTTTTCCACACCCTCCAGGTTCGGCTCCCAACCTTTCTCGGGAGGCGTTATTTTATTCGATGTATCTTTTGGATCCTTAGAAGCAGGCTTAGTTGCATCTGATTTTTCTTTATCTTCTTTTTCTTTCAGCAATGCAAATTCATCCTTTGTTAGCTTAAAGCGATCATATGCATCCTGGTCGAAGAACATCGCATAGATATCTACCTCTTTGGCGCCCTGGAAGGCCAATGCTTTTTTTCCATCACGATCAGTAGACCATAACAATGCCTTGCCTCCGAATGCCCATTTAGCATCGTTATCGTAGAAACCACTTTCAGTAAGATTTTTTCTATGCCCGCTTCCATCGGCTTTCATGAGTGCTACTTCTGCAGTGGGCCAACGTCCTTCCCCGGAGGTGAATGATATCCATTTCCCATCGGGCGACCATCGGTAGCTTTGGTCTCCATCAGCATAAGAATAATTTATTCCCGAAGGAAGAATGGTGCGACTTTTTTTCGATGCAATATTGTACACCCTTATTACATTTCTTTCTTCCAGGTAGGCAATCTCTTTTCCATCTGGAGATAATTCAGGTTGAAATTCTTCCTTTTCGGTAGCGATCAACGCTTCTTCTTTCAAAACGGTTGAGGCATAAAAATAGGGTTCCTCTTTTCTATCGATTGTAGTTCGATAGATATTCCAGCTATGCCCACGTTCACCTGAATAAATCAGGGAGCGGCCATCGGGGGTAAACTTTACATTTCTCTCCTGCGTAGGCGTATTGGTGATCCGTTTGGTGAGTCCGCCTTCCACAGAAGTTACGAACAATTCACCGCGCACAATGAATGCAATTTCTTTTCCATTAGGAGAAAGGGCTGTTTGTGTAACACCTGCATTAATCGGAAGTATCTTTTCTGAATTGTTTCTTCCATCGGTATTAATTCGAACTTCAATCTTTTTGGGAGACGATCCCTCTTTCATTGTATAAATCTCTCCATCATACGTAAAGCAAAGACTGTTGTCTGATGACCGTGTAAGATTTCGAACGGGGTGTTTTTTAAATGAAGTAAGAGATTGAAGTGTTTTGGAATTATCCAAAGATGTTTTGTAAATGTTCTGATTGCCGTCTTTTTCGCTCAGGTAAAAAATAGATTTGTCATCCGCAGACCATACCGGTTCGCGGTCTTCCCCTTCATAAACCGATACCTGGGTGTAATCTTTTTTATTTACATCGTAAACCCAGATGTCGCGCGTTACGGATGAGTTATGATGTTTCCTGAAAGCATCTTCGTAGCCTTTACGGTCCTGGAAAATAAGCTTATCCCCTTTGTTATTGAAACGGGCAAACTCCGAACCTGCTGATAAATACATCACAGACCGGCCACCGGTTACAGGTACCTGGTATAATTTTGGGAACAAACCTCGAAGTGGAAACCGGGCTGAAGTATAGACATCATTACGGGCCGACCCGAACAATACATATTTGCCATCTGGAGTAAAATCATAAGGAATATCGTTTACAGAATGATAAGTAAGGCGTTTAGCCTCTCCGCCTGCAGATGGCATTATATAAACATCCATATTGCCGTACCGGTCGCTTGCGAAAGCGATCCATTTTCCATCACGGCTCCAAACAGGTTTATAATCATGTGCTTCGTGCAGGGTTAGGGGTGAGGCATCGCCTCCACTTGCCGGCACTTTATAAATATCTCCTTTGTAACTAAACACCACAGTCTTACCATCAGGTGAAATTGCAGGGTACCGTAACCACAGTGGCGCCTGCTGGGCAAAGGTAAAGAGGCTACAGATTGCTGACAACAGCAAACAAGTGAATTTTGTCATAGTGAAGCTATATTTAGTTTGAGTAAAATAAAGTTAAGTAAAGGGAGAGCTAGAAGAACCATGAAAATGGAAAGAATTATATAATTCTGGATGAGCGGTATAGTGGTTGGAGAAGTTGCCAAAGATATCGCCGGCCCCTGCACAATAGTGACATAACTTCGGATCCAATTAAATACAGACTCATCTAAAAGCAACACGGAAACTTCGTAACAATGAAAAAAGCATTTATTCTTATATTTTTATCCATCTCTTTCACCGGGTTAATTGCCCAGGATTACTTGAACGTAATAACTTTCAACATTCGATACAATAATCCGGGTGATAGTTTAAATGCCTGGCCGCACAGAATTGATAAAGTCAACAGCCAGGTATTGTTTCATGAAGCCCATATCGTGGGTGTACAAGAAGCCCTGCATAGCCAGATAGTAGATATGGATCGGGGGCTGACGAAATATAAATTTGTAGGTGTTGGCCGGGATGATGGGAAAGAGAAAGGCGAGTATTCGGCCATTTTTTTTGATACAACACGATTACAGGTATTGCAATCACAAACATTTTGGTTGTCGCAAACACCCCAGTTACCGGGCAGTAAAAGTTGGGATGCTGCTATTACCAGGATTGTAACCTGGGCAAAATTCAGGGACAAGAAAACAAAAAAGCAGTTCTATGTTTTCAACACCCATTTCGATCATATCGGTCAAATCGCAAGAGCAGAAAGTGCGAAATTGTTATTGAAATACTTACATGAGATTGCCGGAACAATGCCCTGTCTCATAACAGGTGATTTTAATGCACATCCAAATACGGAGCCCATACAAATAGTTACAAATGCAAAGGATCCATTGCATCTGGTGGATAGCAGAACGGTTTCTGCCAGCGGGCACTATGGGCCTGCTGGAACATTCAATGCATTTCAGTCGAAAGAAACAACCGATTTGCCAATTGATTATATCTTTATAAAGCATCCCGTGAAAGTATTGCAGCATGCTACACTTTCACAAACGTGGGAGGGAAGATTTTCTTCGGATCATTTTCCGGTATTAGCGAGGGTTGTTATTCAATAAAGTTTATGATTACAGTTGAAAATATTATCAGGAAAAATCAACAGGGTTTTGCACAGGTGATACCATTTGATTCCACCTTACAAAAAATTGCTCCCGTAGATCTTACGATAAATAACAAAGGATTGGATGAAAATATTTTTAATGATACTGAAATATTTTCTGGCTATCTGGAGGCGTTACGAAAAAAGAAAAATGCTGATTTTTTAATTGGAGGTTATAACGAACTGAGAGCTCTGTATTCAAGAAGCGAATTGTTTAACACTCAAAAAACAGTTCGCTCTATAGATGGCCCGGTAGATGTAAAGGTTTTCAAAGCCTCCCAAACTGGTGGAGATGAAGACGGCGCATCCGCCGAAGCTCGCCGGTTACATATTGGAACTGATATTTGGGGGAAGCTGGGTAGCCCTGTTTTTGCATTTATGGGTGGAATGGTTCACAGCTTTGCTTTCAATAATAATTATGGTGATTATGGAGCTACACTTGTTATAGGTCACCAGTTAGATAGCGTTCCATTTTATACTTTGTATGGGCATTTGAGTTTGCGTGATATTAATTATCTCAATGAAGGTGATTACGTAGTGCGTGGACAAGAGATCGCTCATTTTGGAAACAAAGATGAAAACGGGCATTGGCCTCCGCATTTACATTTTCAGATCATCGGCGATATGGAATTATTTGAGGGCGACTATCCAGGGGTTTGCAGGTATTCCGAAAGAAAAAAGTATTTAAAAAATTGCCCTGACCCGGATTTGATTTTGCAGCTGAACAAATACCTGGTGGCAGATACCTGATAGCAGATATTAGATTCGGCCATATTATCTAGTATCTAATATCCAGCATCTGGCATCTATTATAAAAACTCTTTCGCAATCTCCTCCCATTCCTGTTCTAGTGAATACCCGGGCATTCTTCGGCCGGCTTTGTTGTACCAGTAATTCGCATTGAAAGTGTCGCCTTCAACCCTGTGGAGATAAGCATGTATCCATGAACCATTCATATCATGTATATCCTGGGCAATATTGTGTGACAATTCCCAATTATCCTTACCTGCATGCCAGAGCGCTTTAAGGTAAGGCGAGATTTTCTCAGGCGGCAGATCTGATGATAAAGTATTTTTAAATTCCTGCAACTCCATTTATATGGTTTTTAAAAGCCTTGAAATAGTAAACCCTAACCTTGAGAAGATGGATGAGGTCATGACTTCAACATTTTAAAAGCATGGCCCCAGCTATTTCGAAGAAATCCGGGTATGCACCACAAAATGCATAACGATTCAATGGCACCCGCAGCTTCCGCCTTCCCCATATCTTCGGATTCCCAACCAAATGAAACAAGAATGCGTGTAACTATTTTTTTTGCTTCATCATCATTACCACAAATGAACATCGTTGGGGTGCCTTCAACCAGGTTTGGTTTATACATTACTGCATTACCCACACTATTAAAAGCTTTTACAAGTTTTGCATCCGGGATTAACTTTTGGATTCTCTCCAGCAGGGAGCTATTCGCTTCAGTATAGAATCTTAAAACCCCATTTACCGGGGGATTGTGGGGATCTATTGGATTCGTAGCATCTATTACTACTTTACCTTTAAAATTATGTAGTCCTGCCATCCGTATCGCCTCTTCTACAACGTTTCCAGCGGTAGCCAGGACAAGCAGTTCTGCATTTAAAGTAGATTCTTCAAAGGTCGCTATTCCAATAGAATGATTTTCAATTTTAAAATTCTTCAATTCTTCTTTATCAGGATTCCTTGTTCCTACAACCACTTCATGTCCTTCGCTTTTGAATCCTTTGGCCAATACCTGCCCTACGATTCCGGAGCCTATTATTCCAATTTTCATTTGTTTTAATTTGAAGGCAATTTATTTAAATATTTAAGAGAAGCACAAAAGGTATTATTAAATTTACGGCATGTCCAATCTGAATCTGAATACAGAAAAGAATTCATTGAATGCAGCAGATAAAGAATTTGAGAACAATATACGGCCCTCCGTTATTTCTGATTTTGCAGGCCAGCAACAGATCATTGATAATTTGAAGATCTTCATCCAGGCTGCAAAAATGAGGGGTGAGGCTCTGGATCATATTTTATTTCATGGACCTCCGGGTTTAGGAAAAACCACTTTATCAAGAATTGTAGCAAATGAACTGGGTGTAAATATCAAGGAAACATCCGGACCTGTTATTGAAAAACCGGGTGATTTAGCCGGGCTCCTTACCAATTTGGAACCTCATGATGTATTGTTTATTGATGAAATTCACAGGCTAAGTACAGTGGTGGAAGAATATTTATATGCGGCCATGGAAGATTACAGGATTGATATCATGATCGACACCGGACCCAACGCAAGAAGCATCCAGATCAATCTCAATCCTTTTACCCTCGTAGGTGCCACTACAAGAAGCGGATTACTTACGGCTCCATTGCTTTCGAGGTTTGCCATTAAATCAAGATTGGAATATTATACGGCGGAAATTCTTTACCAGATCATATTGCGTTCAGCCAATATCCTTGGTTCGAAAATTACTTCGGATGCCGCACATGAAATTTCCCGTCGCAGCCGGGGCACACCCAGGATTGCTAATAGTTTATTACGCCGCGTTCGAGATTTTGCACAAGTGCTACACAATGGTGTGATTGATCTTGGGATAACCCAGCACGCATTACGGGCATTGAATGTAGATGAGCATGGTCTTGATGAAATGGATAATAAAATTCTCGTTACGATCATCGATAAGTTCAGGGGTGGCCCGGTTGGAATCACCACGATTGCTACAGCAGTAGGAGAAGAGGCCGGAACTCTTGAAGAAGTATATGAACCATTCCTCATACAGGAAGGTTTTTTGCAGCGAACGGCACGGGGAAGAGAGGTCACATTTAAGGCATATGAGCATCTAAAAAGAAAGCCGTTTACCAGGATGGGAGATACGTTGGAGCTAGATCTCTGAACATGATTCACTATAGTGCTTGTCTGGTTAGTACCGACATTTAATCCCTACGGGATTGGTTTGTGATAAGCTTTTTTTCTACCGACATTTAATCCCTACGGGATTGGTTTGGGATGCCTAGGTTAAATGGGTAACAAACAATCAATGACAAAACAATACCATTTTCATTAGGATTAAATATTGGCAACCCGAAATGAAATAGACCAATTCTGAAATAAAATCGGCTAAAGCAATACATTGAAATAAAATCCCGTAGGGATTAGATATCGGTAGAAAACGCATAAAAATGAATTCAATCCCGTAGGGATTTAATGTCGGTTTCTTGCCAACATAATAACCGACAAAAATAAACTCCAGTACAATTACCGGAAAATGCATCATCGATTACTTCAACAACATTTGAACTGTACCAAAATAAAAGGGCTGCCTTATCAGGCAACCCTTAAAATATTAATTGAAAAAACATTGCTTACGCCGCTGGCGTTGGAACCACCAATCTGAAGCCATTCCCATGAATATTTACAATTTCAATGTTCGAATCTTCTTTAAGATATTTCCGGAGTTTGGCAATGTACACATCCATACTACGTCCATTAAAATAAGTATCGCTGCCCCAGATCTTTTTGAGCGCATGTTCCCTTGGCAAAAGATCATTCATGTGTTCCGCTAATAATTTCAATAGCTCGTTTTCTTTAGGCGACAAGGTTTGCATTTTTCCGCCCAGGCTCAATTCCCTGAGCTTTGGATTGAAATGATAATTACCCATATCAAACTCCCTGTTTTCCTGTTCGCGGTTCGTTTCTTCATTACGTTTTAGAATTGCTTTTATCTTAAGCAATAATACTTCGCTATCGAAAGGCTTGGTGATGTAATCATCCGCTCCTAATTTATAACCCTGGATGATATCTTCCTTCATTGTTTTAGCACTTAAAAAGAAAAGGGGAATATCAGGATCGACGTCCCGGATTTCTTCCGCCAGAGTAAATCCATCCATATGGGGCATCATGATATCTAAAAGGCACAGTTCATATTTTTCACGCTGAAATGCAGCAAGACCCAGGCGTCCGTCGCGTTCCAGTGTTACATCATAATCATTCAGCTCTAAATAATTCTTTAATACCATCCCCAGGTTCGCATCATCCTCGCATAATAAAATTTTCGGTTTTTTTCCTTCCATTGTTTGTAGATTTTAATCAATTGAAATAAACATACGGTAAATAAAATTAAAGCATTTAGCACTAATCCCAATTCGGCCGTAATTTTTTGTTAATAAAGCCATAGTACAGACCAACACTTATGGATAAGGTTATAAGAAAACGATACCATTAACAAAGATTAAACAATTAGAGATAGCTGTTGAAAAACGGGGCAGGACCTTAGGGAACTCACACGTTTGTGTAGTTAATAAGATTTTTTAATTGCTTTCTGTCAATCCTGTAACTTTCCCTTACAAACATATTTATGGCTGATAAAGATGCTTTTGTAAAATTGGTACAAGAGGGATATACTTTTAAGGGCGAGCATTTTCGAATCGGCACCGCCATGCTCGGGGGAGAAGTTGTAACTGGTACAGAAGTATTATTGCCATTAAGAACCATGAACCGCCATGGATTAATAGCGGGCGCAACAGGTACCGGTAAAACAAAAACCCTTCAGGTGATTGCGGAAGGCCTGAGTAATGCAAGTGTGCCTGTATTGTTAATGGATATTAAAGGTGACTTGAGCGGGATTGCGGTAGCTGGAACAGAAAATGACAAGATCAGGGAACGCATTTCAAAAATAGGAGGAAGTTATAGTCCTACCGGTTACCCGGTTGAACTTCTGACGCTAAGTAACGAAAAAGGTGTCCGGCTAAGATCTACCGTTACGGAATTTGGTCCTATTCTTCTATCTAAAATTTTAGGATTGAATACTACTCAGGAGGGGGTAGTAGCCATGATCTTTAAATACTGTGATGATAACGGGATGCCCTTGCTGGATCTGAAAGATTTTATAAAAGTGTTGCAATATGCCGGTAACGAAGGGAAGACCCTAATTGAAAAAGATTATGGTAAGATATCCACTTCAACAACCGGAACTATTTTACGTAAGGTTATCGAATTGCAACAGCAGGGAGCCGATGTGTTTTTTGGCGAGCCTTCCTTTGAAATAGATGATTTGTTGCGCATTGGTGATGATGGCCGGGGGATGATCAGTGTACTACGGGTAACCGATATGCAAAGCAAACCGAAGTTATTTTCAACATTTATGTTAAGCCTGCTTGCAGAGTTGTATGCAACGATGCCTGAAGAAGGCGATATGGATAAACCAAAATTCATCATGATGATTGATGAAGCACACCTGGTTTTTCAGGAAGCTACGGAAGCTCTATTACAACAGATTGAAACGGTTATTAAACTCATTCGTTCAAAAGGAGTAGGTATATTTTTTTGTACCCAAAACCCGCAGGATATCCCGGCAAGTGTATTGTCGCAGTTAGGATTCAAAGTACAACATGCACTTCGGGCGTTCACTGCTGCAGATCGCAAGACAATCAAGCAGGCTGCACAAAATTATCCGGAAACTTCATTTTATGATGTGGATGAATCACTCACACAATTGGGTATCGGGGAAGCATTTATCACGATGCTTAATGAAAAAGGCATTCCTACTCCTTTAGTTCATACAATGCTGGTTCCACCGCAATCAAGAATGGATATATTGAGTGATACCGAAATTGATTCTCTGGTTACCAAATCTAAGCTTGCAAAAAAATACCAGGAAACTGAAGACTCTGAAAGTGCCTATGAAATATTGAATGAAAAAATAAAAGAAGCCGCCGCAAAATCTGAAGAGCGACAGGAAGAAAAGAAAACTTCCAAACGTCCTGAAAAATCTACCATGGAAAAAGTATTGGATAGTTCTGTTACCAGGCAGATAGGGCGTACTGCTGCAAATCTTATAACAAGGAGTTTACTTGGGGCATTGGGATTGGGAGGAAGAAGCACTACCAGGAAGAGAAAAAATACCGGTAGTTGGTTTTAAGTACTTGTATTAAATTTTTATTCATCATATAAATACCAAAAACATGAACAAGCTGCTTTTAACTGCCGCAATCATTACTTTGATGGCGGCATGCGATCAAAAAACGGAAAATGTTTCTTCCGATTCCACCAACAGTGACTCTACTGCGGTTGGTACCTCAATCTCCGATGAAGACAAAGAGGAGCGAAATAAAAAGACAGCTTTAGCAAGTGTGAAGGCTATAGAAACGGGCAATATAGATTCTGTTCTAAAAGATGTTACAGATGATGCAATAGACTATGGCGATGGAACCGGTCCTTCTATTAATAACAAGGATTCGCTCAATGTTGTTATTAAATCTTTCAATACCGCTTTCCCAGATTGGAAAGGTGAACATTTTATGGCGGCAGCAGATGGTGATTATGTTTACGTGTATGGAGACTGGAGCGGGACTTTTAAAAATGATTACATGGGAATGAAAGCAACGGGTAAGAAGTTGAAAGTTAAAGACGTTGATATTTTTAAATTTAATGATAAAGGGCAAATTGTAGAGCACCGGTCCATACAGAATTGGTCAAGCATGATGAGCCAGGCAGGTGGGAAAACACCAAAATAATGATTATTTCAAACTCATCATTCCATCTTTATCTACTTCAATCTTATTTTCAGCCTGGAGAAAATGAACGACTTTCCAGGCTTTTTCTTTTTTGATACCGGGAAGATGGTGTATCAAATCCTTGCTTTGAAATGGTTTAGGTTGGATAAGGGCAATAATTTGGTGATGAATCTTTTCAAATTCTTCGCTGGTAAGATCAGTGTTGTGATGGTCTAAGCAATTATCGCAGATGTTACAGGGTTCCATTTTGGTATCTCCGAAATAGAGTCCTATCATTTTACTACGGCAGATTTTTTTATCCCCGATGAATTTTACAAATGCGTTTATACGATCCGTTAACTGCTGCTTCCGCTTTTTGTAATTTTTTTCGTTGATGGTTAAGTCTTCCGTGCGCACCCGGTTTTGGAGAAAAAAGATCTGGGGTGAATCTTTCTGGGGTGTATATTGAATGATAGCATAAGAGTGAAGGCGTTTCAATCCCTCCTTTACTTGCAGCACATCAAGGCGTAAGATATAGGAAATTGCCTTTTCATAAATAAAAACCGGCTGATCAAATATCCCTTCGTAGGTTCTCAGCAATACTTTAATAAGTTCCTCCAGGTCAGGATGGTTGTTTTCAAATTCGTGTAAGGTTTCTTTATTAGTAATAAATTGAATTCGCGAAGAAAGAAAAACGGAATCATTGAAACTGAGTATTTGTTCCTGGTCAAGTGCTTTTAGCGAATAGAGTACCAATTGCGAATCATGTTGGAATTTTTTAATAAAATCATTCATGTCGAAATCATAATAATTTCCTTCTCCTAAACCTGAAGCTACCTGCAGGTAATTCATCAAAGACTGATACACCAGTCGTATTTCTTTAAGTTCGGGAAAACGTATTTGAGGGAGGTTTTGGAGTTCTTCCAGCTCTTTCACATCCTGTAGTAGTACCGCATAAGCTTTTTTGCCATCCCTTCCTGCGCGCCCGGCTTCCTGGTAATAATTCTCCAGGCAATCAGGTACATCTGCATGGATAACGATCCTGACATCAGGCTTATCTATTCCCATACCAAACGCATTGGTACAGACAATAGTTCTTATTTTATTACTGATCCAGGATTCCTGCTTTGTATTTCTTTCTTCCGAGGCCAATCCTGCATGGTAAAAATCTGCAACAATTCCATGCATATTCAACAGATCGCTGATGTCTTTGGTTCGCCGGCGGCTTTTACAATAAACAATACTGCATCCATTAACTTTCTGATGAATCTCAACAATCTTATTGATTTTGGAATCAACTTTAAAAACGCTGTAGGATAAATTGGCACGTTCAAATGATTGGCTAAAAATAGTAGTTTTTGTAAATGCTAATTTGTCGCAAATATCTTTTTGTACATCGGGGGTTGCAGAAGCGGTAAGTGCAAGTACCGGAATATCCGGTAGCTCTATACGTAATTCAGCAATTCGCAGGTAGGGTGGACGGAAATCATACCCCCATTGAGAAATGCAATGGGCTTCATCAACCGCAATAAGATTGATGTCAAAGGAAGGAAGGTATTCGAGAAAAAGTTTGGTTTCCAAACGCTCTGGAGAAACGTAGAGAAATTTGCAGTTGCTTTCTCCGGCTACCTTAAGAATATTAATGACTTCCTTCCTGGTCATGCCCGAATAAATCGAGTAGGCAGTAATATTTTTTTTACGAAGGTTCTCCACCTGGTCTTTCATCAATGCAATGAGTGGACTGATCACCAAACATAAACCTGGCTTTGCCAGTGTCGGCACCTGGAAGCAAATAGATTTACCCCCACCTGTAGGGAGTAATGCAAGTGTATCATTGCCTTGAATAATGGATTGAATAATATCTTCCTGCAGGGGACGGAAAGATTCATAGCCCCAGTACTGTTTAAGAATGGAATGAATATTCATTGATAACAATATAGCTTTTTATACGAGGAAGATTAAACCACTTTCTTCACAAATAACCGTACCGAGTTTATTGCTAATACCACATCACTTAGTCCCATAACTAACGCGCCGAATGTTGGGGTTAATAAACCAAATGCTGCAACAGGAATTGCTATGATATTATAAAAAAATGCCCAGAAAAGATTTTGTTTGATGGTGATGAATGTATGCCTGCCTAATCCTAATGAAAGAGGCAGATTCTTAATACCGTAATTCATTAACACTACGTCCGCTGTCTGCATGGCAATTTGTGAAGCATCGCTCATGGAAATTCCTATAGTTGCTTTTGCCAATGCCGGCGCATCATTGATCCCATCACCTACCATTACAGTTGGACACTCCCGGGTAAGGTTTTCAATGATCTGTAATTTTTGTCCCGGTGATTGTTCTGCAATCACTTCATCAATACCCAGAGTATTTGCAATTATTTTACATTTCTCCAGTCGGTCTCCACTCAATAAGAACGTTTTGATATTTTTCTTTTTTAAATAGTTTATAACCGCTGCCGCCTCACAGCGGATTTCATCCTGTACATCAATCCATCCTAATAATTCATTATTCTTTACGAGATATATATTGTGTGAATCATCAGAAGTTAATCCATCCACTATTTTGAAAGATCCCGCCTTGAATTCATCGCCAGTCTTGGTAGTGCCTTTCATTCCAACACCTTTTACCTCCTCAACGGAGGCCCACTTCATCTCATTTTTTTGTTTCCAGGCAACACCAATCGATGTAGCAATAGGATGGTTCGAATATTTTTCGAGTGAATAGACAATGCGCTTAAATTCTTCTTCCGGCAAAAGTGGCTGCAGGATTTTAAAACGGGCTATTTCAAATTTCCCGGTCGTTAGGGTTCCCGTTTTATCAAATACTACCTGCCGGATATCTTTAAATAATTCCAGGCTTTTTGCATTTCTGAAAAGCACTCCGTTTTTTGCGGCTCGGCCCAGCCCCACTGCAATCGCAGCAGGAGTGGCTAACCCCATCGCACAGGGGCAGGCGATCACCAATACGGCAATGCTTCGCATTAATGAAGGGGTGAATTCCTGCAGAATAAGATAATTTATTATAAAGGTGATTGCCGCAATTCCCAATACAATAGGAACAAAAATAGCGCTGATGCGGTCGGCCATGAGTTGAACGGGTGGTTTTTCACCCTGAGCCTGCTTTACCAGGTTAATAATATTTGAAAGAACAGAATCCTTAGCTTCCGCCGTTACCTGGGCTTTGATAGTACCATCGATGATCAGGCTTCCTCCAATCAAATTGTCTTTTGCTTTTTTTTCAAGCGGCAGGCTTTCTCCTGTAATGATTGCTTCATTAACACTTGCATTGCCCCATAAAATTTTACAATCAGAGGGCACTTGCTCACCTGACTTGATCAGGATGAGATCACCATGCTTTAATTGAGTATTTTCTATTGGAAATATCTGCTCCTGGTGATTTTCATCAAAAGCAATCATATTCGCCATTACCTTTTGAGATTTGGCAAGGCTATTTAAAGCCCGTTGGGTTGAATGAATAGAAGCATCTTCGAGATAATTGCCCATGAATACCAGGGTGATGATGGTGGCCGCGGTTTCATAAAACAAATAGCCCTCTCCTAAATTAAAAACGGTGCCGGCCAGGCTATAAATAAAAGCAGCAGTAGCACCAATCGCAATCAACACGTTCATATTCGGCATTCCATTACGAAGACTTTTTATGGCACTTCTACCAAAAAAATCCATTCCAACTATATAAACAGGTAGGCACAAAGCCAGTTGAACCCAGGGATTCATCAGCCAGTGGATATGGATCCACCGGTCGAACATATGAAGCATTAAGGGCAATGTAAAAACAAGGCAGAATAAAAATCGTTGCTTATGATTTTTGAATATTTTTTTTCTGGGTTGAACTCCCGTCAAACTATCTGCCTTCACGGAATATCCCAATCCCTCAATACCCCTTTGAAATTTTTGTTTATTACTATCACCATTCATTTCAAATACTACTTCTCCAGTGATGGGGTTAACCTTCACATGCTCTAACCCTTCCTTCTGTAGATATTTGCTAATGGTTAATGCACAGTTAGAACAAGTCATACCATCTACTTTCCAAATCACTTTTTCCATTGACCGTTATTTAAAATTGAGACTACAAAGTTAGAAGACTATACCTCTGTATGGTTACTAAAGAAGAAATAATAAATACACGTAGTTGCATAAATGAAGGCCACAAAGGAACTGAGTCAAAAGAATTGTAAATAACAAACCTTTGTGTCATCTTACTTCATGTCTAACTCAATCCAGTCAATCCTTTTATTTCAAGCTAATCTAAAATGTTAAACGGCAGTTTCCAACTAAGGTCTATGAACCATGAACCATAAACCAGCTCAAAGAATATATTTGTACTATGGATCTGCTGGTAACTTTAACAAACATCCTTCAAAAAGCGGATGAATTTTGGAAGTCTGTGAATGATAAAAACATAATTGCCTTTCACGGTGAAATGGGCAGTGGTAAAACCACTTTTATCCATGCTTTATGCGAAGTGAAGCAAGTGACCAGTACCATCAATAGTCCAACGTTCTCCATTATTAATGAATACTTATTTCCAGGTGGGATTATCTTTCATATAGATTTATACCGATTGAAAGATGAAGAGGAAGCCATAAGGGCAGGCGTTGAAGATTGCCTCTATTCGGGAAATATTTGCCTTGTAGAATGGCCAGAGAAAGCACCCATGATCTTTCCGGAAAACAGCCTTCATATTTATATTGATTTTATTGATCCTGAAACACGCAGGTTCCGGTTAAATGATAAATAAGTATATTTGAACGGAACCATTGAAGCTGATTAAATAACTGCCAACTGTAACCTTTCATGTCCCAGCAAAGACCTCTTATCAGTACATCTTTTAGTTACGAAACCTTAGAAGAAACGCTTGACATTAAACCCCAGGGAGCTCAATTACTTATTGGTATTCCGAAAGAAACCGCTTTCCAGGAAAATCGAATTGCATTAACTCCTGACGCAGTAGGTGTTTTGATCAGCAATGGTCATCATGTAGTCATAGAGCATAATGCCGGCGATGCAGCACATTTCCGCGACAAGGATTACAGTGAAGCAGGCGCAAAAATCGTATATGAAAAGGCTGAGGTTTTCAAGGCACCCATTCTTGTCAAATCCGCTCCTATCGTTGATGAAGATCTTCCTTTTCTTCAGATGAATCAGCAAATCATTTCTCCCATTCATATGTCTGTGATGAAAGCGGAATTGCTGGAAAAAATGATGGAGAAAAAAATTACAGGCATTTCTTTCGAGGCGCTGCGTGATGATAGCGGAACATACCCGATCGTTCGAAGCATGAGTGAAATTGCCGGAAGCTCTGTGATGTTAATCGCTGCCCAGTATCTCAGTTCTGCAAATCATGGCAAAGGGGTTTTGCTTGGTGGGATCTCGGGTATTCCTCCTACCAAAGTTATTATTCTTGGGGCGGGTATTGTGGGTGAATACGCTGCCAGGGCTGCATTAGCATTGGGGGCATCTGTCAAAGTTTTTGATAACAGTGTTTACCGGCTCAAACGCTTGCAGAATAATATCGGCCACCGTTTATGGACATCCGTCATCGAGCCCCGTATTCTTTCAAAGCAATTAAAAACCTGTGAAGTTGCGGTAGGTGCTTTGGGTACCCAGGGCGGGCGTACTCCGGTGGTAGTTACAGAAGAAATGGTAAGTAATATGCGTCCCGGAAGTGTAATTATAGATGTAAGCGTTGATCGTGGTGGATGTTTTGAAACGGCCGAGATCACAACACATGAACATCCTATATTTTTAAAATACGGAGTCATTCATTATTGTGTTCCTAATATTCCGTCAGGTTTTGCAAGGACTGCTTCGCAGGCAATCAGCAATGTATTGATGCCTTTATTACTTGAAGCAGGGGAGGAAGGAGGTTTTGAAAACCTCGTGTGGCATAAAGTACATCTCCGCACAGGTATCTATTTATTCAAAGGCGCGCTCACAAACTTTCATCTTAGCCAACGGTTTGATCTTAAATATACAGATCTTAATTTGCTGATCGCGAGTCAGCGTTAGGCACATTTCTGGTTCTGATTGCCTGTATCTGCTAAAAACAGAAGTGTTCTTTTATAACGGGTAGGGCATCCGTAAGCCACCCTCACTTATATTCCAGTATTGAAATATTCTCTTTACAGAAACTGTATTCCTGGGTATCGTTTGAACTGACGATAACCAGTCTGTCGTTACAATATTCATTAATTAATTGGCGGTACAATTGTATTCCCTGCTCGTCCATGTTTGTACAGGGTTCATCTAACAATATGCAGGGTGTATCAGAGAAGATACACTGAGCCAGTTTTATTCTTTGTTTCATTCCGGAAGAGTAATAGCGGATCTGTTTATCAGCTGCTTTTTCCAGTCCAACTATCGAAATGATTTTTTGAATAGTACACCCGGGCAACAAAGGTTTAAACTTATGATGAAAATGTAAAAATTCAGTGGCAGTCATTTCTTCAATCACTTCGAGATATGGAGCTGCAATTGAAATATATTTGAAAGCACGATCCGGCTCAATAGTCATCATTTTCAAGTGACCCATCCCACTTCCCGTATTCTCTCTCCTGTCTCCTGTCTTCTGTCTCCTGACTTCTAACTTCTCACTTCGTATCTCGTACTTAACTTCCCCTTCACTCATTGCAATCGCGCCTCCTATTACTTGTAATAAGGTTGATTTTCCTGAGCCGTTGGGACCCGTAATGGCGTAACTGTTTTCGCTGGTAAATGTGTAAGAGAACTTTCGGAATATCCATTCGCGGTTAAAGCGTTTGCTTACTTCAGAAAGAGAAATCGTCATCATTTCCGATTTTGGAGTGACGTTTAATGATTCCGGTGTGAGATGCATTTATAAATTGAATAATTTCTTCCTTGACAGGGCTCGAGTCAAAATTCTTTTCAATAAGGGCGAGAGCAGCTGAGGTAGTATGTTTCTCTACAAAAAGAAGATGATATATTTTCGATATCTCAGTAATGGTTTCTTTTGGAATTTTACAGCGTTGTAAACCTACAATATTAATTCCCATATAACTTAAGGGCTCCCTTGCAGCTTTTACATAAGGAGGAACATCCTTTCGTATTACTGTATGGCCAGCTACATAAGTATGGGCACCAATATGTGTAAACTGATGAGCCCCGGCAAGGCCACCAAGGATCGCGTAGTCATCTACCGTTACATGTCCTGCTAATTGGACCGCATTGGCCAGTATTACGTGATTGCCAAGAATACAATCATGAGCAACATGTGAATAGGCCATCAACAGGCAATGGCTTCCAATAACAGTTTTCCATTTGTCTTTTGTACCGCGGTTTACGGTAACACATTCGCGTAGCGTAGTATGGTCGCCAATTTCCACTGTTGTTTCTTCTCCTACAAATTTCAAGTCTTGTGGAATGGAACCTACAACTGCTCCGGGAAAGATATTACAAGACTTTCCAATGGTAGTTCCGCTTGCAATAAATGCATTTGACATAATGTGGGTGTCATCGCCAATAGTTACATGATCATTAATAACAGCAAAGGGGTCTATAGTTACATTCTTTCCGATTTTTGCATTAGGATGTATATGCGCAAGGGGGCTGATCATACTTAGGCTTTAGGTCTTTTTACAATTTGTGCTACAAGGTCGGCTTCGCAAACTAATTTATCTCCAATGAAAATGGTTCCTTTCATTTCACATATCCCTCTGCGGATAGGATTGGTTAATTCCATCTTCAGAATCATGGTATCTCCGGGAACTACCTTTTGTTTGAATTTGCAATTTTCGATTTTTAGAAAATAGGTATCGTATTTTTCTTCGCTATTTCTGGGGATGGCCAGAAAACCACCTGCCTGGGCAAGCGCTTCTACCTGTAATACTCCAGGCATAACACAGTTTCCAGGGAAGTGGCCCTGGAAAAAAGGTTCATTATAAGTGACATTCTTAATGGCTACTACGTATTTTTCAGTAAGCTCAATTACTTTGTCGACCAATAAAAAAGGATATCTGTGAGGTAATACTTTTTCGATGGCATGAATATCCAGTAATGGAGCCAAAGTTGGGTCGTACCTGGGAATATCCTGCCGGTGTTTGTATTTTTTTATATGTTCCTTTATTTTTTTTGCAAAGCGTACGTTTGATGCGTGTCCTGGCCGGTTAGCAATGATATGAGCCTTAAAAGCAAAACCAACCAGTGCAAGGTCACCAACTACATCCAATAGCTTATGCCGGGCAGGCTCATTGGGAAATCGTAATTGAAGATTATTAAGAATACCTTCCTCACTTACCTGAACATCTTTCTTATTAAACACCTTTGAAATACGCAGTACCTGGTCTTCCGTAACCGGTTTGTCTACTACTACTATGGCATTATTAATATCTCCGCCTTTAATGAGATTATTTGCAAGCAGTGCCTCAAGTTCATGAAAGAAAGAAAATGTACGACAGGGTGCTATCTCGTGATTAAAATCAGAAATGTTTTTTAGAGCAGCATGCTGGGTGCCGAGAATTGGGGAGTTGAAGTCGATAAGAGTATTTATCCTGTAATCATTATAGGGCAAAGCAACCATCTCCACTTTCTTGATCTCATCTACAAAAGTGATATTATGCTCGATATTGTAATATATTTTTTTGGCCTGTTGCTTTTGTGTACCGGCTTTTAACAATGCTTCCACAAAAGGCTCAGCACTTCCATCGAGGATGGGTACTTCATCCCCATCGATTTCAATTAATACATTATCAACCTGCATCCCAACGAGTGAAGCCATTAGGTGTTCAATGGTACTCACCCGGGCACCATGTGCTTCAATGGTAGTACTGCGATTGGTTTCAATCACATTGTCCACATCGGCCTTGATAATGGGTTTTCCTGGTAGATCCACTCTTTGAAAAACAATGCCTGTGTTAGGTTCTGAAGGCTTCAGTTGCATTGTTACCGCCTGCCCGGTATGAATTCCGGCACCCGATATAGTTATCTCAGACTTAATGGTATGTTGAAAATACGGGCCATTACTATTCGTCAGCTCCATAGCCCACGAAAGTATGAAAAGAATCGGATTTTGATGCGTGAACCATTGCCCGTTGATAGTTGGTGGTTAGCCGAGAAAAAAAATTATCATTTTTTACATGGATCCATGGATAGGTCTCGATGACGGTAAGTTATCAAACAACCGTCAATAGGCATAGTTCATGATATGACCCCTCACTAAATTAAATTCCGGCTTTTTCGGTGAGTAATTGTTTTACCAGGGATTCTAATTCACTAATTCGTTTTTCCAGTTCGGGTAAATTGCGGGTGACAGCCTGGCTCCGTAAGGCGCTTGTATAATCAAAGGCAGGGGAACCTGTAACAGCAGCATTGGGTGTTTTAATAGATTTACTAACTCCACTCTGGGCATTAATTTTAGCACCATCGGCAATTTGTATATGGCCCACTATTCCTGCCTGACCTCCAATCATAACATGGTTGCCAATTTTAGTACTGCCACTCACGCCTGCCTGGGCCGCAATTACAGTATGATGTCCCACTTCTACGTTATGGGCAACCTGTATAAGGTTATCTAATTTTGCGCCGGTTTTAATAATAGTAGAACCCATGGTAGCGCGGTCGATAGTGGCATTAGCACCGATCTCAACATGATCCTCTACTATTACATTACCTATCTGGGGTACTTTCTTAAAGGTGCCATCAGTTTGCGGTGCGAAACCAAATCCATCACTGCCAATAACAGTACCTGCATGTACAGTTACATACTTTCCTATCATGCAATCATGATAAATTTTGACACCAGCATGAAGCATTGAATGATCATTGATGCGTACATTATTTCCAATATATACACCGGGAAAAATTTTAACATTGTTCCCAATAATTGCATTTTCGCCGATATAAGTGAAAGCGCCGATAAAAACATTCGTTCCCAGGACAGCAGTTTTTGAAATATAAGTAGGTTCCTGAATTCCATGCATCTGCTGGGTTCGCATTTCCTGGTACTTAGAAAGCAATACAGCAAATGCTGAATAGGCATCCTGAACGCGGATCAATGTAGATTGAAGAGGTTTCTGAAGAGTTTGGGATTCATTTACTATAATGATAGATGCGCCTGTATTATATAAGTAATCTTCATATTTAGGATTAGCCAAAAAAGATAACTGCCCTGGTTGTGCTTCTTCAATTTTTCCAAACGATCCGATGGATATATCAGGATTGCCTTCAATTTTTCCATTTATGATCAACGCTATTTGAGATGCAGTGAATTGCATAGTATAGACTTTAGGCAATGAGCAGTGGCCGTAGCTGTTAGCAATTTAACTATAAGCCGGCTTCTGTATTAAAATAACAAATATAATTTTTTTTCACGGGGCTGGCTAAGGTATGATGGATGAGTGCATTGTCTACTTTGGAAATATCTTTTACTGACCCGTCTTTTAAAAGTATCTGGATACGCTCTTCGGACGGATCATAGGTTGTATTTACTGCTTCACCCGCAAAAATAAAATATCTGCTTTCCTCTTGAGTAACGCCAAGAGTATGGCAAATCTTATTCCGCATAGTTTCAATAAATGCCTCATCGATGGCTTCAACCTGTAATTTAACTTTTAATAAACGACGATCCACTAAAAGTCTGCAAAGAATGGAAAGTATTTTATCAGGATGCTCCATCCAGTTTTTAATGGTAGATAAAACATCGTAATCATCCAGCAAACAAAATTTGTCAAGATGGTTTATAAATTGGACCGAAGGATTAAGAGTTAAAAAAAAATCAAAGGTTAAAGATGAAGAGAGCACTCTGGAACCTTGTGATATAAGTTCTTTGGCCCGTTCCACAATTTTTACCAACATCATTTCAGCGCTCAAAACTGCTTTATGAAGGTACACCTGCCAGTACATCAATCTCCTCGATACCAGAAATTTTTCAATAGAATAAATCGCTTTTTCTTCCACCATCAGTTGTCCTTCAAAAACGGTAAGCATCTTTATGATCCTGTCGTAGCCGATCACTCCTTCAGAAACCCCTGTAAAAAAGCTATCACGGGTAAGGTAATCCATACGATCAACATCGAGCTGCCCTGATATTAACTGATACAGGAATTGTTTATGGTATTGATTGGTGAATATCTGTATTGCCATATCTAGTTTTCCGTCCAACTCCTTATTCATTAACTGCATAATAAGAATGGAAATATCTTCATGTGAAACATCCTTGATCAGGATGTGTTCCAGTGCATGCGAATAAGGGCCATGCCCTGCATCATGTAATAGTATGGCAGCCTTTGCTGAAACTTTTTCTTCCTGCGTTATTTTAATTCCTTTATTATCCAGCTCGTTCAGGGCATTGCACATTAAATGATAGGCTCCTAATGAGTGATGTAACCGGGTGTGTACAGCGCCGGGATAAACAAGATGGGCAAAGGCCATCTGGTGAATCCTTCGAAGCCGTTGGTAGTAAGGATGGGAGATGATATGTAATAGCAGTGGATGGTCGATCGTAATAAACCCGTATACCGGATCATTGATAATTTTTCGTATGTTACTCATTCGCTGCTTCTGAAATGTTAAGTTGCTGCCAAATTCAGCAGGCAAAAGTACAAAGGCTAAGTGGATAAAATAATTTTGGTAGCTTTCGAATCATTCTATCCACTTGGTTAAATGGATGAACGGCAAGTTTAAATATTCTTCTACACAAATAGTAACTGTACCATGTCATTAGGAAAAATTCTTTGGATCGATGATGAGATAGAAAGCCTTCAATCGCAAATATTGTTTTTACAGAATAAGGGATATGAGGTCAACGCATTAACCAATGGCTTCGATGCAATCGATTTTGTTAAAGACAATCCCATCGATGTGGTTTTGCTTGACGAAACCATGCCTGGAATTACCGGATTGGAAACATTGGCGAAAATCAAAGAATGGAATTCTCAGATTCCGGTAGTGCTTATCACCAAAAATGAAACTGAGAATCTGATGGATGATGCGATAGGCAGCCAGATAACTGATTATCTAATTAAGCCTGTAAATCCCAATCAGGTTCTGTTAAGTTTAAAAAAAATAATTGATAATAGGAGATTGGTAGCAGAAAAAACAACTACTGCTTACCAGCAGGAATTCCGGAATCTTTTTATGGCGTTAAATAGTAACCCCGATCATAATTCCTGGATGGATATCTATAAAAAACTGGTTTATTGGGAACTGGAAATGGAGAAAAGTGATAGTCCTGAAATGCGTGAAGTTTTTCATACACAAAAAAATGAAGCCAATACAGAATTTTTCAAATTTGTATCCAGGCATTATGCGAAATGGGTAAATCCCAAAGGAGATGACGGACCCATAATGTCGCATACTTTATTTAAGCATAAAGTACTTCCACACGTTGAGAAGGGGATCCCAACATTCTTTTTATTACTCGATAATCTTCGCTTCGACCAATGGAAAGCCATACAGCCGATATTTGCTGAGAGCTTCCGGATATTGGAAGAAGATACATTTTACAGTATTTTACCTACTGCTACTCAGTATAGCCGAAATGCGATTTTTTCTGGGATGATGCCCATGGAAATTGAAAAACAATTTCCTTCTCAATGGAAAAATGATGACGAGGAAGGAGGCAAGAATTTGCATGAAGAAGAATTATTTCGTTTGCATTTAAAAAAAATAAAAAAGGAAGATCTACGCTTTTCCTATACCAAAGTTTTAAATCATCAGGCAGGACAAGATCTCGTGAACAATATTCATAACCTGATGGGTAACGATCTCAACATTATTGTTTACAATTTTGTGGACATGATGAGCCATGCGCGAACTGAAATGGAAGTGTTAAAGGAATTGGCAGGTGATGAAACAAGTTACCGGTCAGTTACTAAAAGCTGGTTTGAACATTCTCCATTGCACCAGGCTCTTAAAAAAGTAGCTGATAAAAAAATCAATCTGATCCTGGCAACCGATCACGGAAGCGTGCGGGTTAAAACTCCTACTAAGGTAATAGGGGATAAACAAACTACTACCAATCTCCGATACAAACACGGTCGTAATTTAAATTATGACAACAAAGAGGTACTAGCTTTCAGAGATCCGAAAGAGGCGGGATTACCTGTGCCCACCGTAAATTCATCCTATATCTTTGCTAAAGGCGATGTGTTTCTCTGTTATCCTAACAACTATAATTATTATGTAAATTATTATAAGAATACATTTCAACATGGTGGAATCAGCCTGGAAGAAATGATCATTCCTGTTATAAAAATGACCAGCAAGTAATTTCCTGCAAAGGCTGTGGAAAATTAATAGACCGGCTGAGTTCTATTTTTGTGAGGAAAGCCTAGTTTCGTATTTAATAAAGGTCACCAGTACCAGGTATGAAATACACGCAAACGACATTGGACAAAGCCGAAAATATCCTGGAAGAAGCCGGATATGTAGTTCGTTACGAACGCGGCACTTTTCAAAGTGGCTATTGTATCCTGGAAGAACGGAAAGTGGTGGTATTGAATAAATTCCTGCAAGTAGAAGGTCGTATCAATACCCTATTAGATATCATCCCGCAACTTAATATTCCTGCTGAACTGTTAACTCCCGATTCAAGAAAACTGTACGAAGCCATTAGGTTGAAGAGCGAAGTATGAAGTACGAAGTTCGAACTACGATGTACGGTGTAGGATTTAGTATGTACAACAGGCATAGATTCTTTGCAAATTATTAGAAGTTGATTTATTGTAATATCGGATAGAAGCATCACTTCTTTCAAAGTTCTGTTGATATATACACATTTAACAGCATTCAAAATTCAAATCATCCTTGAAAATCAAACTAAGGTTACGTTCGGTATACCACCGGCAAAATATTTCGTACTTCTGACTTCGTACCTATAATTCGTACTTAGAATTAAATTTTCATTTCTTCATGAAATTGAACTTTGAGTATTTGCATTAAGCCACCGTCAAAATATTTCATACTTCTGACTTCGTACTTCGTACTTCATTCTGCGTATTTCGTATTTTTATCCGGTGAGAATAACATTTCTTGGAACCGGCACCAGCAGTGGTATACCTATGATAGGTTGTGATTGCTATGTATGTTCTTCTCCGGATATAAAGGATAAGCGATTGCGTTCAAGTATTATGGTTCAATCGGAAAAAACAACCTTGATAGTAGATGCCGGTCCTGATTTCCGTTACCAGATGCTACGGGCTAAGGTGAAACATCTCGATGCCATTGTGTTTACCCATCCTCACAAAGATCATGTAGCTGGCTTGGATGATGTGCGTGCGTACAATTTTTTTACTGGCAAACCCATGCCCATTTTTGCGAATGAAATGACACAGGAAGTACTGATCCGGGAATTTCCTTATGCTTTTTCTGATAAAAAATACCCGGGTGTTCCGGAAATAGATCTTAATACTATTGCGATGGATCCTTTCCAGGTAGGTGATATAGAAGTAATTCCTATCATGGTGTGGCATCTAAAAATGCCGGTAATGGGCTTTCGTTTTGGGAACTTTACGTATATCACCGACGCTAATAAAATTGAACCTCAGGAAAAGGAAAAGATTTTAGGTAGTGAGGTACTGGTATTAAATAGCCTTCGAAAAGAAAAACATATCTCTCATTTTTCCCTTAGTGAAGCTGTTCTCCTTGCGCAGGAATTAAAAATACCCCAAACCTATTTTACTCATATGAGTCACCAGATGGGGCGGCATGCAGAAATCAATCAGGAACTATCGCCTGGTACCAGCTTGTCATTCGATGGACTCATCATTAACGTTTAAATTACGTGAAATCCTCATGGGTATGTTTGTGCCAGTGGTTAATTTGCCACTAACAATTTTGTTATGCGCGGAGCAAAAGATTATTTTTCTTTTTCTAAAAGAGAACGAACAGGCGTCATTGTACTGATGGCAGTTATCGGGGTCGTTTACCTGGTTCCTGAATTTATCAACTCTCATACAACTTCTATGGATACTGCCACTGTGGCTGAAATCAGGAAACAAATAGCTTCATTAAAATTGCTGGATCCGGATTCACAAGCACATTCCACAAAGAGGAATTTGGAAATAGATGATGAAGCAAATGATGAACCTTCCAATGACTATCATCAAAAAACTTTGGTTTTTAAATTTGATCCTAACACATTGTCTGAAGAAGGCTGGAAAAAATTAGGCATTCATGACCGCACCATTCAAACCATTCAAAAATATATTTCAAAAGGAGGACAGTTCAGAAAAGCTGAAGATATTGGAAAAATATACGGGTTGCACAAGGACCAGTATGAACGACTATTGCCATACGTTCAGATTAAAAACAGTATCACTGAAAAACAGCAGCATATTTATGAAGAGAAGAATCAAGAGCCATACCCCAAGACTAGTAATCGGGTACTCTCCATTATTCCTTTGAATACTACCGACACTACTATGCTAATTGAATTGCCTGGTATTGGAAATAAACTTGCAAACCGTATTATCAATTTTCGTACTAAACTGGGTGGATTTTATTCTGTCGATCAGCTGAAAGAAATATACGGGTTGCCAGATTCCACTTTTCAAAAACTAAAGTCGTTTATGCAGTGTGATCCTTCCGGTATTCAGCAAATTCCTATAAATACTGCTGATGCCCAATCGTTAAAAAACCATCCATACATAAAATGGAATATCGCAAATGCTATTGTTAATTACCGGGAGCAACATGGGAACTTTAAATCTGTTGATGATCTATTAAGGATCGAGATCATCTCTCCTGAAATTCTCCAAAAACTATCTCCATATTTGAGAATAGATTAATCTTAAAAGCTAACAGTCGTTAGTGTTTTATAAATAATCTGTTTATATTGCAATGCTTAAAATAAAAGTGTAAGATTGAGACTATGAACTTTGAAACTTCTGAACTGACCACACAGGTGGCACTTACTGCAAGAGATTTTGCGAACCAGCATATTAAACCCTTTGTTATGCAATGGGATGAGACGCAGGAATTTCCCCTGCAGACATTTAAAGAAATGGGCAAACTTGGCTTGATGGGAGTATTGGTTCCCGAAGAATTTGGAGGATCTGGTCTTTCCTATTTCGAATATGTAACTATCATACAGGAAATTGCTAAAGTTTGCGGCTCGGTGGGTTTAAGTCTCGCAGCGCATAATTCCCTTTGTTCCGGCCATATATTGAACTTTGCTTCTGAGGAACAAAAGAAAAAGTATTTACCAAAATTAGCAACTGCAGAGTGGCTAGGAGCCTGGGGTTTAACTGAACCCAACACTGGTAGTGATGCTGGAAATATGAAATGCACTGCAGTTAAAGAAGGAAATGACTGGATCATTAATGGTACAAAGAACTGGATCACTCACGGGATCAGCGGAGATATTGCCGTGGTAATAGCAAGAACAGGGGAGCCCCGGTCAAAAGATAATGCTACCGCTTTTGTGGTAGAGAGAGGAACACCAGGATTCAGGGGAGGGAAAAAGGAAAACAAACTGGGAATGAGAGCAAGTGAAACTGCTGAAATGATATTTGATAATTGTCGAATTCCCGATGCTAACAGATTAGGAGAGGTAGGAGCGGGATTCAGGCAGGCCATGAAAGTACTTGACGGTGGGCGCATTTCCATTGCGGCCTTATCTCTTGGAATCGCCAAAGGTGCTTACGAGGCCGCTCTTCAATATTCAAAAGAACGTTATCAGTTCGATCAACCTATTTCAAACTTTCAGGGAATTTCCTTTAAACTGGCCGATATGGCTACAGAAATAATGGCCGCAGAAATGTTAACGATGCAGGCTGCTGATCTTAAAAATAAGGGATTGAATATGACAAAGGAATCTGCCATGGCCAAATATTATGCAAGTGAAGTGGCTGTCAAAGCAGCTAATGAGGCAGTGCAGATTTTCGGTGGGTACGGTTATACCAAAGATTTTCCGGTAGAAAAATTCTATCGTGACAGTAAACTATGCACCATTGGTGAGGGAACATCTGAAATACAGAAAATTGTTATAGCCAGGGAAGTTTTGAAACGGTAACGCTAATGATGCGAATGGGAACGAATGAATGCGAATTTTTAAATTGAAAACTTCTTATATCTTCGGTAAACAAATGAAGTTCTAAATTTTACCTAAGAGTATAGATTATTAGTTACAATGGTTTCATCACTGTAAGAAGTCATCATTCCCATTGTCCTTATATTTATCGAACAAATCATCTATTGCCCCTCCAAACATGGGAAATTTTTCTTTGGTAAAATTTTTTATCACTTCTATGGCTTTATAAGCCTGTTCTTCGGTAAGTCCTTCGGCGATGAGTCTTTGTAGAAGATCCTGCATAAGTATTAATTCTTAGTTATTAAAGTTACCTTAAAATTAAAATAAGGTTGCCTATTATGAGACAACCTTATTTTATAATATTATTTATTTAGTAAGAATATTAAGCCACTTTCAACAAACTGAGCTTGCTCTTATTGAATTTATTTTGCGCATAGGTAAGATCCATATGAAAGACTTGTTGTTTGGATGAAGGCATTTCAAACATGGCATCATTTAAAATATTTTCACAAATACTTCTCAATCCACGTGCTCCTAATTTATATTCAATAGCTTTTTCTACCATAAAATCGTAAACGTCATCTTCAATGGTAAGTTTAATACCTTCTAACTCGAACAACTTTTTATATTGCTTGATAAGAGCATTTTTAGGTTCAGTAAGAATGGAACGCAAGGTTGGCTGATCAAGTGGATTAAGATAAGTTACCACAGGTAAACGACCCAGCAATTCCGGAATCAGTCCAAAACTTTTAAGATCCCTGGCATTGACGTATTGCAAAAGATTTTTTTTCATAAACTCCTGCAGTTCTTTATTCACGTTAAAACCAATAGCATTGGTATTCACTCTTCTTGCAATAACCTTATCAATACCATCAAAGGCACCACCGCAAATAAACAAAATATTTTGAGTGTTGATTTTAATAAGCTTTTGTTCAGGATGTTTTCTTCCTCCCTGAGGTGGTACCAGAACATCGGTGCCTTCAAGAAGTTTGAGTAAACCTTGTTGAACTCCTTCACCACTCACATCACGGGTTATGGAGGGATTGTCTCCTTTGCGGGCAATCTTATCAATTTCATCAATATAAACAATTCCTCTTTCAGCAGCAGTTACATCGTAATTGCAAACCTGTAATAATCTTGTTAAAATACTTTCTACATCTTCTCCAACATATCCTGCTTCTGTAAATACAGTGGCGTCTACAATTGCAAATGGTACATTCAATAACTTCGCAATCGTTTTAGCAAGCAATGTTTTACCTGTACCCGTTTCTCCAACCATGATAATATTACTCTTCTCAATTTCTATATCATTCTCCACAGGTTTATGTTGCAGGCGCTTGTAATGATTATATACTGCTACCGCCAGCACTCGTTTGGCATCATCTTGCCCTATAACATATTCATCGAGGAAGCGCTTTACTTCAATAGGTTTTTTTACATTAAGTTTAAATTGAGGAGGAGTGGCCGTTTCATTACGGATCATAAGTTCCTGTTCTATAATTTCACGTGCATGCTCCACGCAATTTTCACAGATATGTCCTTCCTGTCCTGCTATTAAAATTTTCACTTCATCTCGACTACGGCCGCAAAATGAACAATGTAAAGTTGTTTTTGCCATTAGTGTTTCATTAAATACCCTTGTGGTAACGCGGGTATTGTTGTATCAAACCGGTACAAAGGTCACAAACTTTTCCCGTGAATCCTATTGTAGTATTAAAAAAAGAAAACGCCCGTTGGTGGCCCATATTCAATGAGGAATACGTGGAGTGCCTGCTATATTTTCTCTACAAGCTGGTCTACAATTCCATAATCCAATGCCTCTTTTGAATCCATCCAGTAATCGCGGTCAAAATCTTTCATAACCTGTTCAACTTTTTTCCCGCAATTCTCAGCTAGTATCCTGGCGCCAATTTCCTTTACCCTACGGGTTTGCTTGGCAGTAATTTCCAAATCGATGCTAACTCCCTGCATTTGCCCTCCTAAACTTGGCTGGTGGATCATTACTTCTCCATGCGGATATATGAATCGCCTTCCTTTAACCCCACCACTCAGCAATATAGAGCCCATAGATGCAGCTAGTCCCATGCAAATTGTGCTAACCGGGCTCTTCATCATTTTCATAGTATCGTAAATCACCATTCCACTGGTCACTACGCCACCGGGACTATTGATATAAAATTTAATTTCTTCACCCGGCTTATCAGCATCAAGCAAAAGCATTTTCATGGTTACCTCTTTCGAAGTGCGGTCATCAACCGGACCCCATAAATACACCGCCCTGGTTTTGAAAAAATATTTCTCCAATTTTTTCATCAGCATCCCAAGTTCGCTGGCTTTATCTTCTTTCTCTTTAGGTTCATCTTCTTCATCATCCATTTTATAACCGTTCAATAAATATTTTGGATACAATTGCATAGTGTAAATTTTGAAAATGTTTTATTAGTCAAATAAACTTTTGGATTTAATTATGGTTGGGCTGTGATGCCATAACCTTACGCATGGTTTTTTATTGATCTTTCTTTTCTTTACGGGGATTAACCAATAATACTTCATCCACCAGCCCATATTCTTTTGCTTCTTCAGAGGTAAGCCAATAATCACGATCACAATCCTTTTCTACCTGTTTAGTTGATTTACCTGTATGATTCGATATGATATCGTACAAATTTTTCTTTACTTTTCTTATTTCACCCACAGTGATTTCTATATCACTGGCCTGTCCACCAATAGCGCCACTAGGTTGATGCATCATAATCCGGCTGTGTCTTAATGCCGTACGTTTTCCTTTTGTACCAGCCGTAAGTAGAACCGCCGCCATTGAGGCTGCCATTCCGGTACAGATAGTCGAAACATCTGGAGTAATATATTGCATGGTATCATAAACCCCAAGGCCTGAATATACGCTGCCCCCGGGTGAATTGATATACATCTGGATATCTCTTGTTCTGTCCGTACTTTCTAAAAAAAGCATCTGGGCAGTAATGATATTTGCAACCTCATCATTGATGGGGTATCCCATAAAAATAATGCGATCCATCATTAAACGGCTGTACACATCCATTACAGCTACATTCATGGGGCGTTCTTCTATAATATTGGGAGTAAGATTCGTGACCACATATTTATTGTAATCATTCAATGTGTTACTCGAAATGCCTTTATGCTTAACTGCATAATCTTCAAATTCCTGTTTATAATTCATTTGTACTTGCTTTTCTGATTGTTAGATTGGATTTATTACCAAATCTCCGTCCAAACTTTTAAACTGCCAAAAAACTGACAGACTTGCATAAATACTTTAAAATCAGGAAATGGACCTTTTAATTAAGAGAAAGACCAGCCTTTTGGCTGGTCTTTCTCTTAAATTCTGTCTGATTCTTCTTCAGACATCGCTAGCTTAAACTCCGTCTGAGACCCTCGTATGACAGCCATTCGATGCCTAATGCTGATGGTGTTTATGTTTATCAAGTTCTTTCGTAAATTCTTCTGTGCTTATAGGTTGTTCCACCGGGTTTACATTCTTCCCTGCCCATTCAAATATTTTCTCAGTCTGGATTCGGTTATAAGCATCTTCTACAAACTTTTTATCGTGCATCATCCGGTTAATATATTCTGCGATCCATGGTTGTTCTTCGTCCATCGCATTCATTCCCATATATCCGAATAACTGTTGCTTGGCGAATGATTTGATATCTTCCGGCTTTACTTCAATATTATTTTCACGAACCACTTTATCCGTAATCAGAGTCCATTTTAACTGATTCACAAAACCAGGATATTCAACCTCGATCTGCTCTTCCGTTTTAGCTTGTTCTCCACTCCCCAGCATCCATTTCTTAAGGAAAGATTCGGGAAATTCTATTATTGTCTTATCTAATAATTGATGATATACCTCATGTTGTAAATGATTATTGCTTTGGGTATTCCAATAGGCAGATATTTCCTCCTTAACAGCATCCGTAAACTCTGCTTCATTTTTAATTTCTTTAGCAGGGAAAGCAGCCTTATAAAATTCTTCGTTCATTTCGGCCTTCTCAACGAACCCAACCTTTGTAATAAGTAGTTTAAAGAATTTATCTGTTGCAGTTGTGTCGTCTTTCGATAATCCGAGATCACCTGATATCCACTCTAATTCTTTTTCCCCAAAGGCCTTTGATAACTGAGCAACCACCACATCATCCTTCTTTTTTCCTTGAAGTTGGGTTCGAAAATCTTCTGAGAAATATTTTACAAGTACCGAATTGTCCTTGCGAATACCATTTTCTATTTCATTGCCTTCGGCGTTGATTTCAATAAAAGTGATATTTAAAACATTATCCTCACCGGATACTTCTTCGGGTTCTGTCATTTTACCATGGCGAAGTTGTAATCTTTCTAGTTCCTGGTTGATCATTTCATCTGTTACAGTTACTACGTACCGCTTCATTTGTTCCTTTGCCAAATCCGGAATTTCAAATTCGGGTTTTAGCCCTACTTCAAATGCAAATGCATACTCTGTGGGATTGTTCATATTAATCTGCCGGGCATCAGTTTCCGATAGTGGCAGGGGTTGTGCAAAAATTTCCAGTTTTTCATTTTCCATGTAGCTGGTTAACTCTTTCTCCACAGTTTTAAGCACTTCATCTGTAAATACAGCCTGGCCATGCATTTTTTTAATCATTCCAGTAGGAACCATACCCTTTCTAAACCCGGGAATATTTGCAGTTTTGCTATAATTTTTTAAAGTTTTTTCAAATGAAGACAAGTAATCTTCTTTTGCGACCTTTATCGTGATCTTGTCGTTAAGTAGACCGATATTCTCTCTTGTAACCGTTGCCATGCTATTTGTTTTATTCTAAATGTTATCAAATTTGAGGGTTGGATCAATGATTCCGCCAGTATTCCCTGTAATTCCATTTTGGGGTGGCAAAGTTAAGCGAAATGGGCTTACAGAATGAGCCGGTGAAGTAAAATACCGGGATTCTAATTTTTATCCTGTAAAATAAGCATCGGAGATTTGGTTTCATACGCCATGGCAGTGGTATGGTCGCGGGAAAAAACTCTTTCCAGGAAACTGTGTTTGTGTTCAACCATTACCAGTAAGTCACTGGCATGGCTTTCCATATATTCCAAAATACCCTGCATGATCGACTGATGTGTAATTTCATCAAATGTGTGTTCAATACCTTCAAAAATGTTTTCAATCTTCTTTTTGCCTTCGAGTTGCTTGTTTGTTTTATCCTCATTTTGACGGTGAACATGTATGATTTTAATTTTTGCTCCAAAAGCTTTTGTCAGCCTAATTAGAAAATCAAATAGTTGAGAACTTGAGGTGTAACTGAAATCACTAGCGTAAGTAATTGTTTGAATAGGAGAATAAAGGGAAAGATGTGGGATTACAAGAACCGGAGTTTTAAGTTTGCGTATAGCGTTTGTTGTTGTACTCCCAATCATTTTATCAATTCCCCCAGCGCCTTTCATACCCATTACCACAAGGTCAATAGAAAGATCATCGGATAGGGCCCGGATTTCATCCGAAGGTATGCCGATTCGAACAATGCCTTCGGTTTCCACCTTATATGATTCCACCAGATTTTCAACTTCCTTTTTTAATAATATTTCATTTTCCTTTTGCAGTTCATCAACAGTAATCATCACATAAGGCACCTCACTTACGGGTGTGGGTAACATATAGGCATGAAATAATACCAACCTTGCGTGAAAAAATGTTGCAAGTTGTGCAGCGTACACTCCTGCGTTTCGTGCCTCTGGAGAAAAGTCTGTCGGAACAACGAATGTTAGCATAACAAAAATTATCTATAAAGTTAGGGTTCTTTAGAACGCGTGGACAGAAATGAACCCTGCTTTTGACTGCTTGCCGACAATTCCATTGATCCGGAAAATGATGCGATAACGGAGGATTCCAATAATATGACATTATTAACCCTACCCATAAGAAATATATTTGTGTGCTATGACAATAAAGTAGTTGTTGGCCTAAGTAGATGCCTGTTGTATTTTTAAGAGATTATTCTTAGCATTACGTTACCAAAATCCAGTATGAAAAACCCAGCTCTAATACGGCTTGTTATTATCATTCTTTTTTGTCATTCTAACATTGGAGCTATAGCTCAATCTATTTCAGGGGTTATTAATTCCTATTATAGTATTACCTCCATCAATACAACTACCAACACTCTTACTGTGACGTCCCCGGGCGGTCTCGCTCCCGGAACAAAAGTCTTAATAATTCAAATGAAGGGTGCGGTGATCAATAACACCAATACAGCTTCTTTTGGTGATATCACTAATATTGATGAAGCAGGCAACTATGAATACAATTATGTATGTGCTGTGGCGGGAAATGATGTGTTGATGAGACATCCATTAATTCACACTTATAATATCCTGGGGAAAGTTCAACTCATTACAGTACCTCAGTACAATATAATAACAGTAGCAGGCCCTATAACAGCAAATCCATGGGATGGAGTTGTAGGTACAGGAGGCGTGGTAGTATTTGAAGCCGATACCATTTACCTTAACAGCGATATCACTGTAAGTGGACAAGGGTTTGCTGGCGGAGGTTTTGTAAATTTCACTACCCCCACCTATGATTGTTCCTGGGCGACAACGGTTTCTAATTATTTTCTGCAATTAAGTCCTGTTCCGGATCAATATTATTCAGGAGGACCAAAGGGTGAGGGGATCGCTGCATTCATTACGAATGCAGAATATGGAAAAGGAAAACAGGCTAATGGGGGTGGCGGCGGAAATAACCATAATACGGGCGGGGCGGGTGGGGCAAATTATGGCGGAGGGGGAAACGGTGGCCGACGAACGAATGAATCATTTTTTCTCTGTCACGGAGCCCATCCCGGCATTGGGGGTTTGGCAGTTTCTTCATTTGGGTACACCGCCAGTACCAACCGCATTTTCATGGGTGGTGGTGGAGGATCGAGTCACCAAAATAATTCGAAAGGTACACCTGGGGGAAATGGTGGCGGAATGGTATTAATTACAGCAAACATTATCATCGGAACAACCACAACCATTTATGCCGATGGATTATCACCTGTTAATGTAACGAATATTGATCCTTATACTGCGGAAGGAGATGGTGGTGGTGGAGGAGGAGCGGGGGGCTCAATTATTTTAAATGTAAACCAGGTCATTGGTTCAGTTGGAACTTCAGCGGTGGGTGCCCGGGGTTCGGATGCCAGTAGGGGAGTAAACGATTGTACAGGTCCGGGGGGTGGCGGTGGAGGTGGAATTGTTTGGATGAAAGGACCGGTATTTTCACCCAATGTTACTGCTGTAATCACTGGAGGCGGTAATGGTGTTGTGAGTATGTTTTCAAGTATTGCAGCATGTCGCGGACAGGCTAACGGATCAACACCAGGAGGTGGAGGGTCTACACTTTCAGATTATGTAGCCCCTTCAATGGGTAGTTCTATCTGTTCGCCATTGCCTGTACCAGAATTGAAATTTTTTAAAGGACGCGGTGAGCAAAAGAATATAGCCTTATGGTGGACGATGAATCATATTGATAAGATTCGAGCCTACGAAGTGGAACGTTCTGTAGACCAGGTCCGATTTTTAACGCTTGGACACCTTACCAATAATGGGAGTTATTCACTCACCTTTACTGATAAAGATCAGCTCACAGGAACTCAATTTTATAGATTAAAATTATTACGTACCAATGGTACTTCAGGGTATTCTCCGATAATTCCTATTACCAGAACAATAGATGGTTTATTGGGCCCCTTGACTATATTTCCCAACCCTGTAAATGATCATTTAAAAGTAACAGGGTTCTCTAAAAAAGCTGCAAAAATTAAAATACAGGTTTATAACGCAGAAGGACAATGTGTTTTTCAGGATCATTACCAGGTTACCCCTGGCTATATAATGCTTACTATACCAGCAACTCAGTTTTCGCCCGGGATCTACTGGTTGATGTTAGAAGCGAATGGAACCCGGGAAAGAAAGCGCTTTATAAAAATGCCTTAAAGGGAAGAATCCACGAGGAACTTTACTCCTTGGTTTGAAGTTACTTTGAAAAAATTATTTTTTATTGAAACGGTAAATTAGCAAGCCGTAACCTACTCCAGCTGGATCAGTTGTTTTCGCCGATTGAAATGCCATCCATTTCCCATCTGTAGAAATAACTGGATTGGATGCTTTGCAACCTTCGTAATCATTAAAGTTTGTCAACCGAACAAAATCTTTTCCTGTTCCATCAAGCTTTAGCTTCCAGATATCTATATTTTTAGAACCCCGCGACCCCCCGAGCCAATCGCATTGACGATCGGCTTCTACGCAAGTGTATAACCCCCCAGGAAAAATGCCTTCCGTTTCATTATACTTTCCGGGTGCCTGGGTAAAGTTAGTCAGATGATTTGTTTTCAAATCTATTCCCCATACGGATGCCAGGTCATTGGGCTCATAACAGATGAAACTGAGTTTGGTATCATTGTCATAAAAATCCTGGGCCTCCAGCACACAATTACGATCCTTGCTTTCATGGACGGATTTAAGATTGACAAGCCTTGGTTTGCCATCTGCCATTTCCAGGTCAGCAACCATAATACGTGAAGCACCTTCAGGTAGATCAGGAGCCTGTGCATGAACCTGTGAAAAAGCAATTCTCATATTCTTTTTTGAAATGGCAGCGCCCTCATTCAATTTTTGCCCAAGTTTTATTGGTTTTGAACCCCGTTCTTTGCTCAGGAACCAAAGTTCATTATCACGCAGGCGACTGATGTGAATATTCTCGAAATGATCCGGTCCAATCAGTATATAATCTCCGGAAGGAAGGTGCATAACGCGCAAGAATACGGCACCTGGAACATTGCAGGTGAGGCAGCGAATATTGCGTGATTTCAAATCAATCACCATGGCATCACCGAAACTTTTCGACATGAAGGCGATTCGTTGATTATCGGGAGAAAAATCCGCACGCTCACCAAAATGGGTTAACACCTCAATATTTTTTGGCAGGTGATCTAAAGGACTGCCAGGCTTTCTTTCCTTATCAGAAGAGAAAAAAAGAATAATAAATAAAGACAATGATTTCATATTGCAATGTGATAGGTCAGGTTTATATTATTATCAATTCCGATTTAATTTTTGAAGGTACCGAACGATTGCTAACCTGATATCTGACTTTGAATTTTCAGGTGAAGTTTCTGCATCATACAACTTAATCATTGCCGGATTATTCTTATTCAGGAATTCAAGGTTTGCTTCTCTCCCGGTTATTAAAAAATCTGAAAAAGCCACTCTATATATTTTTTCGGGGTTTATAACATCCCCATGTAAAATCCATTTATGAACGGTGGAATCAAATTGCAAAGGATGGTAATAAAGATATCCACCTGTTCGATGGTTCCTGTTCCCTGCTTCCAGAATTTGAAGAAGCAAACTTCCTTTTATTTCTGCTTCACGAATAGGACCTCCAAAAGGCAAACTTCGCAATATATCATATTGTGTAATTGGCGGATAAAGAATATCATCCACCCGTATAGAACCTGCATTGGTGATGGATATTACGGATTCGGGAGCTGCTTCTGCCATGGCAGTTACAATGATCTTTGTGAGATTGGTGGGCTTTGATCGTGCTTCCGTCTCACGCCCGTCTAAGGAATCGCCAGAAGCAATTAACACCATTCTCGCATCAAATCCGAGAGATGCATAATTCTGGTTTGCTATGTCAGTCCATTTTTTTACTACTGCCTCAGTATGGGTGTCAAAAGTCACTGATTCGTCAAGCATTTTAAGTTCAGGATTTGCCTTATGTGTTTTTTTATTTTTATCGATAGCTAATCTGATTATATAAGCAGATTTGGCATTCGCATGTGCCTTTGTTATAATGACATTACCCGCTGTTTCAAACCGCATGTCATGTTCATGACCTCCGAGGATAAGGGCAAGCTTGGGTAACTTCCGGGCAAGTAAGATATCGTCAGCAATTTTTTGGTGCGTAATCGCCACTACTGCATCACAGGAATCCTTTATTTGGTTGAAAAGTTTTTCAGCGGTTTGGATGGGATCCGTGTATTCAACATAATCCGCTTTATTAAATGGTATTGTAATACCAATAAAACCAATTCGCACAACGGTTCCATCCGAATCTTTAAGAGATATAATATGAGTCTGCGGGAATAATGTACTGGAATCCTTGTTCTCTTTGATAAAGGGCATCGTATTAGCCCCTTTTTTATGAAAGCTATTCGAAGCGATCCACTGGAAAGCAGATTCATTGATTCTTTCCTGGAGTTCTGCTTCTGTAATATCAAATTCATGGTTGCCGAATATTGCCAAATCTGTTCCGGCAGCATTCATTGCTTCGATCATTTGTTTGCCACGGATACGTTTGCCTTGATACACCAGGCTATTGTATATAGAAGGGCTAATAAAATCACCTGCCATTACAAGAAAAGTATTCGCGTTTTGTTTCAGGTAATCTTTTTTAATCGTAGCTACCCTTGACATTCCCCCTGCTTTTCCTCCTGATGTTGATGCTATTTCATAAACATCATTTACCTGCACGAATATTACTTCAAGTTTTCCATCATCTTTGATAATACCTCCTGCTTTCCGGCTACTGGTACAGGATATCATTAAAATACTACTGAGTAAAATAACGCAGCGAACAACAGTCGACATACAAGATTATTATACCTGCAATGTAAGCAAGGAATTGAATTTGAAATACAGGAATTATGAGAAAAGGGTGGGATATAAATCCACCGGTGTATTGCGTGTAATAATCATGAAATAATTATTTGACCGGATAGAAACAAAAAGACCGATCTGATCAGACCGGTCTTTTTTCGTGCGCATGGAGGGACTCGAACCCCCACGCCTTGCGGCACCAGATCCTAAGTCTGGCGCGGCTACCAATTACGCCACATGCGCCCGGTATTTTGCAAGGCCTGCAAAAGTAGTAGATTTAAGAGAAATGGCGAAAAGCACATTCAATTTCTGTAAATTCGTGAGGTATGGAATCAGTAGCGGCGACACCGAAATATAACCTTAACGATGAGCAGGAAAAAAAATTAATACTCCGTGAATACCGCGCTTTACTTCGGTCACTTAAACCTAAATTGAAACCGGGTGATAAGGAACTTGTGCGCAAGGCTTTTGAAATGGCCGCCGATGCGCATAAAACGATGCGCCGTAAAAGTGGCGAACCCTATATCCTTCATCCGGTAGCAGTTGCAATGATTTGTGTGGAGGAAATTGGATTGGGTGTTCGTTCAACGATATGTGCCCTGTTACATGATACGGTAGAGGATACGGATATATCCCTCGATGATGTTGAGCGGGTATTTGGAAGTGAGATTGCAAGGATCGTTGATGGTCTTACTAAGATCTCAACAATTATAGATGCAAGTGCATCTCAACAGGCTGAAAATTTCAAAAAAATTCTTTTGACTCTTACCGATGATCCCCGTGTAATTCTGATCAAGCTCTCTGACCGGCTTCATAATATGCGAACACTCGATAGTATGAAGAGGGAAAAACAATTAAAAATATCTTCTGAAACAGTATATGTATATGCTCCGCTTTCGCACAGAATGGGTTTGTACAACATCAAAACAGAGCTGGAAGATCTTTCAATGAAATATATCGAACCGGAAGCGTATAAGGAAATTGCCCGCAAACTGGCTGAAACAAAAAGAGAGCGTACCCGATACATCAATGAATTTATCAGGCCTATTAAAGAAAAGTTGGAAAAGGGAAACTTTGATTTTGGATTATACGGCCGCCCGAAAAGCATCCATTCCATCTGGAACAAGATGAAAAAAAAGGGGGTTGCTTTTGAAGAAGTATATGATCTTTTTGCGATTCGGGTGATATTAACCTCACCCCCGGAAAAAGAAAAGGAAGACTGCTGGAAAGTGTATTCTTTTATTACAGACGAGTACACCCCTGCACCAGAAAGATTGCGCGATTGGCTGAGCAATCCAAAATCTAACGGTTATGAAGCATTGCATACCACGGTTATGGGTCCGCAGGGAAAATGGGTTGAAGTGCAAATACGTACCAACCGAATGAATGAAATTGCAGAAAAAGGGTTAGCAGCCCATTGGAAGTATAAGGAAGGAGGAAATGATGAAAGCCGGTTTGACAAATGGTTTCAACAAATACGCGAAGTACTTAGTACGCAGGATACAGATTCAGTAGATTTCCTTCAGGACTTCAAAACAAGTTTTCTTACTGAAGAAATTTACGTGTATACTCCAAAAGGAGATGTAAAAATGCTGCCGGTTGGGTCCAGTGCATTGGATTTCGCTTTCTCTATTCACAGTGCTGTCGGTTCGCAATGTATTGGTGCCAAGATCAACCACAAACTGGTACCCATCAGTCATAAATTAAGAAGTGGAGACCAGGTGGAGATTATAACTTCTGGCAAACAAAAACCTGGTGAAGATTGGTTGAATCATGTAGTGACCGCAAAAGCAAAGAGTAAGATTAAAGATTCTTTGAAAGAAGAAAAAAGAAAGATTGCAGATGAAGGAAAATACATATTGCAGCGGAAGCTTGAGAATTTTGGAGCCGCTTATAACCAGCACAATGTAGACGTGCTAACGGCTTATTATAAGCTGGCTTCACCACTGGATCTGTATTACCAGATTTCGATCAAGTCCATCGATATGAAGGAGCTTAAAGATTTTCAATTACTAGGGGATAGAATAGAACCTCCAAAAGTGGTGCGGCAAGTGATTGAACATAAAGCTGAATCTGGTTCGACAACATCAAAAAAGGATGCGGAACTGATCATTTTCGGCGAAAGCAGCGACAGGATTGTTTATAATCTTGCCAACTGTTGTAAACCGATTCCTGGTGATGATGTTTTTGGATTTGTAACTACTGGTAAAGGTTTAACCATTCATAGAACTAATTGTCCGAATGCTGCAAAGCTGATGGCTAACTATGGACACCGTGTTGTAAAAACCAAGTGGGCAAAGAACAAAGAAATTTCATTCCTCACCGGGTTAAAAATAATCGGGCTTGATGATGTAGGAGTGATCCACAAAATTACCAATCTTATCTCAGGTGAATTAAAGATCAATATTAATGCAATGACCATTGAAGCAAAGGATGGATTGTTTCATGGAAATGTAAGGATATACGTTCATGATAAAGAAGAGCTTGATGAACTCGTGAGTCGTCTCAAAAAACTTCCCGGTATTGAAACGGTTGACCGGTATGATACGGAAGCATCCTAAAGTTTAAATCAAACAATAAATGCAGTTACCGCAATCAATAGAGTTCGAAGTGCGGCGGGGCTGTCTGTGTATAGTGGTGCTGTTACGCAACCTGCATTAATTAATGAAATTCTTAAACAACGGTTGTATTCCTTATATGGAGAAGGACATCGCTGGATTGATATGCGGCGATATGATCGTTTGGCACAGTTACCAATCGATCGGGCAGGGGATGATGTATGGAAAGAATTTCCTCGCCCTGCTACTGAATAACTTAAATTTTACCTATACAAACCTTCCCTCTTTGGGGGAAGGTTTTTTATTTTCCCCTTTTGTTCTCTTAACCTATTTTTGCCCTCTTCTCAAAAAGACAATCAAATTAATTTAAATGGTCGATGTTATTTTAGGGCTGCAATGGGGTGATGAAGGTAAAGGTAAAATTGTTGATTTTTTTGCTCCGCAATATGATGTAATAGCGAGGTTTCAAGGCGGTCCCAATGCTGGTCACACCTTGTATGTTCAGGATAAAAAAGTAGTGCTTCACCAGATTCCATCAGGAATTTTCCATGAAAATAATATTAACCTGATCGGCAATGGAGTTGTACTGGATCCTATCACACTTAAAAAAGAATGCGAATCCGTTGCCTCATTTGGAATTGATTACAAAAAGAACTTATTCATTGCGGAAAGGGCTCATATAATTCTTCCAACACATAGGGCTCTGGACAAAGCATCGGAATTGTCGAAGGGAAATGATAAGATCGGTTCTACCTTAAAAGGTATTAGTCCGGCATATATGGACAAAACGGGCAGAAATGGAATCCGCATGGGCGATTTGTTGGATAAAAGTTTTACCACCCAATACATCAAACTTCGATTAAAGCATCAACGATTGCTGGATAGCTTACATTTCCAGGAAGATATATTAAAGTGGGAAGAGGATTTTTTTGAGGCTATGGATTTTATGCGTGAATTCAATATCGTTAATGGCGAATATTTCATTAACGATAAAATTCAGCAAGGGAAAAAAGTTTTGGCTGAAGGAGCTCAGGGAAGTATGCTTGATGTAGATTTTGGCACTTTTCCATTCGTAACATCTTCAAATACCATTTCGGCAGGAGTTTGTACCGGGCTTGGAATTGCGCCGCAAAAAATCAAAGAAGTAATGGGAGTTACCAAGGCCTATTGTACGCGGGTAGGCAGCGGCCCCTTTCCTTCCGAACTCAATGATGAAAATGGCGAAGAGTTACGAAAAATAGGGCAGGAATTCGGAGCTACCACCGGACGGCCCCGCAGGTGCGGCTGGATAGATCTCGTATCATTGAAGTTTGCTTGTATGATCAATGGAGTTACAAAGTTGATCATGACTAAGGCCGATGTTTTGGATGCATTTGAGGAATTGAAAGTATGCTCATCGTACATGATCAATGGTAAAAAAACGGTTGAAGTACCTTTTCAAATGACAAAGGTGGTAATAGAACCTGTGTGGGAAACCTTTAAAGGTTGGAAAAAGGATATAACTTCCATAAAAGACCAGGCTGTTTTACCGGTTGAGATGACTGGCTATGTACAGTTTATTAATCAATATCTGGGCGTACAAATTAAATATATTTCTAATGGGCCAGGTAGAGATCAGTTAATTAAGATTGACTAAAAAGCAATATCTTTTCAAACAATAAGTTAGAGAAAAATACTTTCAAAAAAGTTTGGTCAATTAAAAAGTTCGCTGAAATTTTACACCTCAATCTTACCAAGCCATGGCTGCAAAATCTGAAAAAAATACCGGTGGGAAAGCTACCCCAAAACCGTCAAAGGAAACTCCTAAGAAAGCCTCTCTTAAATCAAAAAAGGACGTAGAAGAAATTGATGAGGAGGAAGAAGAGCTGGATGATGATACGGAAACTTCAAAGAGTGACATTAAAAAAACTGCAAAGACTTCCGGTAAAAAAGGGAAAGATGCAGAAGAAGACGATGACGATGCTGATGCTGTTGAAGAAGTAGATGATTGGGATAAGCCTGAGACAGAAGAAGAATGGGATCCTGACTTTGAAGAATTTGATTTACCAAAATCAAAAGTTAAAAAAGCAAGTACAGGTGTAAAAAAAGGCAAAGGCGATGAGGACGAACTTGGAATAGACGAAGAATTTAAAGACCTTGATCTTTTTAATGATTCGGGAATAGATGAGGAAGAAGATGACTTTTAGTTCCTTTAATGGCCGTTTATTTTTAATACTATAGTGACCCGAAGTTTTACTTCATTTCCAATAATAAATTTTCAGGATGCAAAATTGCAAGTGCTGAATTGGGTAAACCAATTCAGCACTTGTTGTTTATTGGATAATCACAAGTATGATTTTTCACATCACAGGTATGAATGTTTAATTGCCGCGGGGAGTTTGCGGTCAGTCACAGCTCAGGCAGGCGAGGCTTTTGAACAACTTCAGTCATTTATTAATAAGGAGAAAGATTGGGTATTCGGCCACCTCTCCTATGAATTGAAGAATGAGATTGAGGATCTGCATTCAGATGGGTCTGATTCTATACAATTTCCTGATTTATTTTTCTTTGTTCCAAAAGTCATTCTTCAATTGGATGAATTCAGTTTATCAGTTGGTTCATTTGATGATGATCATACCTTGATATATCAGGAGATCATGACTCATAGTATTGAAACATCGTTTAGACCATCAGCGCAGATTAACGTAACATCTAAAATCAGCAGAAGAAAATATATTGATACTATAAAACAATTAAAGGAGCATATTCAGCGGGGGGATTGTTATGAAATTAATTTTTGCCAGGAATTTTATGCTGAAGATGTTTCAATTGATCCCATATCGATCTACAAATCTTTAAGTGCTACTTCTCCAAATCCCTACTCCGCTTATTATAAATTATCCGATAAGTATCTCCTTTGCGCTAGCCCGGAACGTTATTTAAAAAAAACTTCAACGGCCATTCTATCTCAACCTATCAAAGGCACATGGCATAGAAATATTCATAGTGATGAAGAAGATGAACTCAACAAAAATTTATTATCAGCGAGTACAAAGGATAGATCTGAAAATGTGATGGTAGTCGATCTGGTAAGAAATGATCTGTCAAAAATTTGTATTGAGGGTTCAGTGAAAGTGGATGAACTCTTTGGCGTCTATAAATTTCCTCAGTTGTATCAGATGATCTCAACTATAAGTGGCGAGTTGAAACCCGGGATGAGTATTGCTGAAATGATAAAAGCTACTTTTCCTATGGGTTCTATGACGGGAGCACCGAAGAAAAAGGTTATGGAATTAATTGAGCAATATGAAGTAACCAGGAGAGGAATTTTTTCGGGAGCTGTTGGCTACATATCACCCGAAAAAGATTTTGATTTAAATGTTGTTATCAGAAGTATCATGTACAATTCATCCAATCGGTACCTGTCTTTCCTGGCAGGGTCTGGTATTACTTTTTATAGTGATCCAGAATCAGAATACGATGAATGTTTACTTAAAGCAATGGCAATAAAAAAAGTATTGGAAGGAAACCAATACTTGTAAAATTAGGTTGAGTAATTATTTATTTTTTCTGATTGGCATCGGTAACTAAATCACCATTGAGTAATAACTGAACGGATTCATTTAGTATTTGATATTTGTTTGCAGTAAATTGTTCCATTTTGACTGCGGGCAACTTAAGTTCATAACTGTTTTCCTTACCTGCTATTAATTTATCAAAATAAGGATTATACCGGTTGAATTCTGAAATATCCATAAGTATAATTCTGGATATTACAGCTGAATGATATTTTCCAGAAATTGTTATAGTTTCAACTTGGTTGAGTTCCTCTGCTGATAATTTGCGAATTAATAATGCACTCGCAGCCATTTGTTCAGAAGCTTCTGCTTTTGTTAGAGTAGTAACCCCGCCCTGGCCCTCAAAAATATAATGAGTTCCAATAAATTTCTTAACATGATTTCTTGATTCAGTAGGTAGGTAATACTGTAGGTCCCAGAAATTTCTACTCTTGCTCTTTCTGATGGCACTATAAACATTTCCCGGACCACCATTGTAAGCTGCTATTACTAGTAACCAGTCTCCAAATTCTTTGAAGAGGCTTTTTAAATATTTTGCGGCAGCATGGGTACTTTTAAAGTAATCCTTTCGATCATCCCTTGTGGAGGTAACTTTTAAACCATATCCTTTTGCTGTTTCGGGCATAAATTGCCAGGGACCTACAGCGCCTGCCCAGGAAACAGCACTGGTCTTCAATCTTGATTCTATAACGGCCAGGTATTTTAATTCTGTGGGCAGACCATAATTCGCTAAAATATTATCCATCATATTGAAATAAGGAAGTCCCCAACCTTTCAACTTCATCAGGTTGATTGTGTTTTTACCCATATAATCCTGTACAAAACTTAAAGCCCGGGGATTAAGGCGAACTCCGTTATCAGAAGAGGAATAATCGAATATTTCAGATAAACCATTCTTAATTAGGGGTGTATCTGTTTTAATTTTCTCAGGGGATTGTATGGTATCACCTTGAAGTTTAAATGTACGTTCGGATTTAGTTATTTGAAAAGAGGAAATAGGACTTTGTATATTATCACCCGTACTTACGAATGACATTAATGTCAAACATAAAAAGCTGGTAATAAATAATAATTGTCGTTTCATTGCCTATTTGTTGATGAAGTAATACCGACTTACAAATTGGATTAAGAAAGAGTTTAGATAGGATAAACGGGGACTCGGAATTCTGGGTAGATTCAATGATGGTTAATTCATATTCTTGGATCCCAGTGAGTTCATTTGATTTACCCAATATTGAGATAACTGCAGCAAGGGTAATTCGCAAAACTGGTCGGTCATAATCTGCAGACCGTAAGGTAAGCCATTTTTGTGCCAAAAAAGGGGAACTGAAATTGATGGAGTACCAATCAAATTTGAGAATACTGTAAAAATGTCAGCTAAGTACATGGCAATTGGGTCATTAAGTTTTTCACCAATTGAAAAAGCAGTTGAAGGGGCAGTAGGCAGAATTAATGCGTCGAAATCTTTGAAAATGGTTTTGATTTTATTCCTCAATAACTGACGAACCTGTTGTGCTTTAGTGAAGTAGGCATCGTAGTAGCCGGCGCTTAAAACAAAAGTTCCAAGCATAATCCTTCTCTTTACCTCCTTTCCAAAGCCCGCCGAGCGGCTAAAACAATAAAGGTCATTCAAATCCATTTTATCCTCCACATTTCTGAGACCATATCTTATTCCGTCATACCGGGAAAGATTAGAAGATGCCTCTGCAGTAGTTAAAATGTAGTAGCAAGGGACAATATAATCCAGGAATTCAAAATCGATGGCCTCCACTTTGTGGCCGTGTTGTTTTTGAGTTTCAATAAACTCAAACATGGAATTTTGTATTTCTTTATCCAATGCCGGACTATCGAAAGCTTCTTTTAAATAACCAATGCGAAGGGGTTTGGAATAGGAGTTTTCTAAAGCCGTGTAATCCTCAGGATGTGTATCTGCAACCGTGCTATCAAAATCATCTTTTCCCGCAATTACTCCAAGTAAAATAGCAACATCTAAAATGTTATTACCAAAAATCCCTATTTGATCAAAGGAGGAGGCATAGGCAATTAAACCATATCTTGAAATTCGCCCGTAAGTAGGTTTTAATCCAACAATTCCACAGAAATCGGCCGGCTGGCGAACAGAACCTCCTGTATCACTGCCCAAACTCATCATACAAAGGCCAGACTGAACAGCTACGGCGGAACCGCCCGAGGAGCCTCCAGGAACTTTCGTTTCATCTAAACCATTCAAAACTCTTCCATACACAGAATTTTCATTAGTTGACCCCATTGCAAACTCATCGCAATTGGTATGACCAATTATAATGGCATCTTCTGAAAGCAATTTTTCAACTGCTGTAGCACTATATAAGGAAACAAAATTCTTTAGAATAGCTGAGGCTGCTGTTACGGGATGATCTTTATAGCAAATAACATCTTTAATGGCGATAACAACCCCATGTAATTTTTTAAGTGGTTGTCCTGACTTTCTTTTATTGTCAAGCGAGAGAGCTAATTTTAAAGCTTCTTCCCCATAAACCTGTGTAAAAGCATTTAGGTGGTTTTTCTTTTCTATCTGTTGTAAATAATATTTAACGGCAATTACACAGGAAGTATGTCCCTTCAGTAAATCCGAATGGTATTGTTGTATTGTTACGTAGCTATACAAAGGAGTATCCGCTTACCCTTAAGCGGTTAGTTTGTTCTTATCGGAAGAATTCTATTAAGGTTGAGTAGAAGAAGTAGATGCGGCTGTAGCTTTATCCTTATCAGACATACCATCTTCTATTTCTTTTTTCACATTACTTTTCGCATCATTAAACTCCCGGATGCCCTTGCCAATCCCACGCATAAATTCAGGAATTTTTCTACCACCAAACAGAATCAATACAGCAAGAATGATAAGAATCCACTCAGTACCACCAGGCATTGATATCATCAACAGATTATTGGAGTGAAATAACATAATTTAATTTTTTATTATTAAGTATACGAAATTAGGTCTTTTTCAGATGTGTATCTTGAGTTAACGATTCTCGCAAGTAATTATTTCAGGTAAATAATAAAAAAGCGGAAGCTTGGTAACTTCCGCTTTGAATATTATATAAAGCAATATCAACGGGCTGTAGTTGCGGCCATTCTTTTTTCTTTGATTCTGGCACTTTTACCACTTCTGTTGCGAAGGAAATAAAGCTTAGCCCGACGAACCCTGCCGTTTTTATTAAATTCGATAGAATCAATGTTGGGAGAATACAAGGGAAAAGTTCTTTCTACGCCAATACTATCAGAAATCTTTCTAACTGTAAAGCTTGCCGTGTGACCAGAACCTTGCCTTTTAATGACATCGCCCCGGAAACCCTGGATACGCTCCTTACCTCCTTCAATAATTTTATAATTAACTGTTATATTATCACCAGCCTTGAATTTCGGAAATTCTTTCTGACTGGTTAACTGATCATGTATAAACTGAACTGCTGCGTTCATGACTGAAATTTTAGGGAGGCAAAGGTAACAGAAAATATTTGATTTCGAATTTAAGATATGTTTTTTTTAACGGGCAATATTAACCGCACGCTTTTCCCGGATCACTGTTACTTTAATTTGACCAGGAAACGTCATTTCTGTTTGAATTTTTTGCGCTATTTCAAATGATAGCTTATCGGAATCAGCATCTGTGACTTTATCAGCTTCGACGATGACTCGTAATTCACGGCCAGCTTGTATTGCATAAGCTTTTTCAACTCCCTGATAAGCAAGAGCGAGGTTCTCAAGATCTTTAATACGTTGTAAATACTGCTGCATGATTTCACGTCGTGCTCCGGGTCGGGCCCCACTGATCGCATCACATGCCTGTACAATAGGAGAAATAACATATTGCATCTCCATTTCATCATGGTGCGCACCGATAGCATTAATAACAGCAGGATTTTCTCCGAATTTCTCAGCAAGCTTTGCCCCTAACAAAGCATGACTCAATTCGGTTTCTTCATCCGGAACCTTACCAATATCGTGCAATAGTCCTGCTCTCTTGGCCAGTTTTGGATTCATTCCAAGTTCCGCTGCCATGATACCGCATAGGTTGGCAACTTCACGGCTGTGCATTAAAAGATTTTGTCCATAGGAAGATCTGAATCGCATTTTTCCTACTATCCTTACAAGTTCTTTATGTAATCCATGAATGCCCAATTCAATTACGGTTCTTTCTCCAATTTCCACTATCTGCTCTTCAATCTGTTTACGTGTTTTTTCTACAACTTCTTCTATACGGGCAGGGTGAATACGGCCATCGGAAACGAGTCTCTGCAAACTTAACCGGGCTATTTCCCTCCGTAACGGGTCAAATGATGAAAGAATAATTGCTTCCGGGGTATCATCTACTATCAGATCGACCCCTGTAGCAGCTTCAATGGCGCGGATATTCCGACCTTCACGGCCAATAATCTGTCCTTTAATCTCATCGCTTTCCAGATTGAAGACAGTAATTGCATTTTCAATTGCCTGTTCGGCCGCTGTTCTTTGAATACTTTGAATGATAATTTTTCGAGCCTCTTTATTGGCCTTTTGTTTAGCGTCGTCAATGATTTCTTGCTGTAGGGAAAGGGCCTGCGTATGAGCTTCTTGTTTTAAACTTTCTACCAATTGTACTTTTGCCTCTTCCGCGGTTAAACCGGCTATTTTTTCCAGTCTTCGAATATGTTCTTCCTGGTGCTTTTCCAGCTCTGTTCGCTTATGGTTAACTACTTCAATCTGGCGGCTGAGGTTATCTTTGATGGCATCATTTTCTTTAACCTGTTTATCCAGTTGTTCAATCTTTAGATTTACGGACTGTTCCTTTTGCCGGGTCCTGTTTTCGTTGTCTCCCATTTTTCGGTTTCTTTCCAGAACTTCCTTATCATGCTCGGCCTTCATTTGAACAGACCGCTCTTTTGCTTCCAGGATCTTCTCTTTTTTCAGATTTTCAGCACTCGATTGGGCATCATTGATAATCTTTTGGGCTTGATTCTCAGCTTCCTCGACTTTCCGTTTTGTATTCTTAGCAAAAAGTAACTTACCCACTACTATGCCGACCAGTAAGGCAATTCCACCAATTATATAAGATAATGTATTTGGTTCCATTGATTGATATGAGTTTAAATTGTTCTACCATGTTCGTTTCCTCCTATGAATAAATAAAGCCATAAGGGGTACCTAATCTGCGAAAATACAAAAATTGCATTGTGAATGTTGCTTTTACAAAAACAGGTCGTAAGCCTCCCTGTTTCTTTTCATTTACTATATCAATGGTAAAATAGAGAAATCATAATAGACTACATTGGCATTTAAAGTATTTGTAACAACTTTAATGATGTGTTATTGTTATTTGTATTGAATTTAGGATCACATGTAATAATTTCACGAACGGAGCAACTGAATATTAAATCTTGTAGTCTCTGTTACAATTCCATTTATATAACGACAAATATTAAAAAAAATAGCATGAAAAAAATTCTTTTAGTCGGCTTACTGTTTAGTGTTTTAGGGGCTACTGCCCAATCAGTTACCCGTAAAGTTGTTTTGACAAAAGGTCAGCAGCTTGAGCAACAAAGCCACATAAAGATGAATATGACCCAGGAAATGATGGGCCAGAGTATGGAAATTAAAATGGAATCTGATATAACTAATGTTGTTGAGGTGAAAGATGCGGCCGCAAACAGTTTTGAAGTGGCCAATACTCTGAAGAAGATACTCATGAACATGAATGCCATGGGGCAGGATATGAAATTCGATTCTGATAAAAAAGAAGATTTGGATGGTCAATTGGGTCAGGCATTTAAAGGTAAGATCGGGATCGCCAAAGAGTTTACAGTAAATAAGGAAGGCATTATTACTGCTTTAAAAAATAAGACAGAAAAAAAGGATGATGCGGGAGGTATGATGGGGGGAATGATGAATGGAGCGATGGGTGACGGAGAAGAAAAAGAAGGCGCTGCCTTTAATTCATTGGCAAATATTCCTGCGAAAGGAGCTAAAGTGGGAGATAGTTGGAATGATTCTACATCTGATGAAAATGGTAAAACCTTTACCACCTATACTTTAAAAGAAGTAACTGGTGGAAACGGGTTGGTTACTCTTTCTTCAAATAGTGCAATTAGCCGCGAAATGGAACAGCAAGGAATGACGATGCAAATGGATATAAAAGGCACTACAATTGGTGAATATACTTTTGAGGTAACAACAGGCATTATCAAAACCAGGAAAGCCACTACCAAGGCTACTGGGACCATAGATGTTGCCGGGCAATCTGTACCTGTAACTATGGAAACAACGGTCCAAAGCACTATTAATAAAAAGTAAAATGGTTCATTTAAGGGGCTTGTCCAATAATGCCTCTAATTGATTAAGTTTTTCAGAAATTTCTGAGATTTCAGGCGGCTGGTTTCCAGTCGCTTTTTGTTGGGTGGCATACCACAGCACTACCATGCCAATATAGTCCTGCATGTCTTTTCCGGCGAACTGTGTTTTATATTCAACAACCTTGTCATTAATGATTTTTACCGTTGCCCGGACAGTCTCTTCATCCATTGGATCGATTCTGATACGGTATGTCCGGTCTCCTATCACAACATTTATGGGAATTAATGATTCCATTACTTGTTAATTTGAAAAGGTTGTGTTAAATTTATTCACATTCTATTAACATCCATTACATCCTCATATGAAAAACTTTGTTAACCAGATAACTGCATATTGCCATGATTGCTAAAGTCAAGTCGTCAAACTTCATAGACACGCTGAAGGTAGAATTATTATCCTGCACCAACCATTCCCTGAAAGCTGTTCTTAGGAACGAACAAGGCAGTATTTGCAGTGAACTTGAAACCATGCTTATTACGGATCAGCCCGAAATTACCTGGAAAGGACTAAATGATTTGCCATATGGCGTGTACACTCTGGAGCTTTCTCAAGGAGAAGATGAAATTCGATTACGCATGGTAAAACGCGTTTGATCTATTCGCTGAGCACACTTATACAACGATCTATTTCCTTTAGATATTGATTCAACCTTTTTACAACTTCTTTTTTATCTGCTTCATTTAATTGACCGGTGGACATTTTTAATACCGCAACTTTTTCCTCTAAATGCTCCATTTTATTTTTATAAATCTCCAGTTTTTCAGTTGACTGTTGTACTTCTTTTTTGAGTTCTTTATTTTCTGTTTTTAGCAGTTGATATTGTTTTACCAATTGCTGCGTTTTTTCTTGTATTCTTTTCAATTGAATTTCGAATGAGGCCATAATGCATTTATTATTCAATTAATAATTGATTTCAACATTACTTTCTTATTTCTGCTTTTAAATCCTTTTCCAGGATGCTCATCAGTCTATTCATCATTTCATCAATCTCTTTATCCGTCAGTGTTTTTTCTTCATCTAAAAAGGTAATATTGATTGCAAGTGATTTTTTGTCAGTACCCAATTTTTCACTTTCATATATATCAAACAATTTAATTTCTTTAAGTTTTTGTATCCGCAATTGTTTTAGTGTATACTCAATAGCATCATATGGTAAGGATTTTGGTACAATCATCGCCAGGTCACGGTAAACTGGTAATTGTTTGGGCAACTCTGTAAACCTGATATTATTGCTTACTACAAGTTTTTCAATTGCCATCCAATCGAAACTTGCAAAGAATACAGGTTGTTTAATATCAAATCGGCTTAGTTCCCGTTTTTTGACACTGCCTGCAATAACAATAGGGTGGTTTTGTACTGAAACCTGAAGAACATGTTCCAACTTATTATCTGTTAATGTTGTCCATAATATATTTTCGAAACCAAGTAATTCAAGAATATTGGCAACCGTTCCCTTAAGATAATATGAGTCTGCTAATGAGGCTTTGTTTCTCCAAGATTGAATCGTTTTATTGCCAGTTAGGTATATACATAATTGATCTTTTTCCTGATAATTTTCCAAGTTTTTTAAATGATAGGTCTTGCCAAATTCAAAAAATCGCAGATCGGTGTTTTTTCGATTTAAATTATATGCCACGGCTTCTAATCCAGTTTCAAGCATAGAGGGCCTCATAATATTATGAACAGCGCTCAGGTTATTTAAAAGTCTAACGGAGGCTGTAAGGTCAATATCTTCAAAATAGGCGGCGTTTGTAATTGAATTTGTAAATATTTCATGGAAACCTAATCCTGCCAGATAATTAGAAACCTTTTCTTTGTAAGCATATTTGTACCTATCGGTTTCCACTGAGGGCGTAATTGTGATTGCTCCCGGAATTTCAATATTATCGTATCCATCAATACGCATAATTTCTTCTATTATATCTGCAGGTAATAAAATATCCGGCTTATTATACGGAACTCCTACTCTTAATTCATTCTTACTATCATGTAAAATTTCGAATCCAAGCGCCACCAGGATTTTGATAATGGTTTCTGTAGGATATTGTTTACCGCTGAGCTGTTTAATATAACTATGTTTTACAGTTATTTCATGTTTGGATTTTGGAGAAGGATATATATCCAAAATTTCTGAAGCAATCTCTCCTCCAGCTATTTCTTTGATCAAAATAGCCGCTCGTTTCAGAACATTGACAGTATTACTGATATCAACATTTTTTTCAAAACGTATGGCAGCATCGGTTCGTAAGCCATGGCGAAAGGATGTTTTCCGTAGATCAACAGGGTTAAACCATGCACTCTCAAGGAATATATTAGTGGTTGATGGATGTACTCCGCTATTATTTCCGCCAAACACACCAGCGATACACATTCCTTCGCTGTCACCATTACAGATCATCAGATCCTCTTTATTTAATTTTCTTTCTTTTTCATCAAGGGTTTTAAAGATTGTCCCATCCGGTAGATTTTTTACAAGTATTTTATTACCTTTTATCTTGTCCGCATCGAAAGCATGTAAAGGTTGACCGGTTTCATGTAATATAAAATTGGTGATATCCACTATATTATTGATGGGCCGCTGTCCGATTGCTTGCAATTTTTCCAGAAGCCATTGAGGGGAATCCTTTATGGAGACATTTGAAAGAGTTACCCCACTGTAGCGCTGACAAGCAATATTATTTTCGATACCTGCTGAAATAGACATTGAATGATTATCAATGGGAAAAATATTTGGAAAAGGGCTTCTTACCTGGTAATCGATATTGTCGTGATGAACCAGGTAAGCGCAAACATCTCTTGCCACTCCAAGATGGCTCATGGCATCCATTCGATTGGGAGTTAAACCAATTTCATATATCCAATCAGTGTATGGTTTGAAATATTCCATTGCAGGGGTTCCTGGTTTAACATGATCTGGAAGAACTATGATACCCCTGTGATCAGCACTGATGCCAATCTCATCCTCTGCGCATAACATTCCGTAGCTTTCAACACCTCTGATAGTGGCAACCTTAATTACAAGGGGTTCCTTGTTTAGAGGATAGATAGTTAACCCCACCGGGGCAACGATAACTTTTTGGCCTGTGTCTACATTTGCAGCCCCGCATACAATCTGGAGCGGATTACCTGTTCCGGTATTTACTTTTGTAATCTTTAATTTATCAGCGTTGGGATGGCTGCTGCATTCTATAACTTCTCCTATTATTAAACCCTGAAGTCCCCCTTTATGACTTTCATATTTTTCAAAACTCTCCACTTCAAGTCCAATGGAAGTAAGGATTTTACTCAACCGTTCGGGTTCTAACGTAACAGGTAGATAATCGTGTAACCAGGTATAAGAAATAGTCATTCTTTATGATGTTTTATCCTTGAGGCAAAGATAAAGTATTGGAATGTTGCAAATGATAGATCACAATACCTCTTGTAAACCGAATTTTATTGCAACTATCAATAAGTTTTAAAACTTTATTTAATGCGTTATTAAAAAGCCGTATTATCCTTAAAAATTTGCGCATAATAGCACCTCAAAGTCCAGCTGTGTATGGTTTTTTTACTTCATAAAATTGTAAGAACACCGCCACCTCTGGATCTTACCCTTTTGTAAACCTCACCAAATTTTTAGCTGTTTTTCTTTGCGCACAACAATTGTGTATTTCGTTCCGGGTTGGGCGGAAAACTTTCTTAAATTGTGAATAACTGGCTTTATGTTGTGAATAGGTGCTTAGTGATATGTGTGCAAACTTGTGTGAATAATGTTAGGCATAACTTTTTTTATAGGATTACAGGTAGTATTAAATATATGACTCTATATTCGCCCTCCTGACTCAAGGGCTTAACATTCCGATAATAGTTCCGTAATACTAGCGTAACACAAAAAGGAAAAAGTAACCCCCGCAAAGTCATTGGTTAAAAAAATTCAATGAGTGGTGTAGCCCGTAGTCGCCATGGCCTTCGAAAAACCAATAACCCCCCAACCGAACCGAGGTAATGAAGTAAACCAATGGTTTAACCCTATTATGAGTATTACAAAATGGACTTAACCAATCTCAGTAAAGACCGTAAATCCCGACGCAAAAGTTCCATTGATCTTAGTACAATGGTCTATGGTAAGGTGCCCCCCCAGGCAAAAGATCTGGAGGAAGCCGTATTAGGTGCTATCATGCTTGAAAAAAGCGCATTTGATACTGTTGTTGAAATCCTTAAACCAGAGTGTTTTTATGTTGAGGCGCATCAACGGATTTACAGAAGCATGCAAAGCCTACAGCAAAAGAATCAGCCAATTGATATTTTAACCGTTGTAGAAGAACTTAAAAGTCGCGAAGAACTTGATCTGGTGGGTGGGCCCTATTATGTTACTCGCCTCACGAATGCAGTTGTTTCTTCAGCAAATATTGAAGCTCATTCGCGGATTATTCTACAAAAATTTATACAACGGGAACTGATACGCATCAGCGGAGAAATTATTGGAGACGCTTATGAAGACAGTACAGATGTTTTTGATTTGCTTGATGATGCAGAAAGCAAGCTGTTTGAGATAACTAATAATCACCTGCGAAAGAATTTTGATAGCATCGATACAGTTCTTGTAAAAACAATTCAGCGAATTGAAGATCTACGGCATAAAAATGAAGATATCAGCGGGGTACCTAGTGGGTTCGTCTCTCTGGATAGGATTACTTATGGTTGGCAACCTACCGATCTGATCATCCTTGCAGCCAGACCCTCTGTAGGTAAAACTGCTTTCGCCCTGAACCTGGCTCGATGCGCGGCTTTACATCCAACCAAACCAACGCCAATTGCTTTTTTTAGTTTGGAAATGAGTGCAGGGCAATTGGTACAGCGTATTTTAAGTGCTGAAAGTGAGATATGGCTGGAAAAAATTGCACGTGGTAAATTGGAAGAACACGAGATGAAGCAGCTTTATGCAAAAGGAATTCAGAAATTATCCCAGGCTCCTATTTTTATTGATGATACGGCAGCACTTAATATTTTTGAATTGCGTGCAAAATGCCGCCGGCTAAAAAACAAACACAATGTTGGTCTGATTATAATTGATTACCTGCAATTGATGAGCGGAACAGGAGAAAACAGAAATGGGAACCGGGAGCAGGAGATTAGCAGAATTTCGCGTGATTTGAAAGGATTAGCGAAAGAATTACAGGTACCCATAATAGCCCTATCTCAATTAAGTCGTGCAGTAGAATCGAGGAAGGAAGGAAATAAAATGCCGCAGTTAAGCGATCTCCGTGAGTCTGGTGCCATTGAACAGGATGCAGATATGGTTATGTTTTTGTACAGGCCCGAATATTACGACATTACTTCAAATGAAATGGGGGAAAGCAATAAAGGTGAAACGCATGTCAGGATTGCCAAGCACCGTAATGGGTCTCTTGAGACCATTAAGCTGCGTGCCTTATTGCATATTCAGAAATTTACGGAGATGGATGGTGAGGATTATTCCAGTATAGGATTGCCCGGTGGAAACTGGAAGCCTGTTCCTTCGAGCCAGGGTCCCGAAGCTAATGCAAAACTTTATATACAAACAGGCAGCAAGATGAATGATCTGCCGATGGATGATGAAGAGGCACCTTTTTAATTTTTTATTAGTTGTAAGTTTTCCGAGGTTTCCAGTATATCTGCCCCGCTTTCGGCGGGGCTTTTTTTTGATTATACTTTATTTTATTTTCAATGATGAATGTTCCCTACTTCTATAAAGAAAATCTGGAAGTAACCAATGACCTTCTTCTTTTCGATGAAGAAACTTCCAGGCATATTGTTCAGGTTTTAAGAATGAAACCAGGTGAATGTGTGCAGGTAACTAATGGTAAAGGGATTTTTAAAACTGCTGAAATTGTAGAGGGAAATAAAAAAACCTGTAAAGTAAAATTTAAAGAATCTCATTTTAAACCAGGTTCTCTCCAGAAGATCTCCATTGGCATTTCAATTTTAAAAAATGCCAACCGCTTTGAATGGTTCCTGGAAAAAGTTACAGAGTTAGGGGTAAGTGAAATTATTCCACTGATCTGTGAAAGAACAGAGAAACATCATTTTCGGTATGACCGGATGAAGAATATATGTATTAGTGCAATGCTTCAAAGTCAACAGGTTTGGTTGCCGGATCTACATCACCCAATACCGTTTATGTCGTTGTTCAATAATCTTAATCATCAGCAAAAATTCATTGCACATTGTATTGAAAAGGAAAAAAGAAATTTAATGGAACTGATTCATACGGATTGTCAGTCGCAGATAATACTTATTGGACCTGAAGGTGATTTTACAATTGAGGAAGTTGAATTCGCAACCCGGCAACATTGTATGGCGGTCACATTGGGAGAGACAAGATTACGAACAGAAACCGCCGGAGTCGTTGCAGCCGCCCTCTTATCAATCAGGTAGTGAGATTATTTAGCCATATCAGATAATTCATTTTGATTATCTCTTAATCTTGGTTCGTGTAATTCAAGTTTTGTAGCGTTTTTCTGTCTCTTACGTATCCACATATTCAACAGTTCTACCCCGAAAGAAAAAGCCATAGCGAAATAAATATATCCCTTAGGAATTTCTTTGTGGTGTATCGGTTCAAGTCCTTCAAAGAATAAGCTAAACCCAACTAATAGCAGGAATGAAAGAGCGAGCATTTTAAGTGCGGGGTGCTTATGTATGAAATTAGAAATGCGCTGTGAAAATAAGAACATAATAATCATAGCAATGATTACGGCTATCATCATGATCTCTACATGCTTAGCAAGTCCCACAGCAGTGATGATACTATCGAAAGAGAAGATCATGTCTACGAGGATGATCTGGGTCATTACACTTCCAAAGGATGCGCGAGCTGGTTTTCGAATGGTATCTTCATTAATATCTTCTCCTTCAAGCTTACCATGAATTTCCTTAACGGTTTTATACAAAAGAAACAAACCCCCAATGAACATGATGACGTTTCTCAGGTTGAATCCATAACCCAAAACACTAAACAATTCCTGGCTGCCATTTTTCACTAGCCAGCCCAATGCCATGAGAAGAGCAATACGTACAATAATTCCGGCTATCATCCAAATCCGGCGGGCCTTGAGATGATGGCTTTTGTCCAGCCGCCCCATTATTATAGATACGAAAATGACATTGTCGATACCAAGAACAATCTCCAGGCTAGCCAGGGTTAATAAACTAATCAATGAATCTATCGTAAAAAGGTGTTCCATGATTTATACTTAAAGGTGCAAAAATAAAGGTTTGATGAATAGCTTGTTTTAATTCCTGAATTCACATTATTCCATACAGTAAAAAGAAATCCATAACACAATTTTTAAACTGTTTGCGAGTTATAAAGTATTGTTCATCATAACTCCGCGTTTATAGCCCAACTGTACATTTTTATTTCTTAGTTCGCATTTTAATCCAGGTTAATTAAATTTCCCTCCTATGAAAAAATCGTTGGCTATTCTCTTTATTATTATTTGCTGTAAAATCCAGGCTCAGGATTACACTTCTGGAAATTTTGGCTCCCTTAAAGTTGGTGGTGGATATGCAAAAGATTTTCCAGGTTTAAATGGATATGCAATGATAGTTGAATACGCTCATTCGCTCAATAATGTACTGGAAGGAGGTTTTAGTGTAAAACGGATAAATCTAAATGGTTATCCACGGACCTCTACAGTGAATGAATATACTAAAGCAACTACGCTTGATTTTAATGTTTACTTTTTGCCTTTAATGAACGAAACGAATGTATTAAGAATTGGCGCTGGTTATTCTTTTTCGTTTTTTAAAACAAGACGGTCATACCCGCTAATAGAAACACATGGTACAGAAAAAACAACTTCATGGCCTATTCAGGATGCTGCTGGAAGAGCCACCGGCTTAATTATAAGTGGAGAGTATGAGTATATATTTTCTTCAAATATATCCCTGGGGATCAAAGCTTCCTTGTGTAAAGCGTACGATCGTGTTTTTTACATTGGCCCCTTTATAGGAGTTCGGCTATAACTTCTCGCAAATATTTTTTACAATTCGTGGTCCTTCATAAATAAATCCCGTCCATACCTGGATCAGTGAGGCGCCTGCCTGTAATTTTTCTTTGGCATCAGCTGCCGTAAATATTCCTCCCGAGGCTATTATTGGTATTAGGCCATTTGTTTTTTGATAGATATACTGAACGATCTCAGTGGACCTTGTTCTTAGAGGAATGCCACTTAGCCCACCAGGCCCGATGGCTTTTAATTTTATTTCATCTGTATGAAGTCCCTCTCGGTTAATGGTAGTATTCGTGGCCACTAATCCATCAAGTTTGATTTCCATTGCCAGATCGATAACATCATCTATCTCCTGCCAACTGAGATCCGGAGCAATTTTTATTAGCAAAGGTTTTTGTTTGGATTGCTGAAGATTGATCGTCTGGAGATGGGAAAGAATTTTGCGTAAAGCTTCTTTCCCCTGTAATGCCCGAAGGCCCGGTGTATTGGGTGAACTTACGTTTACTACAAAATAGTCCACGCAGTCAAACAATTCCCGAAAGCAGATTTCATAATCTTTCCAGGCGTCCTCATTCGGAGTAAGTTTGTTTTTTCCAATATTTCCACCAATAATAACAGAGTTGGTATTCCTATAATGAAGGAGATTTTTTTGTTTCCATTCCCGAAGTCGTTTAGCTATTGCCTGCACCCCGTCATTATTAAATCCCATGCGATTAATGATTGCCTTGTCTTTCGGTAATCTAAACAACCGTGGTTTTTCATTGCCAGTCTGAGGTTTTGGCGTAACGGTACCTACTTCAATAAATCCAAAACCTAAAGCTTCCAATTCATCCAGGTAACAGGCATTTTTATCGAAACCTGCTGCAAGCCCAACCGGGTTGTTGAATGACACTCCAAATATCACTTTAGCTAAAGAAGGAAATTTTTTGCTGAAATGCTTTGAGAAATTTCTTTTTAAACCCAGTATGCTGATCACTTTAAAGCAATTCATTGCAAAATAATGAACACCTTCAGCAGGAAATAAGAACAGGAATCGACGGAACAGTGGATACATAATTGGTGCCGCGAAGATAAGGCCCTGATAAGTAGCGGTAATATAAGGGGGGATCTATTTTATGAATTTTAAAAGCAGGGAAACGCCTAAATTTGGTATAGAAAGTTGCATAAACAACTTTTGGTTCATGGTTCATAGTTCATAATACTTATTAGATATATTTGGAAATGGATATTCATTTTAAAAAGCAGCATTTATATCCATCAACCATCAAAAACATAAATTAGTTACATCATGCAAGAAGCATATATCGTAGCAGGTTACCGCACAGCGGTTGGCAAGGCAAAACGAGGTGGTTTCCGTTTTTATCGGCCGGATGATCTTGCCATCAACGTTATTAAAGGATTGTTGGCATCAGTTCCTCAACTGGATGCAAAACGGGTGGATGATGTTATTGTAGGAAATGCTGTGCCCGAAGCCGAACAGGGGTTGCAGGTAGGAAGAATTATTGCTGCCCGCGCTTTGGGTTATGGAGTACCCGGCATGACGGTTAACCGGTACTGTGCATCAGGGCTGGAGACCATAGCCATTGCCACTGCTAAAATAAGGATGGGACAAGCTGAATGTATTGTGGCCGGCGGAACAGAAAGCATGAGTATGGTGCCCACTGCAGGTTGGAAAACAGTGCCTGCTTATTCGATTGCCAAAGATGAACCTGATTATTATTTGAGTATGGGTTTAACAGCAGAAGCGGTAGCAAAAGATTATGAAGTAAATCGTGAAGAACAGGACCAATTTTCATATAACTCTCATCAAAAAGCGATAAACGCGATAGAGAATGGCCACTTCAAAACTGGTATTCTTCCCATCCAGGTAGAAGAAGTGTACCTGGATGAGATCGGGAAAAAGAAAAATCGTAGTTATGAAATGAATACGGATGAGGGTCCACGAAGAGATACCAATCTCGATGCCTTAGCACGACTTAAACCTGCTTTTGCAGCTAACGGAACGGTTACCGCCGGAAATTCATCTCAAACTTCTGATGGAGCAGCCTTTGTTATTGTTATGGGAGAGCGGATGGTAAATGAATTAGGGATTAAGCCTATTGCCCGCCTGGTTGCCTGTACATCGGCCGGGGTGCATCCACGAGTAATGGGAATGGGCCCAGTTGAAGCGGTTCCTAAGGTGTTAAGGCAAGCCGATATGAACCTGGGTCAGATCGATTTGGTAGAACTAAATGAAGCGTTTGCATCCCAGGCCATTGCTGTAATACGAACACTCGGGTTGAATCCTGATATCGTAAATATTAATGGTGGCGCTATTGCTTTAGGTCATCCATTAGGATGCACAGGATGTAAATTGACCATTCAGATTACCCAGGATATGAAAAGATTGAATAAAAAATATGGGATAGTAACTGCTTGTGTTGGTGGTGGACAGGGAATAGCGGGAATCATCGAGAATATTCCCTAAATCGAACCTTGGAATTACTGAAATACACTAAATCATGTAGAATATTTGGGAATAATTTTTATTTCAGAAAATACATCCATTTAATTTTAGAATACTGCTAAAACCTGATATCTTTAAGAAGCCTCCAGTTCTTACTACAATGTCTTTTTCATGGATAGAAGAGATTTTCTTACAGTACGTAAGTCATTCGCTGACGTTGAAAGCGAAGCATCTCCGGGTGTACGTGAAATTTATTCCGGACTCAGCCCCTATTCGGGTCCATGGACCTCAATAGAAATTGCTCATTTGCTTAAGCGAACCATGTTTGGAGCAAATAAAGCTGATGTAGATTATTTTAAAGGCCGCACCATGAATCAGGCGGTTGATGAATTACTCGCTATTCCAATTGCAGCTCCCTCTCCGCCACTTAAAAATTATGATAACAGCAATGTTGTAGCGAATGACCCTGAATATACCATCGCTCCCGGAACAACCTGGGTAGATATCAATACAAACGATGGCGCTGCGAACTCACGAAGAGTAAATTCTTTTAAAAGTTGGTGGGTAGGATTAATGATAAACCAGCAAAGGAGTATTCTGGAAAAAATGGTCTTATTCTGGCACAACCACTTTTCAACAGAAACTGCAGATATAGGCCGGGCAATATGGTGTTACCAGAACAATGTTATTTTACGCCAACATGCCTTAGGGAATTTTAAGCAATTTGTACGGGCTATTACCCTTGATACCGGAATGCTTCGCTACCTGAATGGTTATTTAAATACGAATACGGCTCCTGATGAAAATTATGGTCGCGAATTACAGGAATTATTTACAATTGGTAAGGACAACAGCGCAACTTTTACAGAGGATGATGTAAAGCAGGCATCCCGTGTTTTGACGGGGTGGCGTATTGATAATAATACCAATAAATCTTTTTTCCAGGCAAATCGCCATGACACTGTTAATAAACAATTTTCTACATTTTATAATAGCACCATCATTACTGGTAAGGCTGGCAATACTGCTGGCGACCTGGAATTAGATGCCATGCTGAATATGATTTTCGATAAAAAGGTAGAAGTATCTGAGTTCCTGGTTAGGAAACTTTACCGTTGGTTTTGTTATTATGGTATTGATGCAGGAACGGAAAACACCGTGATACAACCTTTGGCCAAAATATTCCGGGACAGTAATTGGGATCTAAAACCAGTTATTTCAACTTTATTAAAAAGCGAACATTTTTTTGATGTGCTAAACCAGGGTTGTTTGATTAAAAGTCCCCTTGACATGACCATTAGTGTTTGCCGCGAATTCGATATTGTATTACCACCAGGTTCAGACGTTGTAAATTCTTATTATATGTGGGAGTATATACGGAATCAGGCTTCAGCCATGCAACAAAATGTAGGTGATCCTCCAAGTGTATCGGGCTGGGCGGCTTACTACCAGGTTCCGCAATTCCATGAGATATGGATTAATTCAGATACTTTGCCCAAGCGTAACCGGTTTACAGATCAACTTATCAGCAGTGGTTATTCAAGAAATGGCAAGCGCATCCAGATAGATGCTGTAGCCTTTGCAAAAAAATTTTCAAACCCTGGCGATCCAAATGTACTGATCAATGATATACTAGACATTCTATACCGGGTGCCCATTTCCGTTACATCAAAACAAACTATCAAGAAACAAATTCTTTTGAGCAATCAAGACCAGGACTATTACTGGAGCAATGCCTGGAATGCGCATATCGCAAACCCTGCCGACAATGCTCTTTATCAAATTGTATCTACCCGTTTGCAAACACTTTTGAAATATTTGATGAACCTTGCTGAATACCAATTATCCTGAATTCAAACAGGTCTATTATGAAGCGCAGAGATTTTTTTAAACATACAATACCGGCCACGGTTACTCTACCGGCATTGATCAACGGCTTTTCTGTAAAAGCACATACCTCGCAATCTGCCCTGGTACAGGCTTTACTTGGCGGAACCACCGATACTGATAAAGTTCTGGTGCTCATTCAGCTTAATGGTGGCAACGATGGATTGAACATGGTTATTCCTATTGAGTTCTATTCGAATTATTACAACGCCCGGCAAAATATAGCTATTCCACAAAATAAAATCCTTTCTTTAAACGGTAAACCGGCTACAGGGCTACATCCCAGCATGAAGGGTTTGCAGACATTGTATAACGAAGAAAAATTAAATATTGTTCAGGCAGTAGGGTATCCAACTCCCAGTTTTTCTCATTTCAGGGCCACTGATATCTGGATGACGGCTTCAGATTCAAGTGAAGTGTTGACCAGTGGCTGGACAGGAAGGTATCTGAATACAGAATACCCGAATTTTCCCAATGGATATCCTAATTCTCAAATGCCTCATCCCCTGGCAATTCAAATAGGGTCAGTCACGTCTCTTACTCTGCAGGGGCCTGCAGTAAATATGGGTATGAGCATTAGTGATCCCAATAGCTTTTATAATTTCATTTCGGGTATCGAAGATCCAGTACCGGCTACGCCCTGGGGAAAGGAATTGAAATATATCCGGTCTGTAGCTCAACAAACACAACAATATGCTTCGGTAATTAAAGATGCTGCAGGGTTGGTACCAACACAGGGGAATTATCCGGCAAATAATGATCTGGCTGCGCAGTTAAAAATTATTGCCAGGCTTGTTAAGGGAGGATTGAAAACACGGATTTATATGGCAAGCACCGGTGGTTTTGATACTCATTCAAATCAGGTGAATGCTCTGGATACTACTACCGGCACACACGCAAATCTTATGCTCCGGGTATCGGAAGCGATTAAAGCATTTATGGACGACGTAAAGAACCTGGGTATTGAGGAAAGAATTATGGGATTGACTTTTTCTGAATTCGGCCGAAGAATCAAATCTAATTCGAGTTCAGGAACTGATCACGGTTCTGCGGCGCCGTTATTTGTTTTCGGTAAGCATGTTGTATCAAATATTACCGGCACCAACCCATCACTTCCAACAAGTGCTACGGTCAATGATAATATTCCTTACCAGTATGATTTCAGAAGTATATACGCTTCCCTATTGAAACAATGGTTCTGTGTAAAGGATTCGGACCTTCAAACGGTCATGCTTAAAAATTTTCAGGACATTCCTTTATGCGTTAACTCCGCTTGCCATACAAAAACGGTTGATGATATCATACGACGTTCGGGGGAAGAGTTAATCATCAATCATCCAAATCCTTTTGTACAAACTACTTCAATTACTTTCCGTACAACGGGTGGCCATACGCTGATCCAGGTATTGGATCAATTGGGTAGAGTGATCCGGATATTAGCTGACAAAGACTTTCTTCCCGGGAGTTATACCTTGCCTTTTAATGGTTTCGGGTTACCCGCAGGCGTTTATTACGCCCGTTTGCAAAATGGCAGCTTGCAGCAGGTTCGCTCTATGCTAAAGGCCCGCTAATCATCCTTAATATTAAAAATCGCAAGAAAGGTTCAAAAGCAATCTTTTTTCTGCAATTTTGTTGCACATTTTGAAATCATTCCAAAATATAAAAGTTTTTATCGGAGGGTTCCTGGTATGTGTTTTTGCTCTTGGCATTACACCCAAACAGGTATTGCATGATATACTCACCAATCACCAGCACGTTCAGGTAAAGGAAAAAAATAGTGCAAGCGTTTCAAAAGACCGGTATCAGTGTGATGAGGAAAATTTCGTTGCCGAATCTCCTTTTGTCGATACCAATAATTCCATTCAAATCAGTATGCCTGAGATTTTTCAGGCCAGTACCAATCTTTTTTTTACTACTTATTGCTTCTTACACCAATTCTTTTTTGAATTACGAGGTCCACCCTGCTTGGCATAAGGGTGTTGATGTAGAATACACTTCGTGTTTCAGTTCCCACCTATTTTAGGGTTTTCAATCCCCCACTTATTGTATTATATGCAATTCACCTTATGTTTTATTGCACATATTCATAATTCAAAAGAAATTATGCCAAGAATATATTTTTATATCATTTCTTTTATAGTAAGTGTGAATAGCTTATTAGCACAACAACCTACCGGAACAACAGGTAGCGAACAAAAACGCGTGAGAACAAATTTTTCCGGAAGGGTTACCCTAACTTCTTCAGATGTACCGCTTGTGGGAGCTTCCATTTATATAAGCGATATTAAGGCAGGAGTAGCCACAAATAATGAAGGGCGGTTCAGTATGAAAAATATCCCTCCTGGCCGTCATCTTGTAGAAATCTCATTTGTTGGATATTCAACGTTATCTGAGTATGTCGAAATAAGAGGTGACATGCAAAAAGAGTTTATGCTTTCACCCGAGGTAGCCGAACGCAATGCTGTAGTCATCACTGGAGTTAGTTCTGCTATACAGGCCAAACGTATGCCTACACCCATAACGATCATCAAGAAACAGGATCTGCTCAGGAATGTATCAGTAAATATTGTTGATGCTATTAGCAAGGAGCCGGGCATTGCTCAATTGTCGACAGGGCCTGCTATTTCCAAACCTGTAATCAGGGGATTGGGATATAACAGGGTTGTAATCTTAAACGATGGCGTTCGGCAGGAAGGTCAGCAGTGGGGTGACGAGCACGGAATTGAAATTGACGAATACAGTGTAAATAAAATTGAAATTCTGAAAGGTCCGGCGTCATTGATCTATGGCAGTGATGCCATGGCGGGGGTAATAAATATAATCACCAACGTGCCTGTACCGGAAGGCGCTATTCGCGGAAATATAATTTCGAATTATCAAACAAATAATCGCTTACGGGGTGGAGGAGCAAATATAGCGGGTAACCAAAATGGATTCAGCTGGAATGCGTATGGATCATTGAAGGCTGCATCCGATTATAAAAATAAGTACGACGGGCGTGTTTATAATTCGAAATTCAAGGAGAATAATGCCGGGGGTTATATTGGATACAATGGAAGCTGGGGATATAGCCATATTATTCTAAGCCAGTTTCATCAAACCCTGGGAATTGTAGAAGGAGATCGTAATGATGACGGACAATTTATTAAGTCATTGCCTGGTGGTGTGGAGGGTTTGCCGTCAAATAATGATTTTAGCAGTACTTCACCACAAATTCCAAAACAGGATATCAAACACTTTAAAATTGTTAGTGATAATAGTTTTAATATCGGCAATGCACGTCTCGCCTTGAATGCTGCTTATCAAAGAAATCAGCGCATAGAGTTCGGAAATCCAGATGATCCATCTGAAAAGGAACTATACTTCGATTTGAAAACGGTAACTTTTTCCACCATCTATCATGTGGCAGAAAAAAAATCATGGCGAAGTTCCATCGGGCTCAAAGGCATGTCTCAAAACAATAATAATAAAGGGGAGGAGGTTTTAATTCCCGAATACTCTTTATTCGACATAGGTGCTTTTATTTCCCTTCAAAAAGTATGGAATAAAATTTCAATGAGCGGGGGACTTCGATATGATCATCGGTCACTGGATTCGAGATCTTTTATCGAAGGGAACGATCTTAAGTTTGCTGCCTTTAATAAAACCTTCTCGAATTTTTCAGGAAGTATAGGGTTTACTATTCAGCCTTCAGAAATGGTTACTATTAAATTAAATGCAGCCAGGGGATTTCGTGCTCCTAATATTTCAGAACTGGCGTCCAATGGGGCGCACGAAGGAGCTAACAGGTACGAGTATGGCGATGCAAACCTGAAATCTGAAACTAGTATACAATTGGATGGCGGCTTTGAATTCAATTCCGAACATATTTCGTTAGAAGCAAACTTTTTTCATAACGGGATCAATCATTTTATTTTTTACCGGAAATTGGTTTCCGCGGGTGGAGGGGACTCTACCATTAATGTTGACGGTTCCATGATACCTGCATTCGAATTCAATCAACGAAAGGCTAAACTGGCTGGGCTTGAATTAAAATTTGATATTCATCCGCATCCGTTAGACTGGTTGCACATTGAAAACACATTTTCATACGTAAGAGGCCTTTTTCATACTTCTATTGAAGGAACAAAAAACATTCCTTTTATACCGGCTACAAGATTGATTTCTGAACTAAGAGCCGATTTTTTTCATGATGGAAAATGGATCAGAAATCTTTCCATCAAGGCAGAAGTAGATAATACATTCGCCCAGAAGAATCCATTTTCGGCCTTTGATACGGAAACTGAAACCAGTGGGTATACACTATTCAATGCTGGCATTGGATCGGATATATTGTATAAAAACAGGTTAGTAGCAAGTATCTATTTAAATGCTTTAAATATTGGAGATGTTGCCTATCAGAATCATTTAAGTCGCTTAAAATATGCTGCAGAAAATATGGCTACGGGGCGAAAGGGAGTTTATAATATGGGAAGAAATTTCAGTATTAAGCTGAACATACCTTTTTCGTTTATAGAAAAATGAGGATGTATACTAATCTTCTCCTTTCTCCGTTAATACTTTTACTAACCTTGATTTCATAAAGCTTCAGTAGCCCCGATTTATCGGGGCTTCTTTTTTTTAGCCGTATTTTTGGTGATAATTTTTTCCTGAATGGAACTATCGATCACTACACCGGCTTTACTATTTCCCGCTATTTCATTACTGATGCTGGCGTATACAAACCGTTTTCTTGCATTGGCCAGCCTTATCCGAAAGTTGCATGATAAATACAAACAGGATCCCCATCAAAAGCATATTGTAACTCAAATAAAAAGCCTACGTGCCCGCATTCGTCTTATCCGTTCTATGCAGGCCTCTGGCGTTGTAAGTTTTTTATTTTGCGTTGTTTGCATGTATTGTATTTTCAGAGGATGGGAACAAGCCAGTTATTGGATATTCGCATTCAGTATGCTGAGCTTTATGCTTTCTTTGGTGTTATCATTACTGGAAATCACCCTTAGCATGCGTGCATTGGAAGTAGAATTGATGGATATGGAAGAACTTACCAAATCGAATTTTTTCAGTGATATTTTGCGGGTGCGCGAAGAAAAGGAAGACACTAATCAGTAGATGCCTTTTTTGTATAAGACCCGGAATCGTAATCAAATGTTTTAACCGAGGTATTTTTATAATCCGGGTCGTATTTTACAAAGAAATTTAAATAGATCGCCCGGCTTAGTCGCATCAACCAGGGTTGCAGCAGAATAAGCAAAGCAATATTGATTCCCATCCACCAGAAAAAACGATTGTCTCTTACGGACATCCCGATTGAAAGATACCAGGCAACAAAACTCAACATTGTAAAGGCGATCGATAAGCCATAGCTCACAAAGCCTGTTCCATACCAAAAGCCAACTTCTAATTCGTAAGGTTGACCGCATTCGGAGCAACGTGTATCCATAGAAAAAACTTTTTTAAGGTTCCATGGATTATTATTTTTAAACATAAATCCTCTCCGGCATCGGGGGCATTTCATCGAGAATAAACTCCAGAAGAAATTGGGCTTACCCCGTTTTGTCGCGGGTGCATCAGTATTCATTTTGCGAAGCTAGGATTAAAGGCTTTATGAGCCTTATAAGGTACCCTGATTTGTTTTTCCAAGGTGCAGTGACATGAGTTTCGTATGTTTCAGAAAGGTGAGATGGGATATATTCACTGCTACAATAAAACCATACAAACCATCCAGGAACCCAAGCCGAAATAAATAGGAAAGTAAGAAGGCCCAGGAAGGGTTAATAATTATTTTAAATAAATTGGTGCGTCTCCCATTTGAAAATAACGTTTCAGCAGAAAGGGAACTGAACTTATTATTCTGTGCCACATGCTCTGCAATGCTATTAAAGGAATAATGAAGAAGATCCCCCCGAAGTTGTTTGACTTTTGCAGCAGGTGATAATTCGATTGTTTCATGTATCATTCCATTACTCCATTTTGCCATTTTCTTATTGAACAATCTTATTTTTTTATCAGGGTACCAGGAGCCATGCCTGATAAATTTCCCACAATAATTTGTACACCTGTTCATGAAATAGGCATCATGGCCAGGAACTTTTTTTACCTGAAGAATCTCCTGGGTAAGTAGGTTGTTAGGAACTTCGTCTGCATCAAGGCATAAAACAAGATCATGGCTGCAATATTTCAGCGCATCATTCTTTTGTGGTCCATAACCCTGGAATCGTTGCTGGTAAATGATTGCGCCTTTACTTCTTGCAATCTCAACGGTGTTATCTGTAGAATAGGAGTCGAGAATAATAATTTCATCAGCTACGTCCTTAACAGAATCAATGCATCTGTCTATATTATTCTCTTCATTAAATGTGATAATAACTACAGATAATGCCTGCATAATAATCTAAATATAATCTCTGACAGTTTAGCTGCTGATATTATTTAAGAAACGGGTTGTTTTTGATCAGATACCTGGAGCGATTGTTCGGGTAATGGCGATCCACTATTTTTTCTCTCGCCTATCTGTTGTCTCCACATCGCATAGTACAGACCTTTTTCCTGCAAAAGAGTACTATGCGATCCTGTTTCCACAATTTCCCCTTTTTCCAGCACATAAATCCGGTCTGCATGCATGATTGTAGAAAGCCGGTGAGCAATTAGAATCGTAATCTGGTTTCGGGAAGCAGAAATTTGCCTGATAGTTGTAGTTATTTCCTCTTCGGTCAAAGAATCCAAAGCTGAAGTGGCCTCATCAAATAACAGTAGCCGGGGTTTACGTAACAATGCTCTTGCAATGGAAATTCGTTGTTTCTCCCCACCTGATAATTTCAATCCTCCTTCGCCGATGGTTGTCTCCAGTCCCTTTTCGGCTCTTATTAAAAGATTTTGGCACGAAGCTTTGTTGAGTGCTTCATGAAGAAGTTCGTCAGTAGCTAAGGGATTTACAAAAGTCAGGTTCTCTTTAATGGTGCCAGAGAATAGCTGCGTATCCTGTGTTACGAAACCTATCTGGTTTCGGAGATCGTCAAAATTGATTGAAGTTTCATCTATCCCGTTATAAAGTATTTTGCCTTGTTGTGGGCGATACAATCCTACTAATAATTTCATTAGGGTAGTTTTGCCAGAACCCGAGGGACCAACAAATGCAATGGTTTCGCCAATGTCGACCGAGAAATCAATATTATCAATGGCTCTTTGTTGAGCAGTCTGATGTTTGAACCCGACCTGTTGAAACTCCAGGGTTTGGATCTGTCCCAGATGTTTTGGATGGGCAGGTTGAAGTTCCGGTGCCTTTTGCATGAGGCTGTTAAAGTTATTCAGGGAGGCTTCTGCTTCGCGGTACGACAAAAGAATGTTTCCTATTTCCTGTAAAGGTCCAAATACAAAAAAAGAAAAGATCTGCATAGTGACCAATTGATCGGCGGGCATCACCTTTCCAAACACCAGCCACATAAGAATGAAAAGAATTACCTGCCTTAATGTATTGATAAATGTTCCCTGAATAAAACTTATGCTCCTGATTTTTTTTACTTTGGTTAATTCAAAGCCTAATATTTTAAAAGTGTTTTTATTTAAGCGGGTTACCTCCTGGTCTGTAAGCCCTAAACTTTTTACCAATTCTATATTACGGAGAGATTCAGTGGTGGATCCTGCGAGAGCAGTCGTTTGTTTTACAATTGTTTTCTGGATCACCTTTATTTTTTTGCTCAGGAGGTTGGTAATGATGACCAGCAGAATAATTCCTCCGAAATATACCAGGGGAAGGGTAGGGTGGATATTGGCAGCATATACTGAAATAAATACGACGCCAATAATAATCCCAAATAATACATTGATACAATAGCTCATAAATTTCTCTGTATCACTTCGTACCTTTCCCAATACACTCAATGTTTCACCGCTGCGTTGATCTTCAAATTCCTGGTAAGGAAGTTTCATTGCATGTTTTAACCCATCCGTAAATAGGTTAGCACCGAATTTCTGTATAATTACGTTTAGAAAATAATCCTGGAAATTTTTGGCAATACGGCTCACCATTGCCACGCCTATCGAGGCCAGTAAAAGTTTCAATAAAATCGATAGGAAACCCGACCACTCATAGTATCCTTCAGGCGATTTTTGGTGATCGTATGCAAGCTTTACCAGTTTTCCGAATATTATAGGATCCAATAATGAGAAACCAGTATTGATAGCCGCAAGAAACAGCGTCAGAACCACCAGCCATTTATATGGTTTCAGGTATGTAAAAAGTATTTTCATAACATATTATTATTATCCAACTTCTGAAAGCAGGAAAAATCAGAGAAGCAAAATTCGTACAAGTTATTTTAAAACTGCCAGATTTGACATAAACGGGTAGGATGGAAATATTCTGAGCACGAGTAAAGTAATGTAAAATAAGAGCGGTTAATACGATTTGTATTTAGTAAATGCCATTTTAAGAAAAGATTCGTATTTACAGATAATCTCTCCCCAGCAGAAATCTTTCTTTATTTTATTCAGATTGGTTTGAATCATTGACATTTCGGCATCTCCGCGATCTGTATTTTCAATAATTTGTTGAACATCAAGAGGCGTTTCGAAATAAAATGCATTTTCATTAAGAATATTTTTATTGAAGGGATTGTTGTGAGCAGCAATCAGTGCACGGCTCGCCATCGCCTCTAGTAAAGAAGGATTCGTTCCACCTACGCTATGTCCGTGAAAATAAAGGTGACAAAATGTTTTAAGAGTATGTAATTTTTGATCATCATCGAATATGGGTCCGATGAACCGGATACGATTATCATTACGGAATTTGGATAAAAGATATTGACCGAACTTATTAGTGGTATTGCCGATAACTAATATAATTTTTTTGGAATTGCTTAGAGTAAAACCTTCAAGAATAGTTTCAATATTGTTTTCAGGTTCCATCCTGGCCATTATTAAATAATAACTGTACCTGGTAACATCATATTCATTTAGGTAAAAGTCATCTTCATTTAAAAATACTTCTGCACCATATGGTATATATTCACTTTGAATATTATATTTTTTAAGCAGGAAGTTTTGAATCAGGGTTGAATCAGAAACATAGAAATCTCCAAATTTTACGGCCAATTCTTCAGCAAACCTTAAAAATTTTCGAACAGGGCTAGAGTATTTTGTACGTTTCCATTCGAGCCCGTCCATATTAAAAATCACTGCGGTTTTTTTCGGATAGAGCCATCCCCACGCCGAACTGCTGGTAAAACCCAACATTAACAGCACATCTAAATTTCTTTTTCTGGTATCACGAATACAATTAAAATCATATAGAAATTGACCCATGGTCCCTAAGGTCTGTTCTGGATCGTAGCAATGAACAATTTGAACATTATTCCATGTTTTCTCCTGATAAGGATGATTATGGGAATTATAAACAATTACCTGGTGACCTCTGTTTGCCAAACCTGTAGAAAGATATTCGGCAAATTGTTCAAATCCCCCGTAATGATTCGGAATGCCTCGTGTACCTAATATTCCGATGCGTAATTTCATTGTTTGGAAATTATTCTTTCATAAGCTTTGGCTGTGTTCCATGCAGCATGATGCCAGGTATAGTTTTGTAAAATTTTATTTTTTAACCGGCTGTCACCATCTGAAGAAGAGGCGCTGTTTACTGCATCTAAAATACTTTGGGGAGAGGAGGGGTCGCAATAAAATGCAAAGTCTTCATAATATTCCCTTGTATAGCCTTTATCGGTAATGACTACATTACAACCCATGGCTCCTGCTTCAAGCGTTGACAGCCCGCAGGATTCAAACCAGCTAGGCAATATATGTACCTTTGCCCTTTGATAATAATGCAACAATTCTTTCTGAGTTATATGATGAATGAAGTGGATATTATCGGCTGCTATTTCTTTGCATAAATTATAATAAGTTTTTTGATTACCGGCATTGGAGCCAATGATCAAAAGCGTAAAAGGAGTTTTATTCAATGCCTTAATAAGGTTTAATTGATTTTTGATGCCTTCAATTCTCGCTACGCATAATACCAGATGTTTGTCTTTTTTTATTGTTATATCCTCTACAAACAGGCCGGTATCTACACCATTTGGTATAATGGCATAATCGGCTTTGACGCCATAAAGTTCCCTCAACATGATATTCTCCATTTCTGAATTCGGTAAAACCACAGATGCGTTCCTCAAGATTTCCTGTATACTTTTTTGATGGCCTTTCCACAAGTAGGGTACACTTTTTAACTTATCTGAGCCATTGAGCCACCTGGCTATCGTTTTAAGGTATTCAATCGAATTGGGAGCCAAAAATTTGAAAATTTTTCCCGCGATACCAACTCTATATAACTTGTCATATTCATGGTACCTTACCAGGTTGGGGGATGCCACAAATGGCTTAGAACTTTTTTTTATATGATAAATTATATCAGCGGGTCGTGTAAGATTAAAGAAATGGAGCAAATCATAGTCATTATAATTTAAAGTTTCATGGGTTAAATGAATAGAAGCTCTTATACCCAGGGCAGCAAGATATTTTGTGGTATTGATTATCTGGACTGTATCTCCCCCAGGGATGGTATATAAGGTTGACCGGCTAATTATCGCAACTTTCATAAGTGCTGTCGAACATTACATTCGATGATTTTCATATCTTGAATGATGGCCAAAAAACGGAATCATTTACCCTGCACGGTCAATTTGGCTTTTAAATTTTTTTTATATAAAGAACACGAAAAAAGTGCATCAGTAGTTGCTATTGGATAAAATCTCTTTTTTGAAAAAATAAAATACAAACTAATCAGGGGTACGCAAAAGGATTTTTACGGGTTCTCAGGTAGAATATAAGTCGCATGTTTCATTACTTTGTATATTTTTGCGCCGGTTATTCCTATCCTGCCGTTGCTTGTATCAGGAAAATCCTAAACTCCCTTCGTGATGTTTTTATATAAAGCTCAATATCTTTAAAAGGAATTGATTATGGAAAATCAGGACAAAAAAATATCCCGGACCGATAACAGTGATATAGATCTCGGTTCAGCACTTATAATTATGGGCAGGGGCTTTAAAAGTATTGGAAGATTCTTCTACTCGGTATTTCTTGCACTCGCCAATGCTTTCCTCTTTGCACTTTTATTTTTAAAGAGAAGGATGTGGTGGTTACTTGGAGCGCTTGTATTGGGACTCGGCCTGGGTGCCTATTTTAACTATTCAAATGGCACTATGTATTATTCGGTTATGACCGCCCGGTATAATTTTGGGAGTACACGGGCCCTTTATAATACTGTTGATTATTTAAATGCATTGCTTGGGGAAGATAGAAGGGCGGATATTAGTAAAATTTTATCAATTTCAATCGAAGAAGCACGTTCCTTAAAAAGTTTCTCTGCACAACCTCTCAACAACGAAAAAGTGGTGAGTGACTTATATAATGAATATTATCTTTCGTCTGACAGGAGTTACCGCGTTCGGACAGATACTTTCTGGACCAGGACAATAAAATATAAAGATTTTAAAGAAGGGCTTACGAGGTATGATATTCCCATACAACAATTAACCGCATATAGTGTTCGTGCCGACATATTTCCAAAAATTCAAAATGGATTAATTAATACTATTGTAAATAATGGAATCCTGAAGAAGAATGAAGAGATCAATAAAAAAATTCAGGAAGATGAGGAGAAAATAATCATCTCATCCATCCAGGGCCTTGATACATTACGACAGGTTTATAATGAAAGATTAAGACGATCCGGAAATGATCAGGAAACCGGAACTACGAATCTTACTGTATTAGACAAAACCATGTTGAAACCAAATCCTGAGTTGGAATTATATGAAAAGTTTCTACAATTTAAAGACGAGTTAAAAGCTATAAGGAACAATACCTTGAATAATCAGGAAATCGTGCAGATTTTCGCCTCTTTTAATCCGGTGGGAAAAAAAGCATCTTTTTTTAAGCAAAGCCTTTTCAATACCGCGGTTCAAATCGTTGGGCTTACTTTGCTTGTTTTGATAATCATTGAAATTTATCAGGCTCTTGGGAATTATGAAAGGAAGCGAAAGTTAGTTTTGTAGGATAAATAAGTTCATTTCGGGTTAGCTAAAAAACTATAGTTCTTGAAGAATGTTTTATTGCTTGTTAATCAACTTCATGGAGGCGGTGCTCAAAAAGTAATTTCCAATCTTAGTATTGAGCTTTGCAATGATTATAATCTTACACTGGTAATTTATAATGACATTGAAAAAATAGTATATCCGTACAAAGGAGATCTTATAAGAATTGAATTGCCATATGCAAATGATACCTCTTCAAATCCATTTTTTGCCAGGTTGATTCGTTTTATTGTCCTTATTCGTAAGCTCAGAACTTTAAAAAAGAAGCGAAAGATTGATATTTCCATCAGTTTTATGGAAGCGTCCAATATTATAAATGTGCTTTCAGGGAGAGGAGAAAAACGGATTCTCAGCGTTCGTAGTTATCTGACACTTGAATTTAAGGATCATAAAAGAATGAATATCTTAAAAAATGCGATACGCGTATTATACAATCGCGCTGATTCTATTGTGGTTCCATCCTCTTTAATTCAAAAGGATCTTGTCAATAATTTTAATGTTAATGAAAATAAAGTAGCTCTAATTTATAATTTTATCGATAAGGACAAAATCAATGGACTTAAAATGGAGCCAGTTGAAAAGGAATTGGAATTTTTAGATTTTACTTTTCCTTTTTTGATAAATGTGGGGCGATTAACATATCCAAAAGGGCAATGGTTTTTGATACCATTGCTGAAGAAGGTCCAGCAGAAAATACCAAATGCGAAATTGATAATAGTGGGTGAAGGTTTACTAAAAGATACATTAATTAGCCTCGCCATTAAAGCGGACTTGTCGGTTTTTGACATTAACAGCGGTACGAATTCCGGATCTATAAATAATAGCGATATTATTTTGCTGGGTTATCAATCAAATATTTATCCTTTTCTGTTCAAAAGCAATTTATTTATTTTCTCTTCTGTATATGAAGGATTTCCGAATGTAATTATCGAAGCCATGGCATGCCATTTGCCAATTCTTTCTGCAGATTGTGTTTCAGGTCCCAGAGAAATATTGGCCCCTGGTACTGAAGGGGCTCTTAAAATTAATAGTATTGAACTTGCAAAATTTGGCATTCTTCTCCCGGTTCTGGATGATAAAGATCCTGATTTGGAAAATAAATTGAACAGCTGGGCGGAAGCAGCCGTACAAATCCTTTCAGATGAAACTGTAAGTACCCACTATCGCCAACAATCTCTTTTACGTTCTGAAGATTATGAAAAGGCCGGAATTATGAAACAATGGATTAATTTGATTGAAAATTAGAACATTTCTTTTTTATCCAATATAACTATGACTATCAGTAATACTCACTCTGTTTGAAAATATTATTTGTTCATAATAAATACTTAATGAGCGAAGGGGGAGAAGACACCTCTGTTGCTGCAGAATCGAATTTGCTTAATGCGCATGGGCACACGACTAAAATACTTTTTTTTGACAATGCAGATATGGGTGAAGGTTTATGGGGGAAAATTAATGCTGGCATCTCTGCTATTTACAATAAATCCTCTGCCCTAATTCTGAAGAAGGAGATTCAGGAATTCGGTCCCGATCTGATTCATATTCATAATTTTTTTTTCCAGGCTTCACCGGCTGTCATCATTGAGGCAAAAAAACATAATATCCCGGTTGTGGTCACCATTCAGAATTTCAGGCTTCTGTGCACTAACGCTCTTTTGCTGAGGAATAATAAAATATGTGAATTGTGCATCAACAAAACTTTTGCATGGTATGGAATAATTTATAAATGTTACAATAATTCTGCTACTCAGAGTGCAGCGGTGGCGGGTATGGCTGGCATTCACAAAATCGCTGGAACCTGGCGACACTCAGTGGATCAGTACATTACCCCTGCTGAATTTATTAAAGCAAAATTGATTAACTCTTCTTTGAAATTAAATCCGGCTAAGGTCGTCATCAAAAGAAACTTTGTATCAGATGCAGGTAAAGCCGAGGGAAATAAAAGAGCGAATTTCTTTTTATTCGTAGGACGTATCTCCATTGAAAAAGGAGTGAATGTATTACTAAATGGTTTTAGAAATTTGCCCGACGATCAACTGATGATTGTAGGCGACGGGCCCCATAGAGAAAGGCTCATGAATGAGTACGGCCATCTGAAAAATATTCAGTTTGCAGGCAAAAAGGATAAAGCCGAAGTGATTGCTTTAATGAAAGAATGCAAAGCGCTCATCTTTCCTTCAATTTGGTATGAAGGTTTGCCATTAACGATCATTGAGGCTTTCTCAACAGGCACCCCGGTAATAGCATCAAAAGTGGGTGCAATGGAAGAAATGGTAATAAGTAAAGTGAATGGTCTACTCTTTGAAGCAGGAAGTGTTTCACGATTATATGAAGCGATCAGCATATTCAAGGGTTATATCAAAGATTCAAATTTTGCCTTGTATGAAGGAGCACGTCAAAGTTATCTTGACTATTATCATCCAGACGTATGTTATGAAACCACCATTAATATTTATAAAAATTTAGTATCCTCCCAAAAAGAAAAACCAATCGTCACGAGATAAATGGATATCGGTATTCAACAATATAAGCCCTTAAAAATTGACAGCGCTGTTATTCTATTGTTTATAATAGCGATCCTGGTTGGTAGTTTTTTGCGAATTTCATTAATGGTAATTTATCCTTTCGTGGTTATTGCATTATGCCTTTTTTTAAAACTTCGTATTACAAATACTATTCTGACCCTTTTAATATGGATCGGATTTTGCGCCTTTTTATCGTTGTTGAATGGTGTATTCCTGCGATACAAATTGTTGTCATTGTATTACATGCTTCCTTTCGTTCTTTTTTTGTTTGCCAATCCCTCGGAATCCAGCTTAAGGAAAGTAGACATGGTGAAAATATTTTTTAGTTGCCTTTCAATAATTGCTATTATAAATGATGTTGTTGGTTATATCCAGGTTATTCGTTACCCTGATTCTGATGATAGCTTTAGAGGAATATATTCAAATTTTTCTGTATCCTTCAACGGTCTTGTAATCTTAAACGCTATTCTATTTTTTTACTACTTTTCTATGAATTTAAGGCAACCGAAAAAAAGGTACCTTATTGCAGCTTTCTTTTTTATGGCATCTTCGATTATGGGTTTTTTTGGAGCCGGTCTGATAGTCATTTTAGCATCTTTTATTCTCACTTTTTTTACCCCTTCACTAAAATCAATATTGAAAACATTTTTAATTACCGCACTTTCTGTAACAGCCGTTTATTTCCTTCTATTAAACATCAAGCCGAATGTTTTAAATTATAACCTCTCGAATGTAAAAAAAATAGTCAAGTTTGATATTGAACATGGCCCCCGGAAGGTTATTTCTTTTTATAATTATCTAATCTCCTATCCGAAAGACGTCAAAGATTTTTTATTCGGATCAGGCCCCGGTACATTTAATAGCAGGAGTGCTTTTATTGTAGGAAGTCCATCCTATTTTTCTGGAGCCTCCTTTTTAAAATCATCAGAACAGCCGTATTATTTTATGAATTATTCGTATCCATTGTGGAATGAAACAAATACTTCTCAGGCGCAATACCTTGATGGTTTTAGAAATCAACCATTTTCATCTGTACTGGCGTTTTTGGGCGAGTACGGTATAGTTTTCTTCTTTCTGCTTGCAGGGTTCTATTATAAAAATTATAAAACGGTTTCCAGGTTACAACACGGATCTATGGATGAATTAGCGGGAATATATTTCCGGATCTTTAAGTTCTTAAGTATTCTCCTTCCTTTCTTACTTTTAATTGATAATTTCTATGAATATCCTGAAATGATGCTATTAATCATTTTGTGCTTAAAATTGTTACATATTGAATTGAAAAAGCGAGATCAATTACAAAGTTAGGATTGGTGACAGCTGTTATAACATTTGATTTTTGATACCAGGCCTATCACCAAGCCCTTGATTTAATATAACTGTAAAACATTCTTTAAGCCGGCCGCCTCGATTCGTATACATTCATCAAAATAGTTTTTTTAGTAAGTCTTTTCCAATGAGGATCATAAAATATAGGTTTGTATAAACATATCTTTTAAACATTCGTTTTGGTTCCTGAACCAATCTATACAGCCACTCTAACGCCATATTTTGCATCCATACCGGTGATCTTTTCTGGATGCCTGCAACTACTAAGAAGGCGCCACCCAGCCCTAGTAAAATACTATTTATCGCAGGGTAATTTTCTGCCATCCATTTTTCCTGTTTAGGACATCCTAAGGCAACCAATACAAAGTTTGCTTCGGAATCGTTGATGTAGCGAATATGTTGATCTCTTTCTTCTGCTGTAGGTTTTCGAAACGGCGGCGATATTTTTCCTGCAATAATTACCTGAGGATACAATGATCCGATACGGGTTATCAATTTATCAAGTGTATCTACGGTAGAACCATACAAAAAAATCTTCGCCCGTAAACTGTTTGCTTTTTCTAAAAGTGCCGGCATAAAATCCATTCCGGATATACGCTCCTGCTTTTTATTATACAACCAACCGCAGGCTAAAGCCAGGGGCTTACCATCAGGTAAAACAAACAAAGCTTTTCTTAGTTCTTCCCGGAACCAAGGGTCATTATGTGCTTCAATGGTCATGTGAACATTTGCAAAACACACAAACCCTGATTTTCTTTGTAACCCATAAGTAGTAATTTGCTCAAGGCTATCATTAAACGATATATTATGAACATCCAGGCTAATTATTCGTGATCTTTGAAGCATGCTAAAAACAAGGGTTATATTATTAGTGAAATAGAATTGATTTAATATGTATTGTAACCTATTCTACTTTTTTTTCTTAGCTTCAAATATACAATGAAGAACATAGTTATTGGTGTTTGGAATACAATCAGGAATGTGCATTGGGTACAGGTTAGTTTATTTCTTGTATTTGTTTCAATTCCTCTTTATAACAATCTTAATAGCTACACATTAGTTCTTTTTTCAATTGCCGGAATATTCACAAACTCTTTTCAAAGCAAAAGAGCGCGCCTGGTCAATGATTACTTCTGGTTATTTTCCATCCTGTATTTTTTTGTAATTGCCTGCAGTGTGTTGTGGGATCCTAATGGCTTGAAAGCTTTTAAATCTGTTGAAAAAAATGCATCTTTTTTGATTATAGGTCCGGTGATTGCCGCCCTTGCACCTATTCGAAACCAGTTAATAAAAAAGTATTTATTATCATTTGCATTTTCGACGGTGCTGGTTTGCCTTTTATGTCTTTTACTGGCTTGGAATGAATATCATTCTCTTGGAGATTACCGCGTATTTTATTATCAATACTTATCCAATCAAATGGATATGAATGCCATTTATCTTTCTTTATACGCAGCCATGAGTTTGCTGGTATTGGTTTACTATTCTTTTATAAAATCAGAAATACGCACGCCAATACTAAAGTTTGCGGTTATTGTAATATGCCTATTTCTGTGTGTAGTCGTATTATTGCTTTCGTCAAAAATGATCATTTTTTTACTATGTTTTTTAATAGTAGGGACCGCTTTATATGTAAGCTATTTAAAAAAGTTTCTGTGGCAGGGTGCCCTTTTAGTAATCCTTTTTGTTGTTGGAAGTGGAGCCTTATTATGGCAAATGCCATATGTAAAATGGAGAATTCAGGTAACCATTCTGAAAGACTATGAGAATAAAGACGATGATCAGAATGGATTAGCGGTACGTCAAAGAATATGGAAAAATTCCACTGACCTGATTGCAAAGCGGCCGTTGCTAGGATATGGGATTCGGAGTGGCAATGAAACACTTGTAAGAAAGCATGAGGAAACGAACTTTGAATTTGCAGCTCAGAATATGTACAATTCCCATAATCTGTATTTACAGGTATTATTAAATACGGGTATAGCCGGACTCATCCCTATACTGGTTCTCTTTTTTTTGGGGCTGAGAGCCTCAGTTAGACGCAGATCCTATTTATTTATTTGTTTCATGGTTTTGGTCCTTGGGCTGTCTCTTACTGAATCACTGCTCGAGGTTCAAAAAGGAATCGTGTTTGTAGTGGTTTTTCTTTTTATGCTTTACTACCATCCCCCTGAGAATAGAGATAAATCCATTAAGAACTCTTCTAATTAACACTTGTTAACCAGTTTTAAAGGCAGTTATAAGGTATTTGGCAAAGTTGCACACCTCCCATGTCACGGGAAGGGAATCCTCCAACAGAGTTGATTACTTTTGTAACTATATTCATTTTGGAGAATCACAGATGATTTACTAGTTGATTTGGGGAAAATTCAGGAATTTTATTCAGCTTAAAATAATATATAGGGTGCAACGTTAAGAGTACGAAAATTGTCAAAAGGGTCATATATCGTTTAAGGGTATTTGTTTATTTGACAAATAATTATATTTATTAGCATATAGTGTGACCCTAATTCAAATTTTTTTAATTTTCTTTGCAACCAAACCGATTCCTATTTCTCAGAACAAAAGACCTATTAATGAACACCAATACCACAATCCTATCTTTGAAAAGAGAGGTGTTTACCACAGAAACTGTGATTCTTCGACAATACGTTGATCAGCGGAGGACATTTTTTCTTTTCAAAAGACTTATTGACATCATTATTTCCTCCTTCATTTTGGTGTTTGTCCTTAGTTGGCTGGTGCCAGTGTGCGCCATTCTTATAAAAATGAATTCCAGGGGACCGGTTTTCTTTGTACAACGCAGGGTTGGACTGGGTGGTCGTTCTTTCAATTGTTTCAAATTCCGGACAATGATAGTGAACCGTGACGCCAATAAGAAGCAGGCTCAGGAGAATGATTCACGAATTACCGTAATCGGTGATTTCTTACGAAAATCTAACCTGGACGAGTTCCCACAATTTCTGAATGTACTTATTGGAAATATGAGTGTTGTTGGCCCCCGTCCCCATATGCATGTTGACTGTAACCAATTTTCAAGTCTTGTTCCCGAATATAAGTTTAGAAATATGGTTAAACCTGGAATTACCGGCCTCGCCCAGGTAAAAGGCTTCCGGGGTCCAACAAAGGATTTTGAAAGTATTTTCCACCGGTACCAATTTGATGCCTTTTACATTAGGAACGCAAATATTTGGCTCGATATGCGCATTGTGCGCCAAACCGCTGTTCAAACACTCAAGTCGCTGGTAGACCGTTTTAAAAGCACCACCGATAACAGTACCCCTGTTTATCGTAAATGGGCTCTGGCTTTCCGCAGTCTTATTATTTAATCAACCTATCGATTTCGGCCCCTCCTTTCCGGATCAAATCCGTGAATGGTACCTGATATAAATCTTTCCGTTAGCGAGATCATCAATGGACTACTCTGTTTAAGGGATGTAGCCCATACAAAGGAATTATGTTCTTTCTTCTATTTACCTTCCATTCATTTTCTTCACACAATGTTTATTAAGAATAAGCCAGTTTTAATGAATTTGAATTCCAGATTTATTTTGCGGATCCTGGAGATTTATTCGCTTTGCCAATGAAATAAACTTCCTGTATTCATTTGGAAATAAAATGATCATGAAAACCAGTATCAAAATTGCCAATGCAATACCCTGGAGAAACATATTCAGAAGTATGTTAGTACTAAAAGGAAAATGAATAGCAATTAAGGAAATTGTAAAAAAGAAAAAGAAATTAAAAGCATCCTTTGCAAAAGAAAAGGATATTTTATAATATTTTTTTGAGAAATAATACCCAACTAAAAGGATGAATATATGTCCTATTAGCGAAGCAATGGTAGCACCATATTGAAGGTAAAGTGGGGTTAGTATGAAGTTGAGTCCTAAGACCATTGCAAATCCGGAAAATAAACTAACAGTACTGAGAAATGATTTTTTGGCATACGCGGTGCCCAGGCTACTAAAGTTTATAAGGCTTAGGGGAATAGCGGCAAATAACAAAAATGGCAATATTTTTTCGGCACCAGTGTATTTCGAGCCTCCCAATAATTGAATGATAAGTGGAGATGCAATGCTAATGAAACAGGCGATTGCGGATATCGTAAATGTGTACATGCTTTGTAAACGAGCAAAGAATGCAGGGGCCCCTTCTTTATGCCAGATACTGAAAGCCAATGGTCCGAAAGCGATATCAAATGCTGTAATAATTACTGATAGCAAACTCGCAATACGAATAGAAAAATTGTACAGCCCATAACCATCGTCGTTAAGATACTGAGTGAGGAATATTCTATCCAGGTAAGTTCTTGAAGCTCCGAATACATATACCAGTATCCACGGAAATCCATAAGTCAATAATGTTATCATTAGAGAACGGTTAAAATATAACCTGATATATTGCGCTGCGAAGAAGGAAGAAATGGCTGCAACCAGCAACTGGCTCCAGAAGATAACCTGGAAAATATAGGTGAAAGTTATTTTTTCAGCCAGTAATAAAGGTAGTAGCAGGAAGACTACCGTTCCGCCAGAATTAATTAAAAAGTGAATTTTTTCGCGTTTCCATTTGAACCAACTCAGGAGGAAACTATTGAGGACTGCAGCGGGAATGCTTAACAATACAAAAGGTAACGCATAAGCATAAGTTTCAGGAATACCAATCAGTTTCATTAATGAAGAAGGAAAAAATGAAACCCCTGAAATAGTTAACACACTAAGAAAAAGAATGAAAAAGAAGGCTGAAGAAAAAAGCTGTCTATGATATTTTTTATCATCCGAGTCGAAAAGATAGCGGGTTACTGCACTATCTAAACCCAAGACAAAAAAGCCGGCAATGAAAGTATAAAAAATGACATAATTGGAATAGTATCCAAACTCACTGAGTGACAAAGCTTGCGCAATAATAGGTAGTATGATGATTTGCAAGAAGCGGGATACTCCATATCCAATTCCATAAACCAAAGAATCTTTCCATAATATTTTAATCCAGCCTTGCATCAGTTTAATTTAAAAATATCTTTCAGATCATTTTTAAAATTATTAATATAGATTTCAGTGCCCTGTTTCACCGAATGGAATTTTTCTACCCATTTACGAGAAAGCTTTCCGTGTTCTATTCTTTTTTCTTTATCAAAGTAAAACTCAGCAAGGAGTTCGGCGATGTGTTCAGGTTCCCTGGCCGAGATAATCGGATGCCAGGGATATAATTGTTTCATTACTTCTTCATCAACATAACAGAATGTCGGTTTTCCACACGCCATTCCTTCCACTACAATCGACCCAAACCATCCTGTAGCAAATTCATCTGCAACAATATCTGAAATAGAATAAAAGTTCATTAATTCCTTCCGGGGAAAACCCTGGGGGTTCGGAGGTTTAAGCCAAACTATATTTTTTTCTATTCCCAGCTCTTTAATAATAATTTTTGCTTTCTGAATGTCCGGAGAGAAAAGGCGTTCAGGGATTGCAATACAAACATCACTCACTTTATATTTATCTATTAAGATTGCCAGGCCTTTAAACAAATTATCATTCCCTTTCCATTGCCCCGAATCCATGCTCGATTTTGATTGATTAAGATTAATCCGGGAAGGATGAAGGATGATAAAATTAAAAGGAGCTAACAATGATTTATTGTGGGCGTCAATTTCTTCCAGTGCATTTTCATTTAATGTAATAATATCAGTATCCATTAAAATTGGAAAATAGCATTTGCTAATCTTGCTCTTGTTTATTTTGATTTTTTCCAAAGCATTGACAAAAGGGTAAAAGGGCTGGGTTAGGATTGTAGAGCTATGCCGAATACCCCTACGTTGCATAAAACCAATATATATCCAGATTAATTTATGAGTAAAATTCTTGTACAGGTATAAGAACTTTAAAGGAAATGGTGTTTGTGTGAGGTCCCCTCCCGTTACATAAAACATGGTTTTACCTTTAAGAAAAGGCGAAAAAACAATTCCTAATTGGGAAAGGAACACTATATCATACTTATTAAGTTCATTAATAAAAGCCCTGTCACCTCTTAAAAGAAACAGCAAGGGATCCCAGTGCCTGGAACTATGTATCCATTCGGGATAGTTATCTTTTAAATGCTGATCATCGCTTTCCGGTCTGTTTTGGATGTCAACTTTGGGATGGAGATATAGGTGTGCATCAATATTCATTTCTTTTCGCAAAGCTTTTGCAAGAGTATAAAAGTTATTGCAGATATTTCCGTAAAAAGCAACTTTCATTAGATCAGCTTTTTTTCAAGTTCTTGTTTATCCGGAAAATTTACTAAAACCCCCATCCCCTTCTGCTGGTATACAATCATACTGCCTAAACATACAGCCGAAGCATGACCATTTTTTACTGCTTCTTCAATATGAGAGATATTTCCTGCGCCACCATTCGCAATCACCGGCACTGATACAGCCTGTGATACTTTACGAATGATCTCAATGTCAAAACCGCTCCAGGTTCCATCTTTATCCATTGCGGTCAACAGAATTTCACCAGCACCTGCTTTTTCCAGGCGTTTTGCATACTCAATTACTTGCACTTCTATTTTTTCTGAGCCATCACTGACATACACATTGTATTTTCCCAAAATATTTTTTTTGATGTCAATGGATGCAATCACTGCCTGTGCACCGAAATGTCGGGAAAGCTGGGTAATAAATTCCGGGTTATAGTATGACTGGGTATTGATGACTAATTTTTCAAACCCAATCGACATAATGGTTCGGGCAGTTTCAAAATCTTTTATTCCACCACCATACGACAAAGGCATAAAACATTCGTTTGCGATTTGTTGTAATACTTCAATATTAGGCGCTCTTTTTTCGATAGTAGCCCGTATATCAAGAAAGCACAGTTCATCCACTTCCAGTTCGTTAAATATGCGTACGGTATTGATAGGATCGCCTATATAAGAGGGATTCCTGAATTTGATGGTCTTTACCAGGCTGTCGCCAATTAGTTGCAAACACGGGATCACTCTGGTTTTAAGCATTATTATATTTTGGCAAAGTTTGCTAATAACTGCATGCCGAACTTATGGCTTTTTTCTGGATGAAATTGTGCACCAAAAATGTTTTGATGTTGAATGATAGAATGGAAATCAGAGCCATAATGAGTTGTCGATAAAACATTATCAGGATCATTGGCCCGCACGTAATAGGAATGAACAAAATAAAATCGTGGCTCGGGTGGGAGATCCGCTGTTAATGGGTTTGCCTTAACCGGGTGAATCAGGTTCCACCCCATATGAGGTACCTTTAGAGAGGAATCAGTGAAAGTAAATTTGATGGTTTCTCCGTCGATCCAGCCCAGGCCAGCAAGATTGCCCTCTTCGCTACGTTTAGTAAGCAATTGCATACCCAGGCAAATACCCAGCACCGGTACCTTATCCTCCAGGGCTTTCTTGTTGAGAGTTTCAAGCAAGTCTGTTTCCGCAATTTTTTCCATAGCGGCATCAAATGCACCTACACCAGGAAGTAGGATCTTACTGGCAGAAGCAATTCTTTTTTTATCACCGGTAATTTCGGAGGCTACCCCTATTCGCTTAAACATATTTTGAATAGAGCCGAGGTTACCCATGCCATAATCGATGATGGTGATCATGTTATTAAATTGGGAAACAATATTTCATGTAAAAACTTCTTGGAACCAGGTGAGCTTTCATCAGCACATAAAAAAAAGGACGTAGTAATTCAAATCTCTTTTTATATGTTGGATAATCTGTCCAGTACCTGGGAGTTTCAGTCATAATTTTCTGAAATTCGGTTTCAGTAAATCCTAATCTTTTTTTAAAATATTCGAGTAGTTCAGCTTCAAGGTAGGGTGGGTGATTATAATATTCATCCATAGCTGCGTCACGTGATATTTTCCCTGCCCTCACCGAAGCGCTTAAGCTGTTATTCCTATAATCAATATGGAATTTCGTAGGAAAATAAAAACTATGATTAAATGCAGTCATTCTATTCTCAAGGTGATGACCCCCATAATATTGCCATCCATATTCCTTTTCAAGAAAAGTTCTTGCATCTTCCTTTGAATATTTTATATACCAGAAGGGTCGAATTTTTTTAATTCGTTTAACCGCTATCCATTTAATAAAAGTCCAAAAAGGCATATTTGGAAAGGTTTTCATTTTCATCTTTCCAAACTTTTTATGGATAGCAGAAATATATTTCCCATCAAAATAGTTTTTGCCCAGGGGGGTAATTCCTTCTGCAAGAAACGAGTGCCCTTCTAATATATATTTAAGTCCGTATTTGTTAGCTGCTCTATACAAGGTTTCGGCAAGGGCCAAATCTGTAGGAGAATCAATTTCAGGAACACCTGCTAAGAAAAACGAACGATAGATATCGTCCATCTCCTTATTATTAGTTACGTGTGTGTAGAGGTCAACTTTTAATTTTGTGAGTACTTTTCTTATATTTTCCGTAGCAATCGCTGTATTCCAGGTATTATCGTAATGAACAGCCAGGGGGCGAAGACCATGTTGAACTGCCCAATAAATCATATAAGAGGAATCCGTACCACCACTTACACCAATTACACAGTCATACTTTTTTCCTTTACCTGCTTTTTTTATTTCTTCAACAATTCCTAAAAACGTAGCCTCACCTTTTTCTTTGCCTGTTTGATATTCATCTGCCAGCATATCAACCATTTTGCAATAGTTGCACACACCCTTTTCATCAAACGATATTGAAGGAACAGATTCGTCATAAATACATCGTGCACAAATTCTTTTCCCGCTTAATGTCCGAAAGGATGAATCGGTTTCCTGCTGGACTAATAGAGTATCTGACATATTATTTTTTTAAAAACCTTCCCGAATAACATGCTTCTTCCTGGTGAAAGAAACTAACCTCAAGTTTATTGGCAGTTACCATTGCCAGAAAATCCTCTTTCGAAAAACGTTTTGCATTACTGGGTGCGTACCAATCATAATTCGTGCTCTTGCTTAATTCGAAACCCCAGTCCTCTTTCCAAAAGCACTTTAAAAAATTCCAGTAGATAAATCTTTGAATATCATAATTCCCGCCTTTAATCCCCAGTAAAGGTATATCCGGACAGTCGAAAGAAACATTTAAATCGCTTAAACGCTTTCCCAGTTCCGTTAATTGTTCCGAAAACTGCCACATTTCCTCATTACTGATATGATGCGTTGCTTTTCTGAAATGATCGTCAACTAATTCCCGGGGCAAAGCTTTTTTTGAATACACATAACAAGCAAACTCACCATGTCTGCTGGTAATATCGGAGAGATGTGCAAAGGTTGATTCAGGAACTTCAGTATGCATAATTACCTGGTCGCAGACTACAAAATCGATACTATTTGATTTTAACCCTGTCTGGGCAATGTCCTGCTTTAAAAAAAAGAGATTTGATAGGGATGAAAAGTTTTTGGCCGCCAATTCAACAGCGTCGGATATATCAATTCCAATTACAATGCTTTCAGGAGCCATTTTCGCAAACCAGGCGGCTTTATACCCTAACCCGCATCCTGTGTCTATGATTACTTTTTTAGTAGACAGGTATTTTTGCAGTTCTTCTTCTGATTCAAAACCATATAATTTGAGGAACCAGTCACATTGAAAAGAATATAATTTATTGATGTCTTTATATTGTTCAGCCTCGTTCCATTTATCGCTAAAGATCTTTTCGGTTTGCGATTGATTATCGGCCACGATATCCGCTTTATCGGAAAGCCGGATGGTATTTTCGGTTATCGTTACAGGGTATTGAAATAATGTAGGTAAAGAATCAGTTTTCATATTAATCGATTAATCGTGCAGGAGAACCTGCTACTTTAGAATTTGCAGGAAACGATTTATTTACTAAGCTATTCGCCCCTACAATGGTACCATCTCCAATATTTACGGCTTTGGCTATGATCGTATTAGGTCCTATATAACAGTTATTACCAATACTGGTGGCCGCATACGAATAAGGCTTAACGCCCCCACTGATGGCCCATTCGACGCTATCGTGGGAATATATTTGAACTCCGGCGGAGATGCTGCAATTGTTGCCAATCTGCAATCCACCGGATCCGTCTAATACTGTATAAGGTCCGATCCAGGTATTTATGCCTACTTTAATATTCCCAAAAATGCAGCAGCTGTCATACAGGGAGGTGCCTTCTCCAAATCCTAACTGTGCCGCTCTTTGCCACCGGTCAAATAGTAATTCATTAAAAGGTAGTGAGCGCTTAAACTGCTCGAGCATGGATGCATCCAGCGATTGCTTCAATAACTGAATCAATTTATACATATCCTCAAGCTGAGGGTTCTGTAAGGCGGATAATAATGCTTCTCTGTCCAAATTATTGAATTCTTTCACCATTTAAAAAAATTCTGCACCACCACTCGAAATTCATTAAGCTCCATAATAGGAGCCTGTGGTTTATCTTTTTTTCGATATGCTCATCTATCATGTTTGAAATAAAGGTCTGATTGATAAATTCAGAACTGATCGTTTTCTTATTCTGTAATAATTCTTTTACATATGCTGCATTTTCTCCCCTATACCAACTCTCATCAGGCGCAGAAAATCCCTGTTTCTTTCGGTTGATTATTTTTTCCGGCAAAATGTCTTCCATTGCCCTTCTTAAAACATTCTTACCATCATCATATTCTGTATATAAAGTACGCTTGTCCCTGAATTCATTCTCATCGATCCGTTTGAACATTTCCAGGTTTCCCAATTTATGCCTGACGGGAATTTTTTGGGCAAAATTGGCCAGTTCATTGTCAAGAAAAGGAAATCGTTCTTCAAGGCCGTGAGCCATAGATAATTTATCACCCACTATCAACAAACCCGGCAGAAAGGTTTTGATTTCAAAATACAGGGAATTGTTGATATGATTTTCGGGAGTATCGTATTGTAATTTATTATTAAATAGAAATACTTTTTCAAATATTTGTCTCGGTTCATCCAGATCAATATTCTTTAAAACGCTATCGGTAAATAGATTTTTGTTTTGACCCTGAGGAATCATACGCTGCCAGAAATCATAATACTGATTGAAGAAATCTTTCTGACTCAGTGATTTAAAGATGCGATAGTACCGCCAGGGATAACCGCCGAATAATTCATCACCTCCTGTACCCTGTAAACATACTTTCACAAATTTGGAAGCGAGCCTGGCGATATAGAAATTCGGGTAAGACATTCCTACACGTAAATCTTCCAGGTGCCATACCAGCCGCGGCAAAGACCAACTCAGGTCACCTGCATTGATTACCTGTTCATAATGTTCCGATTTGATAAAGTTGGCCGTTAGTTCTGCGTCCCTTCTTTCATCGTAGTTGGCTTCCACTCCTGTTACTTCACTCATGTCGAACCCGCAGGTAAAAGTATATAACCGATCGATGTGTTTCGACGCTGATACTGCAATGGATCCTGAATCCATTCCTCCGGATAAATAACTTCCTACGGGTACATCTGATACGATCTGGCGGGCAACAGCATTTGAAAAAAGGCGTTTCGTTTCTCTCCTTGCATCTTCAAAACTCAATGTCTCATCAGGTTGGGAGAAATCATAATCCCACCATGAATGATGCACTATTTCGGTGGTAGAAGTATTGATACAAATGGTATTGGCCTGGGGTAACATATATACCCCCTGGAATAAAGTTTGATAAGTAAATTGATTTTGAAAAGTGAAGTACTCGTTTAATGCCCCATGGTTCATCTCTAAACTAAAAGAGGGATTGGTAAAGAAGGCCTTTATTTCGGACGCAAAAAGGAAGGTGCCATTTTTAAAATAATAATATAACGGTTTAACAGCGAACCGGTCCCTGCTGAGCCACAGCTCCCGGGTTTTGGTATTCCATGCTCCAATGGCAAACATACCATTTAGCCGTTCAAAAAAAGCAGGCCCATAAGCGGCCAGGCCTTCGGCAATGACTTCTGTATCACCGGTAGAAATAAATTCGTGACCCTTCGATTGTAATTCAATCTTCAATTCATGAAAATTGTAAATACAACCATTAAATACGATCACCCATTCCCCGTTTTTAGAAGGCATAGGCTGTGAGGCCTTGGGTGACACATCTAATATAGCGAGTCTGCGGTGACCTAATGCTATATTTTCATGTACATAAACATCCTCTCCGTCGGGCCCCCGGTGCGCTAATGAACGTGTCATTAGTTTGATTTCCTTATCTGTAATTGCCTTACCGTTCAATTGAAATATTCCGGCTATACCACACACAGGTTATAATGATTTTAATGCGTCTATAATATAATCATAATCTTCCTTAACCATTCGGTTGTGTAAAGGAATGGCCATGGAATACTGATCGGCCGCATATGCCATAGGAAAATCTTCTGGCCTGAATTTATAACGTTTCGAGTAAGCGCCAAGCATATGCACTGCGTGTGTGCCAGGACGTGTACTGATACCGATTTGCTGAAACTGTTCCATCATGTCGTTACGACTCATTGGTGATTTCGACTCGTCAACGAAAGTTACATAACTTTGCCATCCGTGTTTATATCCCTCTGGAACAATAGGGGTTTGCAACCATTTTATTCCTGAAAGATGTTTTGAATAATAGCCTGCCCATTCATTTCTCTGCTCGATAAAGCCTTGTAATTTTTTTAATTGTACATATCCTACGGCACCCTGCAGATCCGTCATCCTGTAATTATATCCAACGATATCGTAGGCTGCAAGTAAATAAGGTTTTGCACCATGATGCCTTTGTTCTTCAGAAACAGAACCTCCATGATTGCGCAGCATATCGAGATGTGCAGCGATTTCCGGATTATTAGTTGTAAGCATTCCTCCTTCACCACAGGTAACCGACTTTCTTGGATGAAAAGAAAAGCAACCTATATCTCCTAAAGATCCGGCCGGTTTTCCATGCAGCGCGGCTCCGGCTGCGCAAGCCCCATCTTCAACAATTTTCAATTGCGGAAAATGTTGTTTGATATAATTGATATCGGCACACAATCCGAATAAGTGAACGGGTATAATGGCTTTTGTTTTTGAAGTTATCTTCAGTTTGATTTGCTCTACATCCAGATTAAATGTTTTTGTGTCGATGTCCACAAATACCGGGATCGCATTACAATACAAAACAGCATTGGCGGTTGCAACCCAGGTAAAAGCGGGAATGATCACTTCATCACCTTCGCCAACTCCACAAGCCAATAATGCCAGGTGTAACGCAGTAGTACAATTGGAAACCGCAAAGGCAAACTTTACATCATGCATTTGAGCAAAAAGGTTTTCGAACTCTTTCACTTTCGGTCCCTGCGTGAGCCAACCGTTTTCAATAGGCTCCTTCACAGCCATCCATTCTTCTTCTCCCATGGAGGGTATGGCAATAGGTATATTTCGTTTTTGCATGATAAGATTTTACTAATTAAAATGTCCATTCATTCTCCATTCGATCAGTCTCTGAAGCCCTGTGTCGAGGTCGTACCTGTATTCGAATCCAATTTCATTTTTTGCCCGTACAGGCGATCCGATCCTGTTTTTAACCAGTGCTCTCGAATCGTCTGCGCTATAGGGTTTGTAAATAACTTTTAGATCTGAGGTTTTCAATCTTAAAATAGTGTCACAGAGTTCACGAACGGAAGTCTGTACTCCCGTACCTACGTTATAGAACCCGAAATTTACATCACTTGTCAGCGCGGATATATTGCATTTGGCCACATCTTCAACATAAATAAAGTCGTAAGCCTGGCTGCCATCTCCATTAATAACGGGTGGTTCATTTTCATCAATTTTGTTGAGCATAATAGGAACCACTCCTGTATAAACCGCTGTTTGATCCTGCCCCGGACCATAAACATTCATATACCGCAAACCGATCACTGGTAAACCATAGCGATCATTAAAGGCAGTACACATGGCTTCGCCTGCGATCTTTGTGGCGCCATAGAAATTTTTATTGTTATAAGGATGGCTTTCCGTCATAGGAACTTCTACGGCATCTCCATAAACAGATGCAGAAGAAGAATAAACCAGTTTTTTTACATTGTTTTTTACGCAGGCTTCCAGTACGTTAAAAGTTCCTTCAATATTTACATGAAAAGCGGTGCGGGGAAAGTCTTTACAATGAAGCAACCACATAGCGGAAAGATGAAATACATAATCAATACCCTGCATGGCATCATTTAATAAATCAATATCCCGGATGTCTCCGCCATTCTTGTATAAATGGCAACGCTTATCCTCAAGACAATCCTGAATGTTCTCATTTTTTCCCCGGGCGAAGTTGTCGTAAATAATTACTTCACCAACGGGATGTTTTAATAATTCTCTAACAACGAAGCTTCCTATGAAGCCTGCGCCTCCTATAACTAATACCTTACTGTTATCTAGTTTCATAATTTCAATTATAAAGCAAATGGATGTGTAGAAAGTGGAGTTGCCGCAAACGGATGGTACTCTCCCGTAAGGCCAACAGGCGCCTGGGTTCGGATGGTATGTACCAATTCAATGGATGGCAAGGCTTCTGTAAGATTGAAACCCTTTCCTTCTAAAATCGCCTGATAGCTTTTTGTATGAAGATCAGTAAAGCCATCACTGAATTCTATTTCGTTACCTTCCATCGTTAGGGAACGAAACGTTCGCTGACCTTTTTCCCTTATGTTTTTTGGCAAAGTTTCTTCATTAATACTTAAAAACCATCGTACCCTGGCTCTCTCCAGTTGAAGGAATCCAGCTGCCCGATCATGGGTATGAATATGAATGGTGTTTTGTTGCACCTTTCCGAAAACCCAGATAAGCATGTCAAAAAAGTGAATCCCGATATTGGTCGCGATACCTCCAGACTTCATGATATCGCCTTTCCAACTCGTGTAATACCAGTTTCCGCGGGAAGTTATATATGCAAGGTCAACATCGTATATTTTAGAAGGATCGCCTTTGGAAACTTTTTCCTTTAAGGCTATAATATCAGCATGAAGGCGTAATTGTAAAATATTGTAAACGTTTTTACCTGTCTCTTTTTGAAGCTGATCAAGAGCATGAACATTCCAGGGGTTTAAAACCAGTGGTTTTTCACATATTACAGAAGCTCCATATCTCAAACCAAAGCGTATATGTGAGTCGTGAAGATAATTGGGTGAACAAATGGATAGATAATCGATGACCTGGTTCTTCCTGGTGAGCTTTTCTAAATGGCGATCAAATCTTTCATATTCAACAAAAAAGCTGGCATTAGGGAAATGACTATCCAGGATACCTACAGAATCAAAGTTATCCAAAGCGGCGACCAACCTGTTGCCTGTTTCCTTAATTGCTTTTAAATGCCGTGGGGCGATAAATCCAGCAGCCCCTATTAGAGCGAAATCTTTCATAGAATATTCCTTAGATTCTTTTACATATTCGTCTCAGTTACTCATTCTACAATCTTTCTGCCTCTGAACGTTTCAATAGTAAAAACATTTTCGATGAACCATATTTTATTCGGCAACATTTTAACCATTCATTACATGATACCCCGGTGTGCCTGATTGGTTTGAAGAATAACGAGCCTCGCCAGAATCAGTACAACCACGTGCCGCAGGAGGCGTGCAAAGATAGGTAAGCACCCGCATCAGGCTTCCAAAATTTAGAAAAATATACCCTTACGGGATAGTAATACCTAAAAAATATTGGTAGTGTGAGGGAAAAAAATAGCTAAGATTGCGCTGATAATGCTTTCCATCTTCTATAAATACGGAGCTCTTTTACATGGTAAGGTTATCCGGCCCATCCTTCCCGGTCCAAACTGCGGTATTGAATAGCTTCGGCTATATGTTCAGGTTTAATACCCTGGCTTTGGGCAAGATCCGCAATGGTTCTTCCTACTTTTAATATACGGTCATAGGCCCGTGCTGACAGGTTCAATTTATTCATCGCTGCTTTCAGAAGGTTGTGGCTAACAATATCGATGACGCAGATTTCTTTCAGCATTTTGGTGCTGATCTGCGCATTACAATAGATACCCTCGTTCTCCTTATAACGTTCTGCCTGGATTTCCCTTGCAAGGATCACCCTGGTTCTGATCGATGCAGAATTTTCACCATTCTCCTGGGAGGAAAGTTCAGAAAAAGCTACCGGGGTTACTTCAACGTGCAAATCAATCCGGTCTAATAAGGGTCCGGAGACTTTGTTCAGGTATTTTTGTACGCCACCTGCGGGGCAGGTACATTCCTTTTCCGGATGGTTGTAAAATCCGCAGGGACATGGATTCATGGATGCAATCAACATAAAGCTGGTTGGGAAGTCAACTGCTACTTTTGCCCTGGAAATACTTACCCTTCTTTCTTCCATAGGTTGCCGCATTACTTCCAGAACGGTACGTTTGAATTCTGGTAATTCATCTAAAAATAATACGCCGTTATGTGCCAGGGAAATTTCACCGGGTTGGGGTATACCTCCTCCGCCAACCAATGCCGCATCACTGATCGTATGGTGGGGAGATCGGAATGGACGTTTTGAAATCAGCGTCGCGTTTTCCGGTAGCTTGCCCGCCACAGAATGAATCTTTGTGGTTTCTAAAGCCTCCTGCAAACTGAGAGGGGGTAAAATAGTCGGCAGCCTTTTGGCGAGCATCGTTTTACCGGCCCCGGGAGGACCGATCAATATGGCGTTGTGACCGCCTGCCGCTGCAATTTCCAGCGCTCTTTTAATATTTTTTTGACCCTTTACATCGCTGAAATCAATATCAAAATCGCTCTGGGCATTTAAAAATTCATCCCTTGTATTTACGACTATAGGTTGCAGGGAATTTTCATCTTTAAAGAATTCGATCACTTCATTCATATGACCCACTCCATATACATTCAGATTATTAACCATTCCTGCTTCCCTTGCGTTTTGCTTCGGTAGAATGAATCCCTTGAAGCCCTCTTTACGGGCAGTGATAGCAATGGGTAGCGCACCCTTTATAGGTTGAATAGTACCATCAAGATTCAGTTCACCCATAATGATATAATCGGCTAGTCTCCCGGGATTGTCTAGTTGCTCTGTAGCACCTAAGGTACCGATAGCAATGGCAAGGTCAAATGCCGAACCGCTTTTTTTGATATCGGCAGGAGCCAGGTTAACTACCAACTTTGTTCGGGGCATGTATAATCCATTTGTTTTAATAGCACTTTCAACCCGTTGAATGCTTTCTTTCACTGCGCTATCGGGTAAACCCACGATGTAGTAATCTTTTCCCAGCATTACATTTACTTCCACGGAAATCGTAATGGCTTCAACACCATAAACAGCGCTACCAAAAGTTTTAACCAGCATGAAATGGAGGAGGATTAGTGGTGGATGAAAGGGAAAATAGAGATTTCATTTTTTCATTGGTATGCGTGGCTCGGTTGAATATTGGTTCTTGAATATTTTTTGGGTTAGAGATTACGACTTTCGCTTGAAATTTGATAAAATAAAAGTTTGATAAAATAAAAAGTGAAATGCAAGGAGAATGATTTTTCTCTTCCGCTTTACAAATTTTCTAAAGGTTTAACCCCATTATCTTCCAATTCATCTTTCAAATTTTAATTTTTAAACTGGAAGCAACAAGGTTATAACACCCCGAAAAATCTGGAAAACACATAAATAAAAGGAGGATTTGGACACCAAAGAGTTTTTTTAATTTTTATGATTACAGAGGAAGAGTAATACAAACGAAAGCCGATAACATCGCAGGAGGTATTGAAATATTTAACTCCCAATACGACTTTAGCGGGAAAGTATTAAGGACCTTCCTTAGACACAATAAACCGGGTGTCAACGCTCAAACTTATAGTATCATTACAAATTACAACTATGATGACTTAGGAAGATTATTACATTCCTTAAAAGCTTTGTATGGAACGGTTGAAGGAGTGAGTATTAATACTGTCAATCAAAGCGGAAGTATTCATCAGCATATCGCAACTTATGAATACGATGCTCTTGGCCAATTGAAAAAGAAAAAATTAGCTCCTGAATATAATAATAACCAGGGACTCGAAGCACTTACGAATGAATATAATATCCGGGGATGGCTAACCAGCATCAACAAAGGCTATGTAAACAATTCTCAACAAGCATGGTTCGGTATGGAGCTTGGTTATGATAAGGATGGGAATACTTCTTTTCCCTATAAGCAATACAATGGCAATATTGCAGGAACCATTTGGCGATCAAAAGGGGACGGTGTCAGGCGAAAATATGATTTTGAATATGACAATGTGAATAGGCTGGGTAAAGCAACTTATTCGCAAAATACTTCAAGTTCAATATGGGAAGCATCCACAATGAATTACAGTGTACATGGATTGGATGCAGATAATGGATATAATATAAAATATGATGCAAATGGAAATATCCAGGGAATGGTTTCTCATGGGTTTAAACCAGGCAATGCAACAGGCAACCTTGATGCACTGCGGTACTATTATGTATCCAACAGCAACAAGCTCGATCATGTGCATGATGATTATTCTGATATAAATACTAAGCTTGGGGACTTTCATGATGGAAACAATGGGTACATGGCCACCGATTATAATTATGATCCCAATGGGAATCTGACTATCGACCATAATAAATTTATTGGGAGCATCGCTTACAATCATCTCAATCTACCTGTAAATATTTCTGTGAATAAACCGGATCTAACTTCGAAAGGAAGTATTGAATATGTTTATGACGCCATGGGAACCAAGCTAAAAAAAATAGTCCATGAAAATGGTAAACCTGACAAAACAACTCTTTATATCGGACCTTTTATATATGAAGATAATCAGCTGCAACTAATCAGTCATGAGGAAGGACGGATACGGCTAACGAGAAATGCTAGTAATCAACCTAGCGGATTTACTTTTGATTATTTTGTCAAAGATCACCTCGGCAATACCAGAGTAGTGTTAACTCAAGAACAACAAACCGACCAATATCAACAACTAAATTTTGATGGAGATCAGGATCAGATTAACAGGCAAAATGCAGTTTGGGAAAATAAAAATGGAGGATCTATTGATGTTACGGGAGTAAGAGTCAATAAACCTGCTAATTTCGGAAGTACAGAAGATAATGGATACTATTCGATGCTTGTACGTAAGAGCACGGGCGCTATTGGTGCGGGAAAACTGCTGAAGGTGATGAGTGGTGACAGAATACATACCTATGTTGAATATTATTACACTGCTACCAATGCCAACAATACCCCGGCAAATGGAATTAATAGTTTAATAAACAATCTTCTGGGGGCATTGAGTACAAGTTCTGCCATTGGAGGATTATTAAAAGGCAATCCTGCAGATCTAACCACTCCTTTAAATTCCAATACTGATTTAATTAATATTTTAAATACAGCGCCAACTACAGGAGGGGGTAACCAGGCCCCGAAAGCTTATTTAAATATTATATTTTTCGATGAAAGATTTACTTTTGATAAGGATGCAAGTGTTGTAGTGCCGGTGGCATATAATCCCAATGTGGAACAATATATCGACAAGCGTTTTTCAGAAGCATTGGAAGCCAGGAAGAGTGGGTATGTATATGTATATTTCAGCAATGAGAGTGAGGAGATGGTCTATTTTGATAATTTTATTTTAACGCATGAAAGAGGCCCATTGCTGGAAGAAACACATTATTATCCATTCGGACTCTCCATGGCCGGGATATCCTCTAAAGCTATGGGGAAGCTGGAAAACAAATACAAGTTTAATAGCGGAACAGAATTACAGAATAAGGAGTTTTCAGATGGCAGTGGATTAGAATTATATGATGCCATGTTCAGAATGCAAGATCCTCAACTTGGAAGATTCTGGCAGATAGATCCTCTAACAATGGCATCGGTTTCGGTTACCCCATATCATTATGCCAATAATAATCCTATTCTTTTTAATGACCCATTTGGTTTAGATACAGTAAGAGTTACTGGTGAAGGATCGCACAAAATTAAAGTTGCTCAAGGGGATGTTTTAGCCTGGACAATAGGAAAAACTACTTCTTATTACACTTACGATCCTGGTAACGAGAATGCAGTAGGGGGATTTGTTGGCGGAGGCATTGATGATGGATCGATGGATGCAGTGACTGTTACCGGAAGAAAAGGAGATAATACAAGTGCTTGGGGATTAGGTGTACAATGGTTAACTGGATCAGGGCCACGCAATCATCAATTCAGAGATGGCGATCCTTTTACTAGAGCATTGCAGAAGCATGGGCATATAGCAGATACCAGGAGTTCTATATCTAGTGGTATTGCCAGTGGTAGCATTGTTGCTAACAGAACTTATAATAATAATTACGGGTTAGGTGGTATTGCGGGCGTTCCAAAATATTTAAGGGATTATTCAACTCTTATAACAGGAGGATTAACAGGAAATATTGCGGTAACTTATTTAGGGTCTTACGGGTTGAAATATGAAGTTATTTCTATTGATGAGCAAAGTGGTACAGCTCAAGTCCGTTTTTATGTTTCGAATAGCTCAACTATTGAATCAGGGCTTCGCCCTCCTGTTATTGGGTACACATCTGCTTGGAAAAACACTGTTGGTAAAGTTTTGAATGGTGCATTTTCAAGTGGGCCTCTTTCCAGGACTACACAATCTGTTGAATGGACGGAAACAATTAAATGGAAATGAAAATTTTATTTTTAGTTATAGCTATTATTGTATCAATATTTTTACAAGGTTGTATGGGAAAGGAGCCTGCCGAAAATGATATTGTTGGGACTTGGATAAGTTTTGAGAAGGCTGAACTTATTTTAAATAAAGACGGTACTCTCACCGGCAATAGTATTCCTGTTAGGTTTGGCTTTATACCGAATGATACTTTAAAGAATAAAAGATTTAGTGGTAGCGGGAAATGGACTATGCGCAAAGGCAGTAATTATCGGGAAGTTTTATTGGAGTTTAATGAAGTAAATCTTAACAATAATGGCTGTTCCTTCCCTGTATTAATAGCCGGTGAGAATGGATTATTGGACAACAAGCCACCTTGGTATCTTTTTGTATGGGAAGAGGAAGAAGGAGGTGATAGATATAAGTTTGCTAAAAAATAATAAATGTAAAGCAAAAGCCCGGCAGGTCCGGGCTTAATATTTTAGGAAGCATAAGCCTGTTTAGCTTTGTAATCTCTCACGTAGGCGGAAATAATTTTAATAAGAACGCCCTGTTCTTCTTCGGGTAGAGAATCTACTTCTTTAAATCGCCGGATGAGCTCAGAATTTTTAAGGGAAGCTTTAGCCTTTTCGGTTTTATCGCCGCTGATCAGATAATCAACGGAAGTGCCGAGGGCGTCGGCGAGTTTGTTGATGATATTTGCCGGGCGGTTGTACGTTCTTGCTTCCTTCCTCGCCGAGTGTCCAAATATATTGCCAGGCGATGTCTGTGCGGCATGGATTTGAACAGTGA
>Ga0136634_10000005_pt1 | contig 113847 bp, 99 predicted proteins | sample AntDrymUQ8332106_2_FD_104654 | JGI IMG/M metagenome (GOLD analysis project Ga0136634, IMG submission 104654) | Polar desert sand microbial communities from Dry Valleys, Antarctica - metaG UQ833 (21.06) | ecosystem: Environmental > Terrestrial > Soil > Desert | place: Antarctica: Dry Valley... | reverse complement strand
GAAGTGGAGCGCTTATATTCAATACCACAGGTAATTTTAATTCTGCCTTGGGAAGTGGCGCACTCAGTTCTAATTCTTCCGGCAATAATAATACTGCCATGGGCCATTCTTCACTTTCTTACAATACAACCGGCAGTAACAATTCCGCCTATGGATACGAATCGTTGTATTCTAATATAACAGGTGCAGACAATACCACAACGGGCGCTAAGAGCCTTTTTTCAAATACAGTCGGTTATGGAAATACTGCCAACGGAACAGAGTCACTTAATAAAAATATAGATGGATACTACAATACTGCTTCAGGCCAACTGGCACTTTATTCTAACATTGCGGGAAGCGGAAATACTGCTATAGGCCAGGGTTCTCTTTTTGACAATACCATAGGAGGTAACAACACCGCTTGTGGACAATACGCTCTTATAAAAAATACCACTGGTAATTACAATACCGCTGTAGGTCAAAATGCACTTAAAAACAATATAGCGGGATATAAGAATATCGCAATTGGTTATGGCGCTGGAACTGCTGCGAACGGAAACGGACCGAACATTTTCAATACCATCAGCATTGGCAATGATGACCTTTTGAACGGATTTCAAAATCAGGTAATCATTGGCAACAGCAGCACTGCTTTCATTGGTGGTAAAGTTGCCTGGAGTGTTCTTTCAGATGCACGAATCAAAAATACAGTCACTGAAGATGTGAAAGGACTGGAGTTTATTTTACGGCTCCGTCCTGTTACATATCACATCAGTAACAAAGCCATCGTAAGCATTACAGGTAATAAAGAAACTCCTGATTTTCCTGGAAAATATGATGGAGAGAAAATAAAATACACGGGCTTCATAGCACAGGAAGTTGAACAGGCAGCCAAGTCAATCGGATATGATTTTAGCGGTTACAATGCACCAAAAGAAAAATCAGGACTCTACACCCTCAGCTACGAACAATTTGTGGTTCCGCTGGTAAAGGCCATGCAGGAGCAGCAAGCGGTTATAGGACATCAAAAAAACGCAATAGAGATGCTGGAAAAAAGAATAAGTGCATTGGAAGTAAAAAAGTAAAATATACCGCGACTGAATTTCAGCCAACCTGCTCAGTTGGTGAGACAGCACTTACTGTGAATAACGACATGAGATAAACTTTCACTTCGAAATAATAAAAAACCAATTATTAAAATTTAACAAATGAAAACAGAAACCAATTATATCGAAACTCAGAACACACCTGCATTGCATAGTAAACAGCACTTGGAAAGCGAAATGCCGATGCTATTTTCAGCACCCGTTCTGGATGCCGTCATAAATCCCATTGCTCAAACCATGTTGCCGATATTATCAGATACGATATCGGCGGAGAGTGAAAACTTTATCTTTCATAACAGAAAAGAATCTATCGATCCAAATCGACCAATCGCAACATTAGATACAGCTACAATAATGGCCCAGCGTGCCATTGAAGCCAAGGCCGCCCAATTAGGGTGGGTTGGTAAATCGATATCAGAAATGGATCAGGTTGGACAGGGATATGTAATGAGATATGAGGCAGCTGATATTTATTATGCTGCTGAAACAGGGGCGCATGAAGTTCACGGCGACATTCGCGCTAAGTATAATGCGTTTGGGGCAGCAAATGGAATATTGGGTTTGCCGACAACCGATGAATCCGGAACACCAGATAGCATTGGTCGTTTCAATCATTTCCAAGGTGGCTCTATTTATTGGACCATTAACACAGGGCCAATGGTTGTTCGCGGCTCAATCCGCGATATGTGGGCCGCGCAAGGTTGGGAAACGAATGAACGCTTTGCTTATCCCATTGCAGACCATTTTACCAAAACTGGCAACCCCGCTGAATTTTGGGGTGGATTTCAAAACGGTGCCATGTACTCGAAAAACGCTATTGCGGCTGAGGCGCTAGTCGCCGAAATAGCTCCACAAGAGTTGACGAAATTAGTACGGAAAACATTTGACCAGGCATTGAAGGCTGCGGATTCAGATTTGGGAATTGAAGGTGGTGTAAATGTGCTGAACATTTCGAATTGGGGTTTTGGCTTCTGGGAAAGCAAAAAGCGAATGGTTACGTATGAGATACACGGGTTTTACTCTCTACCCGCAGTTCCAGATCCGACTTTTCGGCTTGAATTACAATTTCAGTTTGGCTTAATTTGGCGAAAGGATAACTTTACGGAACCGAGAGCTACCAACTGCGATCCCTTTCGTTCCAACCTGCATAACCTGGAATTGCAACTTCAGAAAACTGAAAAATTTATCGCGGAACCAATTCCTGGCGAAAAGAATCCACCAAAAAATAAAATAAACCCAGCCTGGACGCAACTGGAGAAGCGGATCCAGGTTGCTCGTCAATCACTGAGAGAATGCAACACATCAAACACTTCAGGTTCACTGACCTTATCAAGGACCGACAAAACGTTGGTTATTTATTTACGGAATTGGCGCATTTCATCTTCGGGTGTAGGTCATGGTGAACTCCACAGCCGCCTAGTTAAAGAAATACCCCAAAAGTTCCCTTTCGCCGTGCAGACAATCCCGGCATCAGCGTTGCTGATCGATCTTTTGGTCACACCTCAAGGCGGATTAAAGTTCCTACTTCAACCGAATGTTGATTTTCCTCTAGAGGGTAAGATTCGACGTGACCTTTTCCAGACTGCACTAAATAATTTTATTGAGAGTTAGCTGATGAGGAACATCACTATTTATTGAGTTCAAATGCATAGCGAATGATCCTTCTAAACAACTCATACAATCTTAAATATTTTATTGCTTTACAATCTTTTTTATCGGGCAGAAGTTTCAGTCCAACAACGTAAAAATCGAAAAATATATCAGCATATAATAATGGTTGAACTCCTAAACAGTGGTTTACCCAGGCGGATAAACTCGTCAGAACACAAACATCAAAAATAATTTTTTAAACCTTTCAAATTACAATTATGAAAAAATCTCCAAATTCAACTACAAGACGGAATGCCCTACAGCAACTGGTATTTTAAAGCCATAACAAAAAAGGGCGGTATAAAAATTCGTGTAGGTGAATAAAGTATAAAAGTGGAGCACGTTTCGTGTAGACGTAGAAGTTGATAATTAGTTTAAATGCTGCAACTCATCTGATCTTTTCAGTGCAGAAATATCATTCATTTATTGGATAATAGATACGGTAATAGAAATCCGAAAGCAATAATAGAAAAATTAATAGTACCCATTGTAACACAGTTAATATGGATTGATGAGAAGATGAGCTTATAACCGATAATCATGTTGAACTAATAATGATCTCCTTTGGTTTCAATATAAAAAATCTAAAATCTACTTACAACTGTAATTGTTATATCCACTTACCATATAAAACCCGGGAAAACAAAATAAAAAATATTCCACCAGTTATATTCGTTAGACATATACAATTTAAAAGGGCCTTCGATATGAACGACTTCTCCATTTTCCATGATGGCATTGTATTTAACCTGACCTTCTGCATGTCCAAGTCCAGTGCCTTGCGCATCATCAAATTGAAAAGACGTTTCACCAAATGCGAATTGAACATTGCTGAATAATGTATAACATTCAAATATTTTTTCAATTTTAATTAAAACTTCCTGTTTTGAAAACGAAAAACCATCAGGATGGATAAATACTTCATCCAATTCCCAACTGTATTCATTGAACTTCCGTTCAAACCAATCTTCAAAAAAATCCATGGCACGTCGTTGAATATCCAACTCATGGTTAGGATGAAATTCTTCATATGAAAAATTATGTATCATGCCATGCAATTGCATATCGTCAGTCTCATGGTCAAATAATTCTTCGGTAATAAAGGTGTAAATAGTTCTTGGGGCATACTTTCCTTCTACATGTAAACAGGTATAGTTGTCCATCATTATCTCCGTTATTCTTTCTAATTCGCGGCTAATTTCATCATCATTTAGAGTAAAGCCTGGTCTATATTCAGGTCGTTTGATCAAATCATACACTTTAATTGATTTAACTTGTTGGTAAGCATCCTCCCATTGTTGAACACTTTGCAGAAACAAATGCTCAATATCCGGGGGCAAATCTTCATCAGTAACAATAAATGCATTTGACTCGGCCTGCATTTTCAATTTCAGAATTTCATTTTCGATGTGAAGATTTTCATTTGGATCATCGCTAAATTTTTCTTCAGGATTTTTGTACATATAAAAAGTTTAGGCACTGAAGATAAAAAGCAAACCCTCCGTATGGAGGGTTTAAAAACGTGATGAAGAGAGAATTTTCTAATAATAATTGCTATTAAGATCGGGGTTTGCTTTTTCGGCGATTTCAATTTCTTCAAATGAAGACAATATATCTGCCTTACTTTTTTGTATACAGACTGTATGTTCGTAGTGTGCCGAAACTTTACCATCCTTTGTTCTAACTGTCCAGCCATCATCATCGTACCATACTTCCTTAACTCCTAGATTTACCATAGGTTCAATTGCAATCACCATTCCTTCTTTCATTTTTTGACCGCTGCCCCGTCTACCATAGTTAGGAACTTGCGGATCTTCATGCAAATGCTTACCCAATCCATGCCCAACAAGTTCTCTTACTACTCCATACTTATGTTCTTTCTCGCAGTAATGTTGTATAGCAAATGATATGTCACCCACACGATTGCCAGCTACTGATTGTTCAATGCCTTTATATAAAGATTCTTTGGTGACCTTCATTAATGCCAATATTTCATTTGGAGGTTCACCTAGCGCAAATGTGTAGGCGCTATCGCCATGAAAGCCATTTTTAAAAACCCCCACATCGACTGAAATGAGGTCTGCCTCTTTCAACTCTTTACCATTGGGGAATCCATGAACAACTGCGTCATTTACTGAAATACAGGCTGCAAAAGGATAGCCTTTATAATTTTTGAATGAAGGAACTCCCCCATTATCGCGAATGAATTCTTCTCCTACTTCATCAAGCTTACCTGTGGTAACACCCGGTCTTATCAGTTTAGCAATTTCAGCAATGGCCTTACCAACCAATAAAGCACTTTGCCGCATCAGTTCAATTTCGCTTTGTGTTTTATAATATATCATGACTGTGTTACAGATTCACTTTCCAACGGGATAAAAAAATAAACCTGACAAGCTGTGAGGCAGGTCAGGTTTTATAATAAAATCATCATTTATGTTTTTTACATAGATGCAGGTGATACTGTTTGTCTGCCTTGTATCCTGCCTGTTTTCATCAATCCATCATATTGCCGCATCAGTAATTGTGTCTCGATTTGTTGCAATGTATCCAAAATCACACCTACCATGATTAAAAGTGATGTGCCCCCGAAAAAGGAAGAAAAACCTGGCTGTACTCCTAATCGTTGAGCAAAGCCTGGCAGAATACCAACAATCGCCAGCAAAACTGCGCCCGGAAGTGTTATCTTATCCATTACAGACCCAATATAATCTGCTGTAGGCTGTCCTGGTTTAACACCTGGAATAAACCCATTGTTTCTCTTCAGGTCGTCAGCGATTTGCTTTGGATTAAATATTAAAGCAGTATATAAGAAGGTAAAACCAATTACCATCACTGCATAAATAAGCATATACCAGAAGTTGCTATGATCACCAAATATCCGGGCAAGACCCTGCGTTGTTTCAAAATTCGATAACAAAGTTGGAAGGAACATAATTGCTTGTGCAAAGATGATAGGCATAACACCGGAGCTATTAACTTTCATAGGAAGGAACTGTCTTGCCCCTCCAAATTGCCGGTTACCTACAATTTGCTTAGCATATTGGACTGGTATTTTCCTAACTCCTTGTATCAATACAATCAAACCCATAATTATTGCAATGAGGAAAGCAATTTCAATAACAAAAATCAGCAAACCACCACCACCTGTTGGAATTTTTGCCTGCCATTCCTGCCAGAAAGCCTGGGGCAATCGAGCCAGAATACCGACCATAATGATAACGGAAGCACCATTACCCAAACCTTTATCGGTTATTTTTTCCCCGAGCCACATTACAAATAATGTTCCTGCCGTTAATGTAAAAGTTGTTGAAAGCCAGAAATAAGGAAGATATGCACCAATAATTGCTTCTTTATATCCAGGGCTATTCAGATAAGCAACGTATGCACTTGCCTGTAAAATTGCTACTCCCACAGTAAGATACCTGGTGTACTGATTGATTTTTTTTCTTCCACTCTCTCCTTCCTTTTGCAATTTTGCGAATGGAGGATATAAAATGGACATCAGCTGCATGAAGATAGAAGCAGATATATACGGCATAATTCCTAAGGCCAGAATGGATGCCTGTGAAAAGGCTCCTCCTGCAAAGGCATCAATCAATCCCAGTATCCCGCCTTGATTAGCCGCTGCAGCATCAATTTTGGTAGGATCAATACCTGGTAAAACAATATGCGTACCCAAACGATATATTGCTATGAGCATGATCGTTACCAGGATCTTACTCCTCAACTCATCTATGCTCCAGATATTCTTAAGTGTCTGTATGAATTTTTTCACGGAAGGATGAAATTTTGATAATGTGCTTACACAAAAAAAGACGCTATCGTGCGTCTGTGCAAGTTACAGTAATTACTTTACTATTTCCAGGGAACCACCTGCCGATTCAATAGCCGTTTTTGCCTTTTCACTGGCAGCATTCACTTTAAATACAATTTTGGTTTTCAGTTCACCATTGCCTAATATTTTAACCTTATCTGTTCTACCTGCAAGTCCGTTAACATACAAACTCTCCATGGAAAATTCTGTTAACTCATACTTTTCTACCAATTGCTCGATCTGGGCTAAATTGAAAACTTTGTATTCAACCCTATGAAAATTATTAAATCCGCGTTTAGGTAACCGGCGTTGAATAGGCATCTGTCCACCTTCGTGTGCCATTTTTCGTTGATAACCTGCCCGGCTTTGTCCGCCTTTATTTCCTTTGGTAGACGTTCCACCTTTACCAGAAGCTTCACCCCGACCTAAACGGGTTTTGGGTTTGTGTGTTGCGCCTTTTGCAGGCCTTAATTCGTGTAATTTCATTGTGTGTGATTTTTAACTCAACGGGGAATCACCCCTCGCTTTCTATGTTAGATATTAGATGTTAGATCTTAGATGTAAAAAATAAATTGTACATCTTACATCACACATCGTACATTTTTAAACTTCAACCACTGCTAATAAATGATCTACCTTTCGGATCATACCTAATATTTGCGGTGTAGCTTCAACTTCACGTGAAGCATTCATTTTCGTCAGGCCCAGAGCCAGCAAAGTTAATTTCTGCCTTTCCGGTCTGTCTATAGAACTTTTAACCTGTGTGATTTTTAACTTTTTCATACCTAAACCCCAAAAGGGCTTTTAAGTTTATACTGTTACTGAAGTCTTCATGAACATCACCAAAACTCTTTAGGAGCCCGGGTTCTAACCGTTGAATACCTTCTTTAAATTTACATTTCTTTGTTTTGCAACATTGATGGGTTCCCGTAACATAGCTAAAGCCCGAAACGTTGCTTTCACTACATTATGAGGATTCGCAGAACCTAACGATTTTGCTAATACGTCCGTAACCCCAGCACTTTCTAATACCGCACGCATACTTCCTCCTGCAATTACTCCAGTACCATGTGCAGCAGGCTTTATTAAAACTTTGGCAGCACCTTCTTTCGCTAATTGATCATGAGGAATAGTGCCATGCATAATAGGAACCTTGATCAGATTTTTCTTGGCATCTTCAATTCCTTTGGTAATTGCCTCCTGCACTTCTTTCGCTTTTCCTAAACCATGTCCAACCACACCATTCTCGTTTCCTACTACTACCAGCGCCGAAAAGCTGAATGCACGGCCACCCTTTGTAGTTTTCACCACACGATTGATAGCAACTACTTTTTCTTTCAGCTCTAAGTCGCCCGCTTTAACTTTGTTTACATTAACTGTTGACATTATTTCAATTTGAAATTTGAACTGTAAAATTAAAATTGAAGTCCCCCTTCTCTTGCACCATCAGCTACGCTTTTTACACGGCCATGATACAAGTTTCCCCCGCGATCAAAAGTACAGGTAGTTATTCCTAATTCAATTGCTTTCCGGGCAATTGTTGAGCCCACCAATTTTGACTTCTCCACTTTATTGGTTTTTTGCGCAACTATATCTTTATCCTTTGAGGATGCAGAAGCCAATGTCTGGCCGTTTACGTCATCAATTAATTGCACATATATTTCGGTATTGCTTCTAAATACTGACAACCTTGGTTTTTGTGCAACCCCTGCAACTTTTTTACGGATTCTATACCGAATTTTCTGCCGCCTCTGAAGTTTAGTAGCCATGTTCTTTTAATTTGAAAATTTGAAATGCAAATGTGAAAATTTGAAAAGCAGCAAAAGTGACAAAGAATTCAAAAATAAAAACCAATTGCCTTCACCTTCCACTTAGCCCATCTGCATCTTAGTTATTGAGCACATTTTTCAATTCCAAATTTGCTAATTTGCTGGTTATTATTATTTACCTGCTGCTTTACCTGCCTTACGACGAACTACCTCACCTACATACTTCACACCTTTCCCTTTGTAAGGTTCAGGTTTACGCAATCCACGCAGTTTTGCAGCAACCTGTCCTATTAATTGCTTATCGATTCCCTCAAGGTAAATTTTAGGGTTATCTCCTTTTTCCTGCCCGGTTTTAACATTTAGCTCTTTAGGTATTTCAAAAATGATATTGTGAGAAAATCCTAAAGAAAGATCTAAAAGATTTCCCTGGCTCGACGCTTTAAAACCTACCCCAACCAATTCCAGGTTCTTTTTATACCCTTCGGTAACCCCTTTTACCATATTGGACACTAAAGAGCGGTACAATCCATGCAAAGCTCTATGCCGGATCTGATCGGTAGGACGTACAAATTCAACCTGACCTTCTTTTACCTCTACTTTAATATCACGGTCAATTGCCTGTTTCAGTTCCCCTTTCGGACCTTTAACAATAAGCATGTTATCGTTGCTAACGGTAACCGTTACTCCCCCTGGAAGCACTACCGGTTGTTTTCCTATACGTGACATAAATTCTAATTTTTGAATTTGATTCCGCCGCGGCGGGATAAAATTTTTGAAATAATGGAAGTTAACGTGTTCAGTTTCCGTATAGAGAACTTAGATTGTCATTCACTTCCCAAATGTGAAAACATTTTCAAATTTTCACATTCGCCGTTAGTAAATGTAACAAAGAACTTCCCCGCCCACATTTTGCGACTTTGCCTGTTTATCAGTCATTACCCCTTTCGATGTACTTAGTATTGCCACGCCTAAACCGTTTTTCACTCTTTTGAATTCAGAAGGGCTGGCATAATGACGTAAGCCAGGACGACTAACTCTTTCAAGAGACCTGATAGCAGGCTCCTTGGATAGTCCATCATACTTCAAGGCAATCTTAATAACCCCTTGCTTGCTATCATCTTCAAATTTATACTTAAGGATATATCCCTGATCGTATAAAATTTCAGTAATGCGTTTTTTAAGATTAGAAGCGGGGATCTCAACAATCCTATGCCCTGCCATCTGTGCATTACGTACCCTTGTAAGAAAATCTGCGATAGAATCTGTTACCATAATTGACCCTCCTTGCCTCCCTAATGGGAGGAATATTTTAGGAATGATTATCTTTTAAAAATTGATACCTGCTCCCCATACAGGGGTTGGGTTTACCAGCTTGCTTTCCTGATCCCAGGAATTTTTCCGGCTAAGGCCATATCACGGAACATCACTCTTGATAATCCAAAATAACGAATATAGCCTCTAGGCCTACCTGTTAATTGGCAACGGTTTTTCAAACGAACTTTCGAAGAATTCTTCGGTAATTCATCCAGTGCCTTCCAATCACCTGCCGTTTTAAGTGCAGCTCGCCTGTCTGCATACTGAGCAACCATTCGTTCTCTTTTTCGCTGTCTGGCTTTAATTGATTCTTTTGCCATAATAACATTTTAGATTTTAGATGCACGATGTACGATGTGATAAAAAATAACTATTTAGATTTTAGATGAACGATTTGATAATTTGTAATCGTACATCTAACATCGTACATTATTGTACTTCTTTTTTAACATTTTTAAACGGCATTCCCATCTCCTTCAACAGTTCAAATGCTTCTTCATTGGTACCGGCTGTGGTTACAATAGTGATATCCAAACCCGTTATCTTATTCACTTTATCAATGTCAACCTCAGGAAAAATTATTTGTTCGGTTATACCCATTGTATAATTACCGCGACCATCAAATGCTTTTTCATTCACTCCTTTAAAATCACGAACACGTGGAAGTGCAGTAGCAATTAACCGGTCTAAGAATTCATACATCTTTATCCCGCGTAGCGTCACCCGTGCACCAATTGGCATATGCTTACGAAGCTTAAAATTGGATATATCCTTTTTTGAAAGTGTTGGAACCGCCTTCTGGCCGGTGATCAAGGTCAATTCATCAACAGCTACGTCAACGAGTTTTTTATCGGTTACGGCTCCATTCACACCACGATTCAAACAGATTTTCGCCACACGGGGAACCTGCATGACGCTGTCGTAATTAAAGCGTTTCATTAAAGCAGGTATTACATCTTTCTTGTACTTATCTATTAATCTCGGGGTATATTTAGTTGTACTCATTTCAATATTTATTTAATAGTCTCACCAGATTTTTTTGCCACACGAACAAGCTTTCCATTTTCACGGCTACGCTTAACCTTTGTAGGGGCACTGGATTTTGCATCCCATAACATGACGTTGGAAATATTGATGGAGCCTTCTCTTTTTACAATACCCCCTTTGGTATCCCGCGCAGAAGGTTTCGTATGTCTGGTCACAATGTTAACGCCCTCTACCAGAACCCGTCCTTTGTCAGGAAAAACTTCCAGCACTATACGTGGTTTTTTCACATCCTTGTCATCACCTGTGATCACAACTACGGTATCACCTTTCTTAATATTGAACTTAGGTCTAAATCTGTTGTTCATCTTTTGAGCTTAGAGCGAGTGTATTATACAAACGCAATTAAAAAATCAATACCTATTTATTCGATACTCGTTGCCACACCTCCGCAGGTTGCATTGAGCATTTATTTATAATACTTCTGGCGCCAGGGAAATGATTTTCATATATCCCTTATCACGGAGTTCACGGGCAACTGGCCCGAAAATACGTGTACCCCTTGGTTCATCCGACTGATTCAGTAATACAACTGCATTGTCATCGAAACGGATATAAGAACCATCTTTACGTCGCAACTTATTTTTAGTGCGAACAATTACAGCCTTGGTTACTGTACCTTTTTTAATACCTCCTGCAGGAATAGCAGCTTTTACAGACACTACAATCTTATCACCAATTTTAGCATAATCCTGCCCGCTATTTCCCAGCACCCGGATACACAACACTTCTTTGGCACCACTGTTATCTGCTACATTTAACCTGCTTTCTTGCTGAATCATTTTATTTAATTTGAAATGTGCTAATGTGCTAATGTGCTAATGTGCTAATGCTTGTATTGAATTAGCAACTTAGCAGAGTAGCTAATTACTTCGCTTTCTCTACGACTTCCACCAATCTCCAGCGTTTTGTTTTGCTCAACGGCCGGGTTTCCATGATCCGGACTACATCACCAATAGTGCATTCATTTTTTTCATCATGAGCATGGAACCGGGTAGTTTTTTTTACGAACTTACCATAAATGGGGTGCTTTACTTTTCTTTCCACGGCAACAGTAATGGTCTTAGTCATTTTGTTGCTGGTAACAACGCCTTGTCTTATTTTACGCAAATTTCTTTCGGACATTTTTATCTGGTTTTAGCTTTAGCCTTGTACAGCTACCGCTCTTTTTTGCAATTCAGTTTTTAATCTTGCTACATCCTTTCTAAGGCTGCGAATACTCATTGGATTCTCTAAAGGAGAAATAGCATGAGCAAACTCAAGTTTTTTCAAACGTAATTCATCTTCCTGAATCCTTGCCTTAAGATCAGTATCACTCAAATCCTTCAAACCCTTAACAAATTCTATTTTCTTAGACATTTTATTAATTTGAAATTTTAATGCTATTCTATTCCTCGATTAAACAACCATTAGACTAAGCCTGGTAATCCCGTCGAATAATAAACTTTGTTTTGATGGGTAGTTTTTGAGCAGCCAGATCAAAGGCTTCTTTAGCCACACTTACCGGAACTCCATCGCATTCGAACAGGATACGTCCTGGCTCAACGACCGCAGCCCAAAATTCAGGGTTACCCTTTCCTTTACCCATCCTTACTTCCTGGGGCTTACGTGTAATAGGCTTATCAGGAAATATCCGGATCCACACATTACCTTCCCGTTTCATGGCACGGGTCATCGCCTGTCGTGCAGCTTCAATCTGGCGGTTAGTTAACCAGATGGGCTCTAAAGCTTTCAAAGCAAAAGATCCGAAAGAAATAGTAGCTCCACGTTTTGCAACGCCACGTATGCGGCCTTTCTGTGCTTTTCTATGTTTGCTTCTCTTAGGCTGTAACATCTAAATTCAATTTGAAAATGTGAAATGTGAAAATGTGAAAATGTGAAAATGAATACAGAAACCAAATGTCTTTGTTCCATAAAATTCAGTCCTCACATAAGCAACTTAGCGAATCAGCACATCAGCCATTTGCTAATTTGCTAATTTGCTAATTATATAATTACCTCCTTCCCCCTCCAGTGCCGCCACCTCTTTGCTGGCCTGCACCACCTCCGCCTCTTCTGTCTCCCCCACCTCTTCTATCATCTCTTCTTTCCGGTCTTTCATCCCGGCGTTGTTCACCTCCAACTCTTCTGTCACCTGCTTCGGTTTTTCCACCAACCAGGTTTGGATTCAAATCTCTTTTCCCTAAAACCTCACCCTTACAAATCCAAACTTTGATACCTATCTTCCCATATACAGTCAAAGCAAACACATTGGCGTAATCAATATCCATACGTAACGTATGCAAGGGCGTACGTCCCTGTTTAATTTCTTCGGTACGGGCAATTTCTGCACCACCTAAACGACCAGCTACTTTTATTTTGATTCCTTCTGCGCCCATACGAAGTGCAGAAGCTATGGCCATTTTAATAGCTCTTTTATAATTGATCCGGTTTTCAATCTGGCGGGCAATAGTATCACCAACTATCATTGCATCCAATTCAGGGCGACGTATTTCAAGAATGTTGATCTGCACATCATCTTTACCCGTTAGCTTTTTTAACTCTTCCTTAATACGGTCTACTTCACCCCCCCCTTTACCTATAATTATCCCCGGTTTTGAAGTATGAATAGTAACAATCAGTTTATTAAGCGTACGCTCGATAACGATCTTGGCGATTCCACCTTTATTGATACGCGCATTTAAATAAGTTCTGATCTTATTATCCTCGATCAATTTAGTAGAGAAATCTCTTTTGTTACCATACCAGTTAGATTCCCAACCCCTGATGATCCCTAACCTGGCTCCAATAGGATTTGTTTTTTGACCCATATTATGGTTTAAGTATTATTCACAATTAATTTTTTACTGCGGTTTTATTAGTCTTGCTTTTGCCTTTTACATTTTCCGCTTTTAACGGTTCTCCTTTTATATCAACGATCAATGTTACGTGATTACTACGCTTCCTTAACCGGTAAGCTCTTCCCTGCGGAGCAGGCAACATTCTTTTCAATGTACGGGCGCCGTCAACAAAAATGGTTTTAACTACAAGCCCTGCATCAGCTGCACTTTTTCCTTCATTCTTTTGTTCCCAGTTGTTGATTCCGCTTTTCAGTAATTTAAACAAAGGAGTTGATGAATGCTGTGGATGGTGCTCTAACAAAGCCAACGCTTTTTCAACTTCCATACCGCGGATCTCATCAGCCAATAAGCGCATTCTGCGGGGTGATGTAGGATAATTTCTGAGTTTAGCTACTGCTTCCATATGATGAGTTTCAAGTCAGGAGTTGGGAATCAGGAGCTGACTCCCGACTCCTGACTATTTAATTATGCCACTTTTTTACTTGAGTGTCCTTTAAAATTCCGTGTAGGCGCAAACTCTCCGAGTTTATGTCCTACCATAAATTCCGTTACGTACACAGGAATAAACTTATTGCCATTATGTACAGCAAAAGTATGTCCCACAAAATCAGGAGTAATTGTTGAACGACGACTCCAGGTTTTGAGCACTCCTTTTTTTAATTTTCCCTCATTAATAGCCAACACTTTATTTTCTAGTTTGGCAGCTACATAAGGGCCTTTTTTAATTGAACGAGCCATATTCTAGTTTGAAAATTTGAAAATTAGCAAATGTGAAAATGATATAAACCACTGAACACATTTTCAAAACTATTGTGAAATCTTCTTTCCTTTTTTTGTCTGAATGATCAACTTGTCACTTCCTTTTCCTCTCTGACGTGTCTTTAAGCCTTTTGCATATTTACCTGTTCGTGAACGGGGGTGACCGCCTGATGCCTTTCCTTCGCCTCCACCCATTGGGTGATCAACAGGGTTCATGGCAACACCTCGTGTACGGGGACGGATCCCTTTCCAACGGTTACGCCCAGCCTTACCCATCATTTCAAGGTTATGATCGCTATTACTTACTACACCAACTGTTGCATAACAATTGATCAAAATTTTTCTTAATTCCCCGGAAGGCATTTTCAAAACTGCATATCTCTCTTCTTTGTTTGTCAATTGTGCGGAGGTACCGGCACTACGGACCAATTTTCCTCCCTGGCCTGGTTGCATCTCAATATTGTGAACATTGGTACCTAATGGAATATGCTTCATCTGCAAAGCATTTCCTACTTCAGGTGCAACCGCATCTCCGGCAACTATAGATCCACCAACCTGCAATCCCTGTGGAGCAAGAATATACCTCTTTTCTCCATCTGCATAATTAAGTAAAGCAATAAAAGCAGTCCGATTAGGGTCATATTCAATAGAAGAAACTGTTGCAGGAACTTCTTTTTTATTTCTTTTGAAATCGATTATCCGGTACATCCTTTTATGGCCACCACCCATGTATCGCATAGATCTCCTTCCCTGAGCATTTCGGCCGCCGGTAGAAGTAGTTTTTTCTAACAGACTTTTTTCAGGAATATCGTTTGTTATTTCAGCATATGCATTGCCAATTCTCCAACGCGTTCCTGCAGTAATCGGTTTGTATTTTTTCAGTGCCATATCCTGAATCCCTAAGGACTTTTAATTTTTAATTTATTGTAATCTTTGCGAACCCTCTCACCGAACATTTATTCCAAAATTCCTTATCCCAAATGGGATTAAGGTTTTAAACGTTAGCATATAAATCGATAACCTCCCCTTCTGCGACAGTAACATAAGCTTTTTTGAAACCTGGTTTACGGCCGGAAATAAAACCAGCCTTCGTAAACTTCGATTTCGCCTTACTTGGAACTATTACGGTATTTACATCTATAACGGAAATACCATAAAAGCTTTCAATAGCTTTTTTTATTTCCAGTTTATTTGCCTTACGATCTACACGGAAAGCATAAGTCCTACGCTGGTCTGTAAGCTTATTGCTTTTTTCAGTAACGATCGGTTTTACAAGAACTTCAGAGAGCTTCATCTCTTATAATTTTTTCAATGATTAATTTGCATTTAAGTCTTTCATGTCTTCAACCATCTTCTTCACGGCACTTTCGGTAACGAGCAGAATATTGGAATTTATAATATCGTATGTATTCATGTCATGAAACTGGTATCCCTGGACGTTAGGAAGATTTCTGAAAGAACGATATAAGTTTGCATTCTCATCCCCGGTTAACACCAGTATTTTCTTCCTATCCGCCTGCAAGCTTTTCAATATCCCCGTAAATTCTTTTGTTTTTGGAACCTCCAATTGAACATCTTCTAATACAACAAGACTATTTTCTTTTACTTTATAAGAAAGTGCCGAGCATTTCGCCAGACCCTTTACTTTATAGTTTAATTTAAAATCGTAATCACGGGGCTTGGGACCGAAAATACTACCACCACCTTTGTATAAAGGATTTCTAAGGTTTCCTTTACGTGCTCCTCCCGTACCTTTCTGACGATGTAATTTTTTACTTGAACCCTTTACTTCCAAACGGGTTTTTACCTTGTGCGTTCCCTGCCGTTGGGCTGCGAGATATTGCTTTACTGCCAGATAGATCACATGATCATTTGGTTCGATACCAAATATTTCATCTGGTAAGTCTACTGAACGACCGGTTTTTTCACCCTTTATATTTAAAACATCTACTTGCATGACTTCTGATTAATTCTGATTTGTTCTGAATATTACTTCTGTACTAATACAATAGAGCCGATATGGCCAGGCACAGAGCCACTGACCAGTATATAATTTTTATCAGGAAAAATTTTGATTACTTTCAGACCTTTCATTTTAACTCTGTCTCCACCCATGCGGCCTGCCATTCGCATGCCCTTAAAAACGCGGGATGCATCGGAGGAATTACCAATGGAACCGGGAGCTCTCTGGCGATCATGCTGACCATGTGATTGCCCACCTACACCATGAAAACCATGACGCTTGACAACGCCCTGAAATCCTTTTCCTTTAGATGTGCCTACGACATTCACTTTATCGCCTTCACTGAAAATATCGACTGTAATGTTTTCGCCTATTGCTTTTTCGAGGGAGTAATTGCGGAATTCCTTTACAAATTTTTTGGCAGGGGTATTTGCTTTTGTGAAGTGATTTCTAGCCGCTAATGTGGAGTGCTTTTCGTTTTTATCGCCGAATGCTAACTGAATGGCGCTGTAGCCGTCTGATTCAGGAGTCTTTACCTGTGTAACTACACAGGGCCCAGCTTCAATAATGGTACATGAGGTCTGCTTACCATCGGAACTGAAGATGCTGGTCATCCCGATTTTTTTACCAATAATTCCCTTCATTGTTGTGAGTTTGTGCCTTCGCAGTTGAAGAGACAGTAATGATGGAATACCACCAGGACTTCAATCCCCGTTTGCCGCCGACCTTTTCCTTTGCTGGTGCGATACCAACCACTACCATGTAGTGGTGAGCGAAGCCGAACCACGGAAGTACCGACAGTAAACTAACCCCGAACGGCTAGTTCATATGTTGTTTTCTTTACTTTAATGAGTAAAGATTGAATTTCTTGCGATCAGCGCTCCTTTCGTTTTTCTATTAGAAAAATTTGGGAGATGATATATTTAATAAAAAGAACTTACTAGCAGTTTTGTCATTCTATCCGGAACCGTAGCCCAGAAAGGTCAGGCTTTAATCTCAACATCCACACCACTTGGTAAATCAAGTTTACTCAATGCGTCTACCGTTCTGGATGAAGAAGTGTAAATGTCAAGTAAACGCTTATGGGTGGCCAACTGGAACTGCTCACGACTTTTCTTGTTTACGTGTGGTGAACGCAGTACAGTAAAGATCTTTTTACGAGTTGGTAATGGAATAGGCCCAGTTACCACAGCGCCAGTGCTACGCACTGTTTTTACGATCTTTTCAGCTGATTTATCTACCAGGTTATGGTCGTAAGACTGTAATTTGATTCTAATTCTTTGAGACATAAGTCAAATTCCATTTTTTCGAATGGGATGCAAAGGTAAGGTGTTGCAAGTAACCTGCAAAGATTTGAGGAAAGAATTTTTTAGGAAACTTGATCCTTCAAACCGGTAAGAATATATGTATTCACATTTACCCCTCTATTATAAACTCTTACTGGAAAGCCCTGCTGTTTGAAGCAGGGCTTTCCAATTTATATTGAACACGGTTAAATATGGTAAGTTTGTAACTAACTTAATAATCTTATTAATCTGCCTTTACTTTCCCTTTCACTTTCGCTATCACCTCTTCTGCAATTCCATTTGGTGCAGGAGCATAGTGAGAGAACTCCATGGTAGAGGTAGCACGGCCAGAAGATAAACTACGTAACTGGGTTACATAACCGAACATTTCGCTGAGTGGCACTTTTGCTTTTATCACCTGGGCACCCGCACGAGTGTCCATGCCTTCGAGCATACCCCGGCGACGGTTAAGATCTCCCGTTACATCACCCATATATAAATCAGGAGTGATCACTTCAATTTTCATTATGGGTTCAAGTAATACAGGCTTCGCTTTGCGGGCGGCTTCGCGAAAACCACCTTTCGCACACAATTCAAACGACATTGAATCTGAATCCACCTGGTGAAAACTGCCGTCAAAAATCCTAACTTTCATATTTTCAACCGGGTAGCCGGCCAATACTCCTGTTCCCATTGAAGACTCAAAACCTTTTTGTATTGCCGGAATGAATTCACGGGGAATGGATCCTCCAAAAATATCATTGATAAATTGATATTGACCTTTACCTTCCTTCAGGAACTCCTCATCAGCAGGCCCAAACTCAAAAACGATATCTGCAAATTTACCCCGACCTCCTGTTTGTTTTTTAAGGATCTCCCGATGCGTTATGGTAGACTGGAATGCTTCTTTATAAGCCACCATTGGAGCTCCCTGGTTCACTTCCACTTTAAATTCTCTCCGCATGCGATCTACGATAATCTCAAGATGTAATTCACCCATTCCACGTAGAATGGTTTGGCCGGTTTCTTCATCGGTGTTTACACGAAGCGTAGGATCTTCTTCTACAAGTTTTGATATGGCATTGCCCATTTTATCAACATCAGCCTGTGCTTTTGGCTCAATTGCGATAGCGATAACAGGCTCTGGAATGAACATGTTTTCTAAAACAATCGGATGATCTTCATCACATAAAGTATCACCGGTTTTGATCTCTTTGAATCCCACAGCGGCACCAATATCACCTGCTTCTATAAAATCGATTGGATTTTGCTTATTGGCAAACATCTTTAGAATACGACTAATACGCTCATTCTTACCACTACGCATATTTTTCACATAAGAACCAGCATCCAAATGACCACTGTAACACCGGAAAAACGCCAGTCGGCCTACGAAGGGATCGGTCATAATTTTAAAAGCGAGTGCAGCAAAAGGTTCTTTGGCATCAGGTTTCCGGCTAATCTCTAAACCTGAATCCGGGTCTAAACCAACGATTGCTCCAACATCTACCGGTGATGGTAAATAACGACAAACAGCGTCAAGTGCAGTTTGTACCCCTTTATTTTTAAAGGAAGAACCACACATCATCGGTACAATACTCAAATCAATAGTCGCCTTTCTGACGGCTTCATGCACTTCGTCCTGGGAAATTGTATTTGGATCATCAAAAAACTTCTCCATCAATTTATCATCGTACTCTGCCACGGCCTCAATTAACTGTGCTCTCCAATAAGTAGCATCTTCCATCATATCTTCAGGAACTTCTATTTCATCGAAAGTCATTCCTTCGGTAGACATATCCCAGATAACCCCTTTCATTGTAATTAAATCAACTACCCCTCTGAAATCATCTTCAGCTCCAATAGGCAATTGTAAGGGAACTGATTTAGCGCCCAACATTTCTCTAACTTGTTTAACCACCATTAGAAAATCAGCTCCGGCTCTATCCATCTTATTCACAAATCCAATACGAGGAACCCGGTAGCGGTTGGCTTGTCTCCACACTGTCTCGGATTGCGGCTCTACACCATCTACTGCTGAGAATAGCGCGATCAAACCATCCAAAACACGCATAGAACGTTCTACTTCAACGGTAAAATCAACGTGTCCGGGAGTATCAATAATATTGAAATAATAATTCTTGGTATCAGGACCATCTTTCCCTTTTATTGTAGGAAATTTCCACTGACAGCTTACTGCTGCTGAAGTAATAGTAATACCTCTCTCTTTTTCCTGTTCCATCCAATCAGTAGTAGCTGCACCTTCATGCACCTCACCAATTTTATGTATCATCCCGGTATATCGTAATATTCTTTCTGTAGTCGTTGTTTTGCCGGCATCAATATGAGCAGCAATACCAAAATTTCTTTGTAATCGTAAGTCTGCCATCACTTGTAATGTTTTCTTTTATGATTCAGGAACAAAATATTCCTGAATTTGGGTGCGCAAAGGTAAGTAAAATTCATGCAAAGTTTTGGATTAATGTTCTGTAAAATCTAATCATTACCTAGCATTACTCTCCTAAAAATCATAAAAAGGAAGCCTCCCAGACAAGGAGGCTTCAGGTGCAGTAACAAAAAATTTATTCGATTAATAAAGGAAATTCAAAGCGGTTCTGTCGTTTGCATTGAACGGCCTGTTTTGACCCGCCCCAATACAAGCCAGCATCCATGAATTTGGATCTGGCCCTGTAGGAGTTCCGGGAATATTTACAGCACCTACAGATGAAGCACCTTCGTTTACTGCCTGTCCACCACAACTAAACTGGCGGCTCATATAATCTGTATGCCTAAACCCAATACAATGACCTAGTTCGTGAGCAATGATACTCGCAACGGTACCCAAAGGCTGATTTCCTATTGCATTCTGATTTATTTTTACCTGGCTATAGGGCTCTCCTCCTGAAGGAAAACCTGCTGATGCAAGATAATTTCCATTACCTCTTACAAGAGCAATGTCTGCACCAGAGGAAACACGTTGAAAAGTAATAAGTAAACTTAATGCATTGTATCTGTTTAAAGCTTCATCCAAGGCTGCGCTATAAGATGATAGCCTCGAAGAAAGACTTACGGTGATGGTCCGTGGTAATCCTGAAACCAAATTAAAAGTTCGGTACTGTTCTTCTGAACCAACTCGCAAAAACTTCGCGTCCGGCAAACTATTCATTTCAGTTTGCGAAATTCTGATATCTCCTTCAACAATATATTCTCCTTCATCTATTGTAACATTCTCATGGCTAAATCCGAGGAGGTGGAGTTTTTCTAAATTCTCCTGAGTAATTGCTTGCGGTGTAGAAACTTCCTGATTGTTTTTTTTGCACGCAGCTAAAAAAAGGCAAAGGCAAGAAAGGATAAGTGTTGTTCTCAATAAAGTTTTTCTCATGGTTGTTTCAGTTTAAATTGAAGAATTGGTGTTACTGCACAGATGATGATAGAAATAGTAAAATAAGCAGTGATGAATTTACATAGAATTCGAATGCAAAAAATAAGAGAATTGCGACTATTAGAATCAAAACTATGTTTTCTTTCAGTTAAGGTTTTCATTCAATAATCACAACAAAAGGTTAGATAATTTAAACTTTCGGCCCATGAAGCTTAATACTCATGGCCCTTAGTCCAATAATTTTAATTCTAACGATCATGGACTTCCTTTATCATTTTAGTGTTACCTTATCTCTTAGTATGAAAATGTTCCTTTCACTTGTGTATGCAATGATCATATTACAGGCTGCTGCCCAAGAGAGTGAACCTGCTTATAGAAAAATTTCTCCAAATTTCATCAGTGTAAAGAATTCGCTCAATCAAGATAGCAGTCGTCCATTTTTTGTGGTTGCTAAAAATATCGAAAAACTTAAAGAATTTTTGGTAGAGAAAAATTTATTTCAATTCATTATTTCGGAATACAGCAAATCAAACCTATTAGTACTTACTGTAACCGTAAGGCAAATTGATTCAATTCTTCTTCCCTCATCACTGGTACATTTTATAGATCCAATAAGAACCCCGAAAGAAGAAATTATTATTGATGGATTTGACCTAAGCCCAAATAAGATAAATCAGGTGCACGACCGATTTACTTTAATCAATGGAAAAGGAACTGTTGTATCTGTAAAAGAAAACAAACCAGATAGCACTGATATTGACTTAAAAGGAAGGTTCATTTCAACCTCCCTTACCTCCTCAAAAAGCACTTCACATGCTACAATAATGTCGACAATTATCGCAGGTGCCGGGAATTCTTACTTTACCGGAAAAGGAGTTAGCTGGGGAGCCGAAATTACTTCCTCTGACTTTGCAAACTTACTCCCGGACGCAAATTTGGATTATAAACTTTACAATATTTCCGTACAAAACCATTCATACGGAACAGGCATCGAAAACTATTATGGCGCTGATGCTGCTGCTTATGATGCCAGTACCATTTCTAATCCTTCCTTAATTCATGTTTTTTCTGCGGGAAATTCCGGAGATATGGCGAGTATTGCTGGACCTTATGCAGGCATTGATAGATACGCAAATCTTACTGGCAGTTTTAAAATGGCTAAGAATATTATTACGGTCGGTGGGATCGATCCCTTTTACAATATTTCCTCAATGAGCTCCAGAGGCCCCACTTATGATGGCAGGGTGCGTCCTGAGTTAGTCGCTTTTGGTCAAGATGGAAGTTCGGGAGCGGCGGCATTAGTTTCAGGAACAGCCTTATTGTTACAACAGGTATACAAGGAACAAAACAGTGGATTGTTGCCTTCATCAGCATTAATCAAATCTGTCTTATTGAATAGTGCGGATGATATTGGTGCCAAAGGAATAGATTTTCAATCTGGTTTTGGAAACCTAAATGCCTATAATGCCCTGGTAGGGATAATCAACCAACAATATTTTTCTGGTGACCTTTCACAGGGCCTTGTACAAGAATTTCGTTTGAACGTACCACTAAATGTTCAGCAATTAAAAATTACTATTTGTTGGAATGATCCACCCGCGAAGGCCAATGACGACAAATCATTGATCAATGATATTGATATCAAAGTGATTCATCCGCAGTCAGGCAACTACTGGCATCCCTGGGTATTAAACAAATTTCCTCATGTCGATTCTTTAAACCAGATAGCTGTACGAAAAAAAGATAGCGTCAATAATATTGAACATATAACAATAGACAATCCATCATCAGGCTCGTATGTTATTGAAGTGAAAGGTTATAAAATTTCATCGGGAGTACAATCATACTATATTTCATACCAATGGAACACAATGAATCAGTTTGAGTGGCAGTTTCCCATGTCAAGGGATAATCTATTTGGAAGTAGTAATACTACCATTAGATGGGCTTCTACTTTCACAACACCTTCAGGAAAACTTTACTATAGCACTGATCTTGGAAAATCCTGGAATTTAATTTCTGCCGATGTAGACCTGAAGAAAAAAAATTACCAATGGAAAGTTCCGGACACTTTCAGTACTGTGATGCTGCAAATGATGATAGGGAATCAAATTTTTATATCAGACACTTCAACGATTTCCTCAAGATTAAAAACAGGAGTAGGATATAACTGTGTTGATTCTTTTTTAATCCATTGGAGCAAGGCTTCGAATAACGATTCGTACATAGTGTATCAACTTGGAAAAAAATACCTGGAACCTATTAATTCTGTTAATGATACTGGATTAGTTCTCCATAAATCAACCCATGCCTCTTTACATTATTCAATTGGGACCATGATCAATGGTAAACCCGGATTAAAGAGTTATACTTTTAACTACACCACACAAGGAATAGGTTGTTATATTAAAAGTTATATTGTTGATCTCTTGAATTCAAATGAAGGTCATATCCAACTTGAACTCGGAACAACATTTAATGTCCAGGATATTCTTATTGAGAAGTGGTCGAGGAATGGCTTTTTTACAATTCAAAAAATTCCCCTAACATCTGCTTTACGATACACATTTATTGATAACAAACTACTGACGGGAGGGAATGTATATAGAATAAGAATAAATTTAATTAACGGCAAAAAGGTTTATAGTCAAAGTGAAACCATATATTATTTAAATGGAATTAATTATCTCGTTTACCCAAATCCCGCCAAGACGGATTTTGTGATCGTTTCAAAGGATACCGACAATACTGAACTGATTGTTTATAATACAACCGGTCAAAAAATATTAGTGAAAAAAATCACTTCAACTGTTCAGAATATCTCTGTACGAAATCTGAAAAGAGGAATGCATTTTATACTTATTAAAAGTAAAGAAAAGAAAGTATTCCAGGGTAGCATCCTTATCCAATAAAAAAACCCTGCATTGCTGCAGGGTCATATTTATATAATAGATTAAGTTAAACTCTAAAGTGGGCAAATGCCTTATTCGCTTCAGCCATGCGATGCGTATCTTCTTTTTTCTTAAAAGCACCACCCTCCCCTTTACTAGCTGCGATCACTTCATTCGCTAATTTCTCTCCCATACTCCGGCCATTCCTTTCACGGCTATAACGGATCAACCATTTCATACTGAGAGAAATTTTCCTATCAGGACGAACTTCTGATGGGATTTGAAAAGTAGCTCCGCCAATACGACGACTTCTAACTTCTACTGATGGAGTAATATTTGCCAACGCTCTTTTCCAGACGTCATACCCATTTTCCCCAGTTTGCTTGGAAATGCGTTCCACGGCATCATAAAAAATATTGAAAGCGGTATTTTTTTTGCCACCCCACATCAGGTTATTTACGAATCGTGTCACCAGCGCATCATTATATTTAGCGTCTGGAGCGGGGGCAATTTTTTTAGCTTTTGTTTTCCTCATAGTAAAGCTGATTTGGGGATAAAACCATTTAAAGGGTTATCCTAACTCTGATTTATGACTTTTTTGCTTTTTCTTTTTTTGTTCCGTACTTAGAACGGCTTTTCTTACGGTCTTTCACACCGGCGGTATCAAGACTTCCTCTCACAATATGATAACGTACTCCAGGAAGATCCTTCACCCTCCCACCCCGGACCAATACAATGGAGTGTTCCTGAAGGTTGTGTCCCTCACCAGGTATATAGGCAATCACTTCAATCTTATTCGTTAAGCGCACTTTGGCTACTTTACGTAAAGCTGAGTTAGGCTTTTTAGGTGTTGTAGTATAAACACGGGTACATACTCCTCTCCGAAAAGGGCAGGCGTCCAAAGCTCTGGATTTACTTTTTGCTTTAATAATCTCTCTTCCTTTTCGAACCAATTGTTGAATTGTAGGCATTTTGACCTTTTAAATTTTGGGAGGGCAAAGGTAATTTTCATAAGGGAGATAACAAAATAAATAATCACCGATGCTTGTCAGAATCAGGAATCTGGGGTTGTCATTAGACAAGAAGGGTTATACTTTGTACATCCAGCCATGCTTATCTATCACTTTGCTTTGTCGGATTTCATCTAATCTTTTTTTCAATTCGGGGGCTGCTGTCCATTTGGAAACATCAAAGTTCATTACAAAGTCCTTGTAGCGAAGTTCTTTGATCAAGGAAATGGTTGCCGCGGTTCCCGTTCCAAAAACTTCAATTAGAGAACCCACTTCATATGCTTCAACAAGTTCGTCAACACTGATTTTCCTCTCTTCCACATTATAGCCCATCTCTTGTAAAATGGTGATCGCAGTTGCCCTTGTGACTCCAGCGAGGATGGTTCCGTGAGTTAAATCGGGAGTGATGGCTTTATTTCCAATTATAAAGAAAACGTTCATGGTTCCAATTTCCTGCACGTATTTGTGCTCCAGCGCATCAGTCCATAGAACCTGGTCATATCCTTTTTTCTTAGCTTCTGCGGTAACCAGCATACTGGCCGCATAATTTCCAGCTGCTTTGGCATATCCGATGCCTCCGGGAGCAGCTCTGGAGTAATGCTCTTCAACATAAATGCGCATCGGGGCGGAATAATAGGGGCCGGTTGGACTTAAAATAATAATGAATTTATAAGTTTCTGAAGGTTTTACACCTATTACTTCATCCGAAGAGAACATAAATGGCCGTATGTATAAAGAATGGTCTTCTTTTTCAGGTATCCAGTTTTTATCCAATGCAATTAATTGGCGCATACCATCCATAAACAATTCTTCTGGAACACTTGGCATCTGCATCCTTTGAGCTGAAATATTGAATCTTTTAAAATTGTCATAAGGCCGGAAAATATAGGGGTTTCCCTCTTTGTCCTTGTAAGCTTTAATTCCTTCAAAAATCGCCTGACCATAATGAAGGGCTGCCACAGAAGGGCTTAATAATAAGGGCTGATAGGGTTTTATTTCAATATTCTTCCATTCCCCGTTTTCATAATCAGCTTCAAGCATGTGATCAGTGAAAAATTTACCAAAAGGGATGTTTTCAAGAGGGATATCATGTAATTTACTACGTTCAATTTTTGTAACAGGAATGCTATAAGCAGCGATCATATCAGATAAATTTTGTTGTCACAAAGAAACGAACAAACTTCGGCCTTGCAAAAAATTGAGATAAAATTTACTAACATGCGTTAGCGATAAAGTAACTTATTATAATGTCCTTAAAGAAAATTACTCTTCCAGAAATTCTACTTGCTGATCTCTATAAAAATGTCCTTGTTCTTAATGAAGAATTTGACGGAGAAAAAAAGTCTGATGGACCCCGGGAATCAGAAACTGCTGGAATAAAGTTTCTTGGTAACAATTTGAAAAATATCTTCATTTTAGTCCGACATCCTTCAGATGTATTTTTGCCTGAGAGGCATTTAGAATTTCTTACAAAAATATTGCTCGCCTGTAAGCTTAACATTGGAGACGTTGCCATTATTAATGAAGGTCAAGAAGGTTTGAATATTAATAGACTAAGAAAACAATTAATAGCCAACCAGGTAATTTTATTTGGAATTGAACCTACACAAATTAAATTACCCTTAAACTTTCCTCAATTTAAATTACAGAGCTACGCAAATTGCACCTACTTATACGTGCCATCGCTAGATGAATTGAACAATGATTCAGAAGAAGGCAAATTATCAAAAACAAAATTGTGGGTTTGTCTTAAAACCATGTTTGAATTTGGAGAATCAAAATAATCAAGAACCTAAATTTGTAAATTCTTTTTGAAAGTATGCTCCAACTCATTTTTGCATCCAATAACCCTCATAAAGTTGAGGAGATCCAATCCGCGGTTGGAAATATTATAAGTATAATCAGTTTGAAAGATGCATCCATAGAGATTGACATTCCCGAACCTTACGAAACACTGGAAGAAAATGCATCCGAAAAATCAAAAACCATTTATCGGATTACAACCAAGAATTGCTTTGGTGAAGATACAGGATTGGAAGTGGAAGCCTTACATGGCGAGCCCGGGGTTAAAAGTGCCCGTTATGCAGGGGATGAAAAAGATTTTGAGAAAAACCTGGAAAAACTTTTAGAAAAACTATCCCTATTCACAAATAAAGCAGCCCGATTCCGTACCGTTATTTCCCTGATTTATGAAGGGAATGAGTATTTATTTGAGGGCATCTGCCATGGCCATATTACTGATCAAAAACGAGGTGTGAAGGGATTTGGGTATGACGCTATTTTCATGCCTTCCGGAAGTAAGTGTACTTTCGCTGAAATGACCATGGAGGAGAAAAATGTGTACAGCCACCGCAAAAAGGCGGTAGAAAGCTTGGTTTTATTTTTGCAAGAACAGATAGGTAGCTCCAGAACTAGTTAAAAACCATTACTTATTAAAAAATTTGCATCAGAAAAGCAACCATAGTATTTCAGAATCCGACTTAATAGCAGGATGTATTGAGGGCGATAGGCACATGCAGGAAGAATTATACAGACGATTTGCTCCTAAAATGTATTCTGTTTGTATGCGTTATGCAGATAATGCCAATGATGCACAAGACTTATTACAAGAAGGTTTTATAAAAGTTTATAAAAATTTGCACCGTTTTCGCGCTGAAGGATCTTTTGAAGGTTGGATACGTAGGGTATTCATAAACTCATCGATAGAACATCTGCGGAGGAAAAAGATGAATCTGGCAACTGTTAGTGAGAGGGAAGAGAATACCATTGAAAATTCAGATATTTCAGCCTTAGATAAAATGGCAGAAAAGGATATAATTACCCTTATCCAGGATTTGTCTCCGGGATATAGAACAGTATTTAATTTATATGTGATAGAAGGATATTCTCACAGAGAAATTGGTGACCAGTTGGGAATTAGTGAAGGAACAAGTAAATCACAGTTAGCAAGAGCAAAAGCTATTTTACAAAAAAAAGTAACTCAATATCTGAGCGATACTAAAAAGTCCTATACCCGTTAATATGTCCCCTGATTTTCAACATAAAATTTCGAATTTTGAAATAGCCCCTCCACAGGAAATATGGAGTAAAATTTCTGACCAGTTAGATGATGAATACAATGTTGGGGATACCATAATTTCTCAAAAAATGAGTGATTATGAAATTAATCCGCCAGCATTTCTCTTAGAAAACGTATTATCTGCTATAAATACGCAACAGGTCAATCATAGTCCAACAAAAATTTTCGCATATCCGGTAAAGCGTTTGGCTATAGCGGCAGTAACTATAGGTTTGGTTGTTCTAACCATGATTTATCTTCTTATATCAAAATCATCTTCTACTCCAAATAATCAAAATGTGGTAGTAATACCTTCCCCACTAGATACAAATACTGTATCTCCGTCTGCTTCTAATAAATTCGATATGCCAAAACCGACGCCCCCGGGAGTGGCTGTTGTTACACTGGCAGCAAGTTCCATTAAAAAGAAAATATTATCTAACTACCCCAAATCACAAAATGTAAAGAATATTAAATATGCAAGTTTAAATCCCATAATTGGCAATAATGTTATTCAACCTATTTCAGTGACTGCTCCTCCGATTTATGATGGAAATGGTAATATTATAATGGACGAAAACCTTGTAAGTGCTCCTGATGAGAATTATATAATTGTAACCAGCCCAAATGGTGAACAAACAAAAATTTCCCGCAAATTTTTGAAAATGCTTAGCGTGTTAAATGGTGGAAATAATACCAGCAATATGAATGCTGAAAGCTTTCAATGGAAAATGCGATTTGAGGAATGGAGAAGCAAGTTGCAACAGGCTTCTTATATTCCGACTGCGAATAATTTTCTTGATATTATGGATCTAAAAGAAATGCTTCAGGAAAATTAATTCTCTATTCTGGAAAGTGTTTATTCAGTTTATACTCATGGCAAGAATTAAAATTGACATTCCACAAGAATTTAATTTTTCAACTCACATCCCTGTTAGAATAACTGATCTGAATTACGGTGGGCACGTAGGTAATGATACTGTGCTTTCCTTAATTCATGAAGCCAGGATTCAATATCTAAAATTTAAAGGGTATGATGAATTAAACATGGCGGGTGTTGGACTTATCATGAGAGATGTTGCTATTGAATTCAAATCAGAATTATTTTATGGTGATGTTGTAACTGCATACGTTACTACATATAATATTACCGGCGCAGCATTCGATCTTTTTTATAAACTTCATAAAGAGGTGAAAGGCCTTACTGTATTAGTCGCAATAGCAAAAACGGGTATGATTTGTTTTGATTATCATCACAAAAAAATCGTTGCTATGCCTGAGGAGGCGAAGTCTTTATTGCTACAATAACACTTAAAATGTCTTGCCTTAAGAGTTTTCAGCGTCATACCTTAAGAACTTGTCTTCCCTGTCCAAATTCTCCAACTTTCCTCAGCTTGAGATTCCAACATTTCATAACCATTCTTTATAAATGCTCCTTTGGCTTCACCCTTTTGCAAAAACAATGTTTTTACAGGGTTATAAATAAGATCATACAAATAATGTTGAGAGGTAAGGATATCATAATTGATGAAAGGACTTTCATGAAAGTTTGGGTGCATGCCTACCGGAGTGGAATTGACAATAATAGTATGGGAAGCAATTAAGGAATCGCTTAAATCTCGAAATAAAATTTTATCGTGGGTTGATTCTCCTCTTCTTACTACATAAATGTATTCAATTCCAAGTTTCTTAAATACATATGCCACGGCCTTCGCAGCGCCGCCTTCTCCCAGTATTAAAGCCTTTGAATGGTATGATTCGAGATGCCGAACAAGTGATTTTTCGAATCCAATTGCATCCGTATTGTACCCACTTAAATTGTCTGCATGTATTTTAATACAATTGCAGGCACCTATGGCTTTAACCGTTTCATTGCAATCTGTGAGATAGGGTAAAATCTTTTCTTTATAAGGAATAGTTATATTCAAACCTTTCAAGTCGGGAACATCTGCAATTAGTTTGTGTATCTCCTGAATATTTTCAATAGGAAAATTTTGATAAATACTATCCGTAATAGATTCCTGACGAAATTTATTGGCAAAAAAAGTTTCAGAAAAGGAGTGGCTTAAAGGAAACCCTATCAAGCCATATCTATTCATGATGTTGCTTGTTTATCAAGGAATAAAAAGAAAGTATCCCCTCGCAAGCCAATCCTCATAGTTTCCAGAGGCAATACTTCACTAGGAGCGATATTGCCTAAATTCACATTGCACCCAACCAGTTCTATAAAATATAATTGTTGGGATTTTTGTGGAGCTTCCCAAATAATTTTATCCTCAGGAATCTGAGTTAGTATTTCTTGTACAAGTCCTTCTCTAACTTCACCACTTCCACGGTATATTCCCACATTACCAGACTCCCTGGCTTCAGCAATTACGTAAGAAGACCCTGCATTCAATTCGGCACGCATTAATTCTATCCATTTGTAAGGTGGTATTATATGGGCTGCATCCTTACTACCTACCTCGCTTAAAACAACTCCGTGTTTGGTAAGCTTTTCAATATAACCGCATTTTTCAGCATGCGTAATATTAATGGAGCCATCGCTTACTTCCATATAGCTTACACCAAATTCCTTACATACAGTTACATAATCCTCAAATTGATCACGAATAAGGAATGCTTCAAACAATGTACCTCCAAAATAAATGGGGATATTAAACGAATTATACACTTCAATTTTCTCTTTTAAATTGGGAGTTACGAAGGATGTGCCGAAGCCGAATTTCACAACATCAACATGGGGATGGGCAACACTTAAGAAATTATGTACTTCCTGTACACTAAGGCCTTTGTCCATAACCATCGTTAATCCATGGGCTCTGGGCTTTAAATGTCTATGAGGGATTTGGGTCAGGTTAAAATTCATTCTTATTTTTTTTGGCATTTCAAACCGGCGCAAAAATAGGGAACAAAACCATATGAAGATAATTGTTCAGAAAGCAGATCAGATGGATCTGTTTCTTTTAAATCTGGCGATCACATCTACCACTTGGGGGTGCTGGAGAATTGCAGGATTTAAATCAACCATTTTTTTCAGCAATTTGGGAGACTTAATCATCGCTTTTTCTAAATGCAATAATCCTTCTTTTGATTTTCCTAATGCAAAATAAATTACACTCAAATAAAAAATAAACAATGGTTTATTTTCTGTATGTTCCATTGCTGCTTTGACCTGTTCCAGGGCCTCCTCATAATATTCCCCGTTATAGAGACACCGAATGAGGGCTTCCCAACTGGAAATATTTTTCGGTCTTTGACGTACAACTGTAGAGAAATATTGAATAGCTTCTTTGAATTCGCCTAATTGCATTTTACATTCGCCCATTGCTAAATTATACTCAGGCTGAAGGCGATGAATCACAAGAGCTGTTTCTAATTGTTTCACAGCGGTAATCCATTGCCCTTCGTTTATATAGGTACAGGCAATTTTATAGTAAAGCTTACTATCTTCCTGGTTAAGATGAGAGGCTTTCCGATAATAAAATCTTGCCTGGGCAAAGTTTTTAAGTCTGTCATAACAATGACCAATAGCCTCGTATATTACATCTTCAGGTCTTGACAATTCCAGTACTCTTTCAAGGGCCTCAATGGCATCCTTATATTTACGTAGCCGGATATAAGCATCACCCATATTCCGAAATGCGTAATCGAACTTTTCATCGATAGCTACGGCATATTTATAAGCGTCTATAGATTTCTCATACAATTTTAAACCCTGGTAAGCAGCAGCAAGATTGAACCATGCCAGTTCACAATAGGGAAAATCATCTATTATCAATTGATGCAGCCTGATGCTTTCTTCATTTCGGCCGGTAAAATCGGTCCAGAAACAGATTTTATAGAGCGCTTCTTCATTTGTAGGTTCTTGCTCCAAGATCAATTTAAGACAATCAAATATTTTGTCAAACTCCTCGTAATCGTCGTAAACATCAGCTAATTCAAAGAGCATTTCAATTCTTTCCTGGCCATCAAACAATTTTAAAGCATTCTGTAATAAATCTACAGCCTTCTCCTGTTGGTCGAGTGCCAGAAAAACATCTGTCTTTAAAATATACAAGTTGATATCATTTCTATCAAGCAATTCGGCGTGATCAAGCACGTTTAAGGCCTCCTGGTATCGCCTGGTAGCAATAAGCAGATCTGCTTTTTTTATATGAAGTAGGGCTGAATAAGGATACCGTTCGATACCCAATTCTACTGCTTCCAGGGCCTGTACAAGGTCCTCAGCATCATCAAAGTAGTTTACAATTTTTTCGAAAGCATCTTCATCCAGAAAGGAATGAGTACGACCCGCCTTAAGATGTTGGAACTGCTTAAGTAATTCCCGGATTTCTTCTTTATCCTGACTATAAGGATTTTCTTTCATTCAAACCGAAGGTTTATGTAAAATAGCCCATTCATTAGATTTGAGCAAGTTTATTTACCACCTACCAAACGGGCAAAAAAATAATTTATGGAATTTGAACCTTTTAGCATCTTTATCCGTTAATATTTAATTAAACTTTTGTACAGACGGTTAAAAAGTTCCCAAAAAAAAGCGATATTTTTGTTCGATATGCAGGAAACCTTTACTCTAAATCTTACCACATGCTAAAAAAATCACTCAGTATCGGTTTTGCGATGATAGGGGCCGTGGTTCTTGTATTGGCAAGTAGCGGAGGAGGGGGAAATAAAAAAAAGAGCCTGGCATCAGCAAAACAGGGATTCAAACCTATAAAATCCTCTTACGGCCTGACCTTAAAAGCAGGCCCAAATTATACGGGCAGCTATAATTTTAGTCGCCAGCGAGATAACGTTTTATCGTCTAATACACTTGTCACTTATCAAAAAGGAAATACTATATTTATTTTGCCCTATAGGTATACCATGAATACTTCGAGATTTGGTTCTAAAAACAACCTCAACTTAATTGATCTAAAAATAAAACTAAGGAAGTAGTTCTACAGGCCGGTCTTTTTACTCTCTTCATAAGTCATTTCACGATAACCACCTTTTGGAATATCAAATTTAGAAGCGGGGACGGGGTTAAGATTTATCTTGGTAACCGTATACTTTATTTTTAATTTGCCCTGGGTTAATTCATACTCAAGAGGTAACCCGTTTAGATTTTTAAATTGGAAATCATATTCTTTATTTTCCGGGATGATGTCTGTAGTGTAATAAACTGTAAAAGTTGACCCATCACTCAGGGTTGCTTCGGCCTTCATACAAGTATATTCCGCAATAATCTTAGTTTCATTTGTATTTGTAAACTTAATCCCCTGATATTTTTTATTCTTTTCAATCCAGTTCTCAGGGGTCATTCTAATGAGTAATTTTTGACCACTTACTTCACGCAAAACAACTGCTGCTCCGGTTTTAGAATCATGTATGGTAGTGGATGAGAACAAAGCACTGGATAGTTCTGAACGGCTTAAATTTCCTTTCAGATAAACAGTGGTAGTAGCCCCATCAAATGCATCGGCCATTTTGGGCTCAGTACTCCCTGTAGTTATAGAAGCATCATAAACTAAAGTAAGCTCAGATACCTTCTTTTGAGACCAGCTCATTGAAGAAAGAAAAATACTAAAAATAATTATAATATATTTTTTCATTGATTTGATCAATAGTTCCTTTTAGAAGACGTGTTAACACTATTGACCGTTGTCTAAAAATAGTAAACAACAAGCATACTCCCTAGTGGCAATAAGATTTAACGTATCAAATGTCTGGAATTGTTACTTATTACGCTGAGGTTTATTTTTTACATCCTGTATTTTTTTCTGCGATTCCTGCATCTGCTCAAACCGCTCCTGCCACTTTGGTTTGGTTTTGGGTTTTTTACGATTCAAGTCGATTTTTGCTAATATTTTATCATGATCGATAATATAGTTCTGAATAATCCACTGCATAATAAGAGTAATAACATTGGATACAGTATAATACCATGTTAAGGCTGAAGGAAGTCCATTGAATATGAATAAGAGTATAAAGGGGAAAATATAGGGCATGTATTTTAACGCAGGGTTATTCTGGTCCGGCGTCATATTCATATTATAGATCGAGATTAAAAAACTTGTTCCCACAGCTAACAAAGTGAATAGACTGAGGTGACTTCCTAAACCCCAAACATGAAATGGGAATTTTAAAATCACATCATAAGTCGATAAATCATCAGCCCATAAAAAGCTCTCTCCACGCAGAGCGATATTAGAATTAAAGAAACTGTATAAAGCAAAGAAAATGGGGATTTGTAATAATGCAGGAATACATCCGCCTAAAGGATTCACACCTGCTTCCCGGAATAATTTCATTTGTTCAATACCAACTTGTTGCTGATCATTCCCGAGACGTTTCTTCATGTTTTCGATCTCAGGCTTTAACGCCTTCATCTTAGCACCACTCAGATAACTTTTATAAATTAAAGGAGATGTTAGTAAGCGGATAAAAATTGTAAGAAAAGCAATTACCAATCCATAACTCGCAATGAAATTTTTGAAGAAATCAAAGACGGGCATAACAATAAATTTGTTGATTGGCCGTACAAAGGCATAGAAATCACGACCAAGGTTCACAATTTTATCCATATCAGCAGCCTGTTTCTTCAAGATCCGATAGTCATTAGGACCATAATACAATTGCATAGGTATTGTTGCCACAGACCCGATAGGAACTTTTGCCTGGAACGATGCGGTAGTTTTAGCAATTACGGTGGCTGTGTCTGAAGTTTCTTTCACCCAACTCACAACCCCGGAATTAAAATTATTTTTCGCAATTAAGGTTGTATTAAAGAATTGTTGCGCAATACTTACCCATTGAACGCTTTTCTCAAATTTTTTCTCTGTTCTCGAAAGAATATAATCAAAGTCTCCTTCTTCATAGAAACAGATGTTTGTTTGTGTTCTTTCATAAACAATATCCTTTTCCTGCCCAACTGGTTGCACCTGCCAAACAAGATTAAAATTTCCCTGAGTAAGTAATTTATCAGCTCCATTCATCTGAACATTCCAATCCAAGAGATAATCGTTGGGTCGCAACGTATATTGATGTATTATTTCTTCGCCAGTGGCGCTGCCAAGTTTGTAAGTTACAGTTGAACTATTGTCTGCGTTTTTGATAATAGAGGCGGGAGAAAAAAACAATTCGCTTATTTGCGCTGCCTGGTTGGGTGCAATATTAATGCTATAAGTGATTTTATCATAGGAGGTGCTGCTTAGCATTACAGGCTTTCCGCCTGCTGAAGTATACTTTTTTAATTCTACAGATTTAACCTGTCCGCCCTTGTTTGTAAAAGTTATTTTTAATACTTCATTATCAATAACAGACAATTGCTCGGTGCCGAAATTAGCTTTCTTAAGTCCGGTAGTGTCTTCAAGGGTTTGTTTTGAAGCAGTATCTTTTAAAAAGACAATAGAATCATTAGCTTTTTTAATAAATGCTAAAGAATCCTGTTCTTTTTTCTTTTGCACCTGTAAATCCTGACTACTCTTAGTGGAAAGAAATAAATACAAGAATAATAAAGCAGCTAATAGAACAAAGCCTATTACTGAATTGCGATCCATACTTTGCATTCATGAAATTTTAAGGAGGTGCAAAGATAGGGGTTTGAAGTCTGGTTATAGTGCCGTTTACTTCAATCTATCTTCAAATCATCTCACCTTGCAATAAGGGGGTTTTAAGGGAATTTTTTAGCTCTGCATATTCCTTGGCGGCTTTAATAAAGTGCACAAAAATCGGTTGAGGATTTTCTACAGTACTCTTCAATTCGGGATGATACTGAACACCGATAAAAAAAGGATGAGAAGGAATCTCTATAATTTCCACGAGGTCACTTTCGGGATTTTTTCCACTCGCTATCATGCCTGCTTTTTCAAAATCAGATAAATATTTATTATTAAACTCCCAGCGATGTCTGTGTCGTTCAGAAATTTCATCGGCCCCGTAAATTTCAGAAGCCATAGAATTACGTTTTAAGGCACAAGCATAACTGCCCAATCTCATAGTTCCTCCCTTTGCAGTAATTGTTTTTTGCTCTTCCATCAAATCGATTACTGGTTCAGGAGTAGTTGGATCCATCTCTGTAGAATGTGCCCCCTTCATCGACAAAACGTTTTGAGCAAACTCAATAACTGCCATTTGCATTCCCAAACAAATTCCAAAGAATGGGAGATTATTTTCCCGCGCATATTTTACAGCGATTATTTTTCCCGCTACACCCCTGTGTCCAAACCCCGGAGCAACTAATAATCCATCGAGATTACCAAGTTTTTCAGAAACATTTTCATCGGTAATAAATTCACTATGCACATTTACTACCTGAACTTTACATTCATTCATAGCTCCAGCATGGACGAAGGCTTCAAGTATAGATTTATAAGCATCCTGTAGTTCAATATACTTACCAATCAAACCGATTGTTACTTTATGCTTTGGGTATTTAAGTTTATCCAGGAATTCTTTCCATTTTGATAATTCAGGCTCCCTGGTTTGAGTAATATTTAATTTCTTTAAACATATAAGATCTAATCTTTCCCGCATCATAGCTAAAGGCACTTCATATATAGTAGGGGCATCCGCTGCCTCAATGACTGCTTCCTGTTTTACATTGCAGAATAAAGCTATCTTTCGGCGAATATCTACAGAAAGAGCTTCTTCGGTTCTACACACCAGAATATCGGGATGAACACCTTCCTGACTCAGCATTTTTACACTATGCTGTGTAGGTTTCGTTTTTAACTCCTTAGCTGCTTTTAAATAAGGTATAAGTGTAAGATGAACCACAACTGTATCTTCTTCAGGTAACTCCCATTGTAATTGTCTTAAGGCTTCAATAAATGGCAGACTTTCTATATCACCTACTGTGCCTCCAATTTCAGTGATGATGATATCATAGGCATTGTTTTGTCCAAGCAATAACATTCTTCTTTTGATCTCATCAGTAATATGAGGTACAACCTGTACCGTTTTCCCAAGATAGGCGCCTTCCCTCTCTTTATTGATTACAGTTTGATATATGCGCCCAGTTGTAACATTATTTGCCTGAGAAGTGAATATATTTAGAAAGCGTTCATAGTGACCAAGGTCAAGGTCTGTTTCAGCACCATCTTCAGTAACAAAACATTCGCCGTGCTCATAAGGATTCAAGGTTCCGGGATCAACGTTAATATATGGATCAAACTTTTGAATAGTAACACGCAATCCTCTTGCCTGTAATAATTTTGCAAGTGAGGCTGCGATAATCCCCTTGCCTAAAGATGATGTAACGCCTCCGGTAACAAAAATATATTTTGCCATAATTATGGTTAATTAATTCATGAAATAACATTGATAATAATAAGGGGAAAAATTCTTTTTACAACAACTCTGGCCAACAATTCCCTGTTCATAAACTAAACAGGTTCTGATTAATAAACCACCCTTAATGACCAGCAGAAACGATAAATATTCCAGAAGGTCATACAAAACTAACTTTAATTATCTGCCTGATAAAATCAGTTAATTGGTATGTGGAAAAATGGGTAGTAAAGTTTAATCTATAATAATTATGCTGAAGCTGAATATTGAATACAGCTATACAAAGTCATATTAATATAGCCCCAAAGCGTTGGAACATCTCATTAACTACCAAACATTAGTTTGGAATAGCGGTGTATATTATTTTGCTGCAGTTAATACAACCTGAGTAGAGTGGTTCAGCGTGACTTGATGAGGCTCGCTAAAATCGCGGACAATCTTGTCGTTTGCAGGAGGACTATTTTTCAAAGAGTGGAACAATATAATGGCTCCGATTTCAAGTATTAATATTACCCGACTAATAGATTCGTTCTTCATGGTTTTCATAATAAATCTCAATGTTTTCAAGGGAATAGGGGGATACACCTAATTATTTCAGTATTGCAATAACGGCAAAGGAAATATATTATTTCGAAAAAAAGAAATATACAATAAGTTCAATCATCTCTTCAGTCAATAACTACTTATAATAAAGCCAGCGACATTTTAAACTATGTTCCTATATCAATGATGCCCAACTTGTTAACTTCTACTTAAAATGATATTAATCTTTTGATATTTTCTCATAACTCGTAATTAGACCTTTTATAAGAGAAGAGCTAAAACCCTGATGTTCCATTTCATTTAATCCAGCAATTGTACATCCTTTAGGTGTAGTAACCTTGTCGATTTCCTGTTCTGGATGTGTCCCTTTCTGCAGTAATAATTCAGCAGCTCCTTTAACTGTTTGGGCAGCAATCAGGCTTGCTGTCAAAGCATCGAACCCGATTTCAATTCCGCCCTGGATATTAGCCCGTATGTATCGCATTGCATAAGCAGTACCACAAGCACCAAGAACAGTAGCGGCATCCATCAGTTTTTCATCTATTTTCACCACTCTGCCCAGCGTTAAGAAAAGGTCATTCACGTATTTAATGTGGGTAGCCCCGTTTTTATTATAACTAAGGCAGGTCATGCTTTCCTGTATGGCAATAGCTGTATTTGGCATTGCTCTGAAGACAGGAAGATCTTTTTCAATTACTTCTTCTATATCTTTTATTAATACGCCGGTCACTACTGAAACAATAATATGCTTTCGTGATAAATCATTCTTTATTCCTTCAATTACTTCTTTTATCTGAAATGGTTTTACAGATAGCAGAATCAATTCACTGTTGCGCACCGCATCATTATTGTTATCACTTATGGCTACTCCTTTAGATTTCAGATCTTTTAATGTGGCGGGAAAACGCTTAGTAATTATAATATCGGCTGGCTTAGAAAATTTACTTTTCAGTAAGCCTTCTACTATTGCAGTACCGAGATTTCCGCCACCGATAATGGCAATCTTTTTACTCATAAAAAAAATTTTCTGGTATAAAACTAATGACTCCAATCAAACATCTTTCTGTTTTCTTCAATAACCAAATTCCAGAAGATGACTTTATATAACTTACTCAATAAAACTTCATTGTGTCCAGGTAAAATCGTACATAGTCATCTATTCCCGTTTCAAGGGAGTAGAATTCCTGATGATATCCAGCGCTCTTTAATTTGTTCATATTAGCCTCGGTGAAGTACTGATAGGTATCCCTGATATCTTCGGGCATATCAATAAATTCAATATGAAGGGCCATATCCAGAGCAGTAAATGTTGATTTTACTAAATCCTCAAAAGTCCGGGCCTTGCCTGTACCAAGATTAAAGATCCCGTTTCTAACCCCCTTGGATTGAATTCCTGAGAATTCTTCGCCCGCTGCATTTTCTGGTAAATTTGTGCCTGGGTTATTTCGAAAAAAACAATTTTCCATCAACCAATAGCATACTTTCAAAACATCCTTAACGTATATGAAATCGCGTAACTGTTTGCCATTCTCAAAATCGGCTCGATGGGACTTAAACAATTTTACCAACCCATTTTTTTTTATTTGATTGAAGGAATGAAAAATAACACTCGCCATCCTGCCTTTATGATATTCATTAGGGCCATAAACATTAAAGAATTTTAATCCATACCATTTTGGTGGATGGTTAGCCTGGTGGATTACCCATTTATCAAATTCATTTTTTGACTCGCCATAAGGATTTAAGGGATTGAGGTCAGATATTATATCATGATCATCATTATATCCCAACTCACCACTTCCATACGTAGCAGCCGAAGATGCATATACCAGGGGAATATTGAGTACTGTACAATAGTTCCATATTTTCTTGGAATATTCTACATTTAGGTGCTGATGAACTTTGTAATTAAATTCTGTAGTATCGGTTCTTGCCCCAATATGAAAAATAAAATCGATCGAGGGTTTATGACTGAAAAGCCACTCGAAGAAACTTTCTCTTTCAATTTTTTCAGTGTACAATTTTTCTCTAAGATTTGGCAATTTATCATCCCGGGAAAAATCATCAACCAGAATCAGATTCGTAAATCCATTTTCATTTAAGTAGCCCACTAAACAGCTACCAATAAATCCTGCTGCTCCCGTTATAACGATAGTGTTATTTTTTTGCATGGTAAATTATTGATCGGGCAATACAAAAGTTTGTGAGGCACACTATAAAGCACTTAAAGCATGTTCGCTTGCATGCAAGAGCAATAAGTTTTCAATGGCTGTATCGTATTTCTCTTTCCAAAAAAGAATACTTCCCCAATCCATACCATCCACTTGAACAGATCCGTTAGTGACGAATCCTAATTCTTCATATTGATGATTAGCCACTGCTTTTTTAAATTGGTCCACTTGCTCTGGTTTCACGCTTACTACGATCCTGCTTTGAGATTCCCCAAACCAGTAGGCATCTTTTCGTAAATTACTGTCATTGGCCACAGCATCAAATCCAAGATCATTAGTGAGTGAAGATTCTATAAGAGTTACAAACAGACCGCCTTCGCTTACATCGTGTGCCGAAACGATAAGTTTTTTACGAATGAGTTCGGCTACCTTTTTTTGCACTGCATATTCCTCTTCCAAATTAAAATGCGGTGCCGGACTGTATTGAACCTTGCGCACCTTGTGTAAATATTCTGATGAATTTATATCTTCATTACTTTTTCCAATCATGAAAATAATATCATTTTCATTTTTAAAATTCATCGTCATTTTTTCATTAATATTCTCCAGCAACCCAACCATTCCTATAGTTGGTGTGGGATAAACTGCACCTTCAGGACCCTGGTTGTAAAAACTTACATTCCCCCCGGTAACCGGAGTGTCAAATTTCCTACACGCCTCGCCCATTCCCTTTATAGCATGAACAAACTGGTAGTATACTTCGGGGTTATAGGGGTTCCCAAAATTCAGGCAATTTGTAATTCCTAGTGGTTCCCCACCACTGCAAACAATATTTCGTGCTGCCTCAGCCACTGCAATCATTGCTCCTTTATACGGATCGGCATAAACATAGCGGCTATTGCAATCTGTTGTTAATGCCAATGCTTTTTTGGTAGGCTTCGCCAAAGTGATGGATGCATCACTCGGCTCATTGGTAGATGTATTAGCAGTACCTACCATACTGTCGTATTGAACATACACCCAGCGCTTAGATGCGATATTCGGAATGGCAACTATTAGTTCGGCAACTTCTTTAAGATTAACAGGTACCTCTATATCACGAGGGTTGAAGCGTTTAATTTCCTTTAGGTATGCCGGCTCGGAAATCTCCCTTGCGTATTGAGGTGCTCCACCACCTAGTACAAGATCAAACGCAGGTAATTCAGCTTCTAACTGGCCATGCATATAAAATCGCAACATGCCATCGTCTGTAACTTCCCCTATTGCGGCACACGGTAAATCCCATTTATCAAATACCTCAATCACTTTTTCTTCTTTGCCTTTTTCCACAACCATAAGCATTCTCTCCTGGCTTTCACTTAACATCAACTCCCAGGCTTTCATATTTTTTTGACGGGTTGGAACTTTATCCAAATCAATACGCATCCCCACCTCACCCTTCGCACTCATTTCGGAAGTGGAACAAATAATTCCTGCTGCACCCATATCCTGCATTCCTACTATGGCTCCTGTTTGAATCACCTCAAGGCAAGCTTCCAATAATTTCTTTTCCTGGAACGGATCTCCGACCTGCACAGCAGGCAATTCTTCAGTACTATCTTCCGTAATGTTGGCTGAGGCAAATGATGCACCTCCAATTCCATCTTTGCCTGTGGCGCTACCCACAAAGAATACCGGGTTCCCAATTCCTTTCGCAGTAGCTGAAATAGTTGTACCTGCCTTCAACACACCAACACTCATGGCATTAACCAGCGGATTGGTATGATAACAATCCTCAAAATATATTTCTCCACCAACTGTAGGGACCCCAAAGCAATTTCCATAATGACCAATACCATGTACCACTCCTGCCAGCAAATGCTGCGTTTTAGCTTCTTTCAGATTACCAAATCGCAAAGAATTTAATGCAGCAATCGGCCTGGCCCCCATGGTGAAAATATCCCGATGAATACCCCCTACCCCTGTTGCTGCGCCTTGAAAAGGTTCTATCGCAGAAGGATGATTATGACTTTCTATTTTAAAAACCACTCCATAGCCGTCCCCGATATCCATCAATCCAGCATTTTCTTCGCCTGCCTTAACCAACATTTTCTTTCCATCCCTTGGTAATGTTTTCAGCCACTTGATCGAGTTTTTATAGCTGCAATGTTCACTCCACATAGCACTGAATGCACATAGTTCATTAAAATTAGGAGTTCTCCCTAATTTGATTTTGATTAGTTCAAATTCTTCCTCCGTAATGCGAAGTTGTTCGGCGGTTTGTACTGTTATTTCCATGATTTTTGAATAGGGGCAAATGTACACTAATCAATAGAAGCTATGCTAATAGGGATTTACCCATTTTACAATCAAACATTCCAATTTTATTCCTGTGTCATTTATAAAATTAAAATCTCTCATAATGCGTTACCTAACTAATCATGCTTCCATAAATAGGTTGATCAGTCTTGTATAAAAAGAGATGAATTGCAAGGCCAAATTGTTTAGGTATCATTTCCCTTTTGACTCCCTCTGGATTTATGATTCAGTCTCAGGTTTTGTAATTTTGTGAGATATGCATATAGTTAAATAAACATATCTTATTGACAAAAATAATTATTTGTATTTTTCTTTCTGTTAGTTTCGCAGCGCAATTTTACGCCTTTCAATTTTATAATACAAAATAGAAATCTATAGATGCTGATAGCATTTGTACATACCGGAAAATCATTTTTGCCAGGAATACAAGCCTATTCAAGTTTTTTTTCAACGTTCGGCATTAAAACGATGTCAGTATTAAAAAAAGATCTGGGCCAAATACAGCCAGATGTTGAGTGGCATTTTATGGGAACTCATTATAAAAAAAAACATCCCTCAACAATTATAATTCATGAATATGCATCAGCTTCCACTCCTCCATTTATGGATTTCAAAAATGTAGTAAAAAGATCTTTTAATCTGCAACCCCATTTTCGAATATTTCTTAATCAATTTGTGAAAGAAAAATTCCGTTTTGAAGACACCATTCCTTTCGGTTACAGGGATCTTGGAGTGAGCAATGACTTTATAAATGCTTCATCCGTGCATAAGAATTTTGAAAAGGAATTTGATTTTATATACTGCGGCTCTACAAATTATGATTTGAAGATTGAAAAACTGTTGAATCATTTTACCACAATCCTCAAAGGAAAATCCATATTGTTATTAAGCAAAAACTATAAACATCTTATTCAGATGTATAAAAAAGCAGAAAACATATTATTTGCAGGGCCTGTACCTCAGTCAGAGGTTCCTTCATATCTTATGAAATCCCGATTTGCTATTAATTATAAGCCGGATATAGAACCGCATAACCGCCAATCTGTAACAAAATTGATTGAATACGCTGCCAGTAAAATCCCCGTCATTACTTCCGATTTTGCCTGGGTACGACAATTCCATCAGCAGTATGGGGGTGAATATTTTTATTTAAAAGAAGATCTATCAAATTTTACCTGGGAAAACATTAATAAGTTTCAGTATTCCTTTCCTGATTTGAGTGAGTTAACCTGGGAATCACGAATAATCAAATCTGGGATATTAGAATTCCTCTCCATAAAATTTCCAGGAACTGAATGGAAGTAGTAGGTCAAAAGATTACTCCTGATAAATTTTTCTCCCCATTTCCCCCTTCAGGTTACCGGAGATAAACAAAGGAGTGTATTGAAGTGTTTTTATAGCTGTTATACTGCTTTGAGTAAACGCCTTTTGTAAATGTAAAGCTCTTTTATACCTATTTCCAAACCTTCTAAATATGGCTTTTCTCAATATATCTTAATGAAAGACCAAAACGGGAACAATCGCAATACCGTATCATAGGGATTGTGCTAAGGCCCTGTTAAAAACAGACTTGACATAACACCATTTCAGGTTATCGAATTCAAACAAGGCCTGCAATTATGATATTCCAAATTTTGGAACGGAGAATTACAAATTTGTTATATCTCCTTGGTATTGAATTTGCTCAACCACTGTGAATGTCTATTTTTACAGTCAAACGCCCCTCCTGAAAAAAATTCGCTATATATCTCCTGGTTTGCATAACATCTTCATGCGCATCGAAAAGTATGTGGATGCTCTGTTACTCCTTCTAATCGGTCTGATTATAATGGTTTGGCTGCTTATTCAAACTACTATTGTTCAGAACTGGCTTGTTGGCCAGGTTACTTCTAAACTTTCTAAAGATCTTAAAACTACAGTTACCATCCGACATGTTGATTTTGCTCTATTCAATAAAATGCTACTCGAAGGAACCCTCATTAAAGATCAGCAACAGGATACATTACTATACGCAGGCACGGCTTCTGTACGTATGACGGATTGGTTTTTCTTCAAAGATAAAATTGAACTAGAGTACATTGGATTAAAAGATGCTGCCATTCACCTGCAAAGAACTGACTCCACCTGGAATTACCAGTTTCTGCTCGATTATTTCAGTGGTAATAAAAAAACCGGTTCGAAGAAAAACATAGAATTAAATCTTAAACAGGTTGAACTTGAAAAGATAGCAATCATTCAGAAAGATGCATGGCGGGGAGAAACCTTATCTGCCTCTTTAAAATCTTTACATGTAGATGCTGAGCAGATTAACCTCAATAATAAAATCATTAAAATAAATAAGATTGATATAGAGGATCCTTCCTTTGCCATCTATAATTATCTCGGAAAGCGTCCATCCCCGGCGGATTTTGTAAAAAAAGAAAACCCACAAATAACAAATGATCCAAATCACTTGCGATGGAATGCCGGTGGCTGGGAGGTCTCAATAAATGAATTGAATATCCAAAACGGCTCCTTCAAAAATGATATGGAAACCGATCGGGAGCCTTATACATCTTTTGACGGGCAACATATTCTTTTTTCAAAAATCAATGGAAATTTTAAAAAGGTACGCCTGCGCCAGGACTCTTTAACTGCGACCGTTTTTGTAAGCGCAAAGGAACGGAGCGGTTTTGAATTAAAGAAAATGAATGCCAATATCAGGATGCACCCTGAAGCCATGGAATTCTCAAACCTTGATCTACGTACAAACCGTAGCTATCTGCACCATTTTTTCGCGTTGCGGTATAGTTCATTCAATGATATGAGTGAATTTATTTCAAAGGTTCGACTGGAGGCCAATTTTAATGATGCCGAATTGAATAGTGACGATATAGCGTACTTCGCACCGGCTGTAAAAGCCTGGAAAAAGAAAATCAAACTGAGTGGACTAATAAAAGGAACTATAGAAAATCTAAATGCAAAAGATATAACTATTGAAGCCGGGAGAGACACCTACCTTAATGGTAATATCAGCATCGCCGGTTTACCTGATATCAATAAAACGTATATCGACTTTGAGGCGAATAATTTCCGGACCGTATATGCCGACGCGATTGCGTTTATTCCCACGTTACGACGCATTACTCAGCCCCGCCTTGATCTTTTGCAGTACCTCCGTTTTAAAGGAAACTTTACGGGTTTTGTGACTGACTTTGTAACATTTGGAACGCTGGAAACAAAATTAGGAACTGTTGTTACAGATGTTAACATGAAACTGCCTTTTGGAAAAGTAGCGAGTTACTCAGGCATCATTAAAACAAAGGGATTTCAGCTCGGCTTGTTCATCGATAATAGGCAACTCGGCAGCGCATCATTTGAAGGAAAAGTTAACGGGAGTGGTTTGAATGCTAAAAATTTAAATGCAAAACTTGATGGAACTGTTCATCTCCTGGAGTTCAATGATTATCCATTCAGAAATATTTTTGTAAAGGGAAATGTTGCCAAACGATTATTTAATGGTGAATTAGTTTCCGATGATCCCAATCTAAAGGCAACACTTATCGGATTGGTTGATTTCAGTAAAAAAATCCCATTATTTAATTTTGATGCAATCGTAACAACCGCTAATCTTAAAAATCTTAAACTGGTAAGCGATAGTATTGAGTTTAATGGAAAATTCCATTTTAATTTTCAAGGTGATAATATCGATAACTTTTTGGGAACAGCCCGTATCTATGAAGCATCCATTTTGAAGAGCGGGCAAAGGATTGCCTTTGATTCACTTTTTCTGGAATCTAAAATGGTTGATAACAATAAAATTATCACCGCGCTTAGCAATGAATTTGATGCCGCATTAGCTGGTGAATTTTCTATACAAGACCTCCCTGCAGCATTTCAGACTTTTTTAAATAAGTATTATCCCGCTTATATTAAACCTTCTAAGATTGCTCTTAAAAACGAGAATTTTAGTTTTGTTATCACTACAAAAAAAGTAGATGATTATATTGGCCTCATTCATAAAGATCTTTCTGGTTTTAATTTTAGTACGATCACCGGAAGAATCAACAGTAAAGAGAACCTACTGGATCTAAATGCAGAAATCCCACAATTTGGATATAAGAATATTTCATTTTTTAATTTAAATTTAAAAGGTACCGGTACACTTGATAGTTTAACGGCGCAAACTAATATTGGCGATGTATACATTAACGATAGTCTTCATTTTCCAGGAACCATTATTAAAGTAAAAACCTCTAATGATATTTCAGATGTAATGATCACTACCAGTGCAAATCAAACTTTAAATGCCGCAAATGTTTCTGTGCAGGTTCAAACTCTTGCGCGGGGAGTAAAAATAAAGTTTCGCGAATCGAGCTTTGAGGTTAATGGAAAAACCTGGATGATTGATAAAGAAGGCGAATTGATATTGAGTGAATCGCTGGTTTCTGCAGATGGCATTAAAATATACAATGGTCAGCAGGAAATTTTGGTTACAACAGTACCGTCAGATATTGGTAATACTAATGATATAAAGATCGATTTAAAAAAAGTAAACATCGGTGATTTTACTCCATACGTTCTCAATAATATGCGTTTGGAAGGGTTGCTTTCGGGAACTATAAACGTACTTGATCCTTTTGGTAAGTTTTCTATTGAGGTAAATGGCGAAGCGGAACAATTCAGGTTTGATAATGATTCAATAGGAAAGGTTCGCCTGGATGCTAATTTTGCTCAACGATCAAGGCAGGTCAATTATCACGCCCTATCAGAAAATCCAGATTATAATTTTGATGTAACCGGAAACTACAAGTTAGGAGACAGTGTAACAAGAGATCAGATAGATCTGACGGCAAAATTAAATCCCACCAGAATTGAACCTATTAAAAAATACCTTTCCGGAGTGTTCAGTGATATGAGTGGTTTGGCAAGTGGTAATCTACAGGTTGTCGGACCGATTAATGATCTGCGTTACCTGGGGAAAGTTCAACTGAATGGGGGCAGATTAAAGGTGACCTATACCAATGTGGTTTACAAAATCCCTTCGGCTACATTTGATTTTAAAGAAGACAGAATAGACTTTGGATCTTTTGCCATTGAAGATACATTTCAAAACAAAGGTTACATAACACGCGGAATATTGCGGCATCGGGGTTTTAATGATCTCGACTTTGATTTCGCCATGAACACAAACAAATTGCTTGTACTGGCTACGAATAACCAGGGCAATGATCCTTTTTATGGAAATGTAATTGCACGGGCGAATATGACATTTGAAGGGCCCTTAAACGATATGCAGATGGATGTTGAAGCCGAACCCGCTGATAGTTCTTCTTTGTATATTGATTCAAAAAGCGGGCGTGAAAACAATCAGGCAGATTTTGTAATATGGAAAGTGTATGGAAGAGAAATGGAAAATTATGAGTTGGATAAAGAAAGTAATCTCACAGTAAACCTCGATGTAAGGGCAAATAATTATGCCAATATGTACGTCATTATTGATGAGCTTACAGGAGATATTATTAAAGCTAACGGAAGGGGTAATCTTAGAATGAGAGCTACAACAAGTGGAGAATTTACCCTTACAGGCAGATATGATATTGATCGGGGAAATTATGATTTTAGTTTTCAATCTTTTTTGAGCAAGCCTTTTACATTACGAGAAGGGGCAGGAAATTATATTCAGTGGACCGGGGATCCGGCAAATGCAACTATTAAGATCGACGCCGAATATAAAGCGGAAAATGTACGCTTTAGTGATCTTGATTTAAATAGTTTGTCAGGGGGATCAGACGTTAATGATAATGTAAGAAAATATCGGGGAGAAATACTGGTACTTGCAAATCTTACTGGTGATCTGATGTCACCAACTATCAAATTTCAGATCGAATTGCCAGCGAACAGTTCCTTAAAAAATGATCTTGACGGGTTACGGGTTCTGAGCCAAATTCAAAATGATGAAAACGAGTTAAACAAACAGGTAGCTTTTTTAATTGTGTTCAACCGTTTTGGCCCTTTATCTACTTCTGCCAATCAGGGTCTTGGAAACATAGCCTTTGAAGGAATTGTAGTGAATAGTATTTCCGGGGTTTTGTCTAACACCCTAAACAGGCAATTCTCAAATATCTTTCAAAAAATATTTAATGATAAAAGCATCCAGGTGAATTTTAATGCCCAGTTCTACAGTGGAACCAACCTGATTGCCAATATTAACCGAGGCGCCTTTAATATAGATCGGGGAAATCTTAATCTTTCCGTTGCTAAAAGTGTATTTAATGAACGACTCACTTTCACTTTAGGCAGTGCTGTAGATTTTGGATTAAGCTCACAACAAGTGAATGCGAGCGGAAGTACACTTCCTTTTTTGCCAGATATTACTGCAGAATGGAAAATAACACCCGAAGGACGATTGTTATTGACTTTCTTCTATCGCGATTCTTACAATTACCTGGCTGGTGCCGGGGTTCGTCAAAATCGATCGGGTGCCAGCATTAGCTACCGCAAAGAATTTGATCGTTTTAGTGAACTTTGGAGAGGCGATAAAAAGAAAAATAAAAAACCTTCACAACCTCCCCCGAAAACGGATAACACGGGAACCAATTAGAATAATCATTTTATTGGCCGATAAAGAGTAGCTATAAATAGCTCCCAAACAATCATTCATGAATAAACTTCTTTTTTTAATAAATCTTATTAATGAAATTAATTTTCAACAATCCTAAAAGCTTGCCAGATCCTGTTGGAGGCTATAGCCAGTCTGCGGAAATAAGGAATTGCGAAAACTTGCTTTTTATCAGCGGACAAGTTGGAGAACTACCCTCTGGGGAGATTCCGGAAGATTTCGAAAAACAATGTGAAATGATTTGGATATACATCCAAGATTTATTGGAGGCCAGTAATATGACTTTTAAAAATCTTGTCAAGATAAATACCTATCTAACTCATCCGAATCAATCGGATATAAATTGTTTGATTCGGAACCGATTCCTGGGTGACCACCGCCCCGCACTTACAGTAGTAATAGTACATACTTTGCAATCAAAATGGCTGATGGAAATCGATGCTATTGCCGCAATCTGAAATTGCTTTTTGGATAATCTTTAAAAATGATTTTTATTTTATAAACTGGTAATAATAAAAATTCGATTAAATTTATCTCCCGGTTAGCTGTCACCTATGAAATCCCATAATATATAATTCATCAGCATTTACATTTTTTGTTAATTAAGAAACCATTGCATATGAAATCTTTAATTGTTTTGTCCCTTGCAGTAATGATTAGCGCCAACCTTTACTCACAACAACATAAATTGGAAAAAATATGGGAAACCGATAGCATTATTGCAGTTCCTGAATCTGTTTTGCCCGATTTAAAAAAAGGTATTCTATATATTTCTTTGATAGATGGCCCAGGCTGGGAGGCAGATGGAAAAGGCGGGGTTGGGAAACTGGGGCTAGACGGAAAGAAATATGAAGCTGCCTGGATAACAGGTTTAAATGCTCCTAAGGGATCTGGTATTATTGGTAACCGATTATATGTAGCTGATATTACTGAAGTAGTAGTGATCGATATTCAAAATGGAAAAATTGAAAAGAAAATTCCAATCGATAGTGCAAAAGGTCTTAACGATATTACCATTACTGAGAAAGGGATTATATATGTTTCCGATTCAAGAACCACGAAAGTATGGCGCATAGAGAATGATAAGCCTACAGTATACCTTGATTCCATGAAAGGAGTAAACGGACTTAAGGCAATTGGTGAAGACTTATATATAGGCTCGGGAAAATTTTTTTTGAAAGCCGATTCAAAAAAACAAATCACAAAGATTGCGGAGGTTTCACAAGGAATTGATGGGATTGAGCCCATTGGTAATGGAGATTTTATTCTCACAGCATGGGGAGGATATATCTGGTATGTATCTGCCGATGGGCGCGTTGAAACATTGTTGGAAACACATGCACAAAAAAAGAATACGGCTGATATAGGTTATGATGCACAAAAAAGGATCCTTTACGTTCCTAGTTTTAATGCAAAGACAGTCGCAGCCTATAGTTTAAAATAATCCAGTAACAGCAAATACTTCAACTACTTTCAATCCGTAAAAAGTTAAGCGAGGGCTCTGTTTAGCAACTCCTTCCCTTTACCGTTAAAGGACAGGGAGAGAGCTGCAGTTCTGCCTGGAATACTCATTTTTTTCCAACTTTTCTGAAGGATACGAATTACCTTCTCATCAGCATGTTTTTTAATAAAGTCTTCGTATTGAAATTCCAGAAAAACAAGGCACAATGCATTTTCCATTACCTGAACTTCATCATCTTTTTTAAGGTCTTCTTTTAATAGAATGTGCCGGACTTCTTTTATTTCCTCTTCCCCATATCCTGCTATCACTAATAATTTTTCTCCTATGGAAGCATGGTATTTGGCAAGATCAGTTCTCCATTTCAAATACCCGGCTTTCCCCAAAGGATACTGCTTTCTTGGAATTTCCCATCTGCCAATATGTTGGCATCTTGATGCTAACAGGAGTGCTTCGTTTGCAGCAGGCGCTAATTTCATTACCCAGTTGTATAACTGCAATGCGTAAAAATATTCTGCAGGATATTCTGTTTCCTTCCAATTCACCGTATGAAGATCCTGTTTGTTATAATTATCGAATAATTCGAAAGCCCTATCCAGTTTCTCCATAACTAAATAATTTCTTAATTGTTACCTGATAACAAGATAATTCACGCACCCGAAATCTTAGAAAAAATTATTTAGGTTGGAATACAGCTTCAACTCCCCGCTTACACATGTTAAGTAATATATGGACCAGAAATAAGACTTGAGTTCAAATTAGAATGTATATTCAATTATACAATACTAACCTTCCTCATTTCAATAGGTCAATTAATGACAAAACAGAGCGCAGGCATTTTATTATACAGAGTAAAAAATAAACTTTTGGAAGTGTTCCTTGTACATCCTGGAGGACCATTTTGGCAGAAAAAAGATGCAGGAGTATGGTCAATTCCAAAAGGTGAATTTGCAGTTGGCGAGGATCCTTTAGAGGCGGGGAAGCGGGAATTTACGGAAGAAACGGGAATTTCACTTTCTGGATATTTTATGGAGTTAACTCCCGTCAAACAAAAATCAGGAAAACTGATTTATGCCTGGGCAATAGAAGGTGATATTGATCACGCCACAATATCTAGTAATACTTTTAAAATGGAATGGCCTCCGAAATCGGGCAATTTTCAGGAATTTCCTGAAGTCGATAAAGGTGAATGGTTCAGCTTTAATGAATCAAAAGAAAAAATTATTCCTTCGCAATTTTTATTAATTGAAGAGCTCGGGAAAAAGCTATAATAATTGTTATCCATGAAGGTTTAATTTTTGCATCCTGATAACTACTGCTTATATACAAATAGGAGAATGGATTATTAAAATATGAATAAAAGAACACTTTATGCCTTTCTGATTTCCTTCCTTCTATTGGTTATAGCAATTTTTATTAACCAAAGGAGCTTCGAAAATATGAGGGAGTATACTATCTCAGTTGCGCATTCCCGTGATATCATTACGCGCCTGGAAAGGCTCTCTAATTTTTTTAAAAGTGCACAAATCTATACTCCTACATACACCAGTATTTCCCAAAAGGAATTCTATCAATTATATCTTGAAGATGCTAAAAGAATTCCGACAGAAATAAAAAACCTTCAATTGCTTTCAAAAGAGGATCTTCCACAGGCGGGTCGAGTGGATACGATTTCAGGGATGATTTTTGAGCAGTATCCTATGTTGCTCGATAAAAACCTTATGGAAATTATTAATTTAGGAGAGAGCTGGCGGTTAGCCAAATTGTTTGAAATACATTCCCGTATTAATATATGTATCGACTATGAGAAAAAAGTATTAACACAGCTTGATGCTGAACTAAAGGATTCAACGGAAACAACCAGCTTGTTGACTATACTGTTCGGCGTAATCGCCATTCTCGTTATTTTATTCACTTTTATTTTTAATGTCATCCTTGCCCGAAAAGGTAAGTGGCTGGAGGGATTTCTTGAATCTATACTGAATACTTCTCAAAATGGAATCATTAGTTACAAAGCCATTAGAAAACGGGGAAAAATTGTTGATTTTAAAATTGAATTTGCAAATGCAGCAATAGAAAAACTGTTATCTGTAAAACCTGATCAGGTAATAGGTAAAAAAATTAGTGACATTCAGCCTTATGTTTTGGAAACGGATTTGTTTGAAAAATACGTGTCAGTGGTAGAGACAGGCGCACAAATGGAATTCGAACAAATATACCAGCGGGGACATACCGAAAGCTATTTCTATATGATGCTCGCAAAACTTGAAGATGGTATTACCGCCAGTTTTCATAACATCACCAATATAAAAAAATATGAGGTGGAATTAAAAGAAAATATCGCGCGGTTGCAACATTCCAATAGTGAATTGGAACAGTACGCTTATGTTGCTAGCCATGACTTACAGGAGCCGCTTCGTAAAATAAAAACTTACGGAAGTTATCTAGAAAAACACTTCGAAAAACTTGACAATTCAGGCAGAAAGCATCTAGAAAGAATGATTAGTGCAGCCGAGAGGATGTCGACACTTATCTCCGATATTTTAGGATTTTCAAGTTTGAAGCGGGAACAAAACTTCCAGGAAACGGATCTAAATCCTATTCTGGAAAATGTTCTGCAGGATCTTGATCTTATAATCCAGGAAAAACAAGCGATCATTCAGTATGATACACTACCCATCATCGAAGCGATTCCATTGCAAATGAACCAGCTCTTTTATAACCTACTCAACAACGCTTTGAAATTTTCTGTACCAAATTTGAAACCTATAATCAAAATTAGCTGCCGCTTGCTGACTAAAGATGAATTGGATCAATATCAGATCACATATAACACCCCGGTTTATTGTGAACTTATATTCAGTGATAACGGAATGGGCTTTAAACAAGAATATTCGGAACAAATATTCGGGTTATTCAAGCGGCTTAATAACAAACTCGAGTTTCCTGGGTCTGGTATTGGACTATCTTTATGCAGGAAGGTTGTGGCCAATCATAAAGGAAAAATATTTGCCAAGAGTAATGAAAACGAAGGCGCTTCGTTTTTTATCATTTTTCCACTGGTTCAAAGTGAATAATATATATAGTAATCCATGAAGAAAGCCTCCACAATATTATTCATGAGCTTGCTAGACAAAAATAAAGAGGCAGACTCAAAAGTAAAACGAATGCGTTGAGAATTGCTTTAACGACATCAGTCTCCATCAGGTGTCCGAATAAAAAGAGGCTGCCTCTTACTTTTGAGACGGCCTCTTTATTAGTTGAATGAATCTTTTTTTAACTATTGCTTAGTAGAATCAGGTTTATTGGTACTAGTTGTATCCATGTTCGTGTTAGAACGAATAGTAGCGGAATCTGAGTTAATGGATCCGGTAGTAGTTTGTGGTGTATCGCATGATGCAATAGCCAATGCAATAATTGCAACAAATAAAATGCGTTTCATAATTATTTTTTTTAAGTTGATAGATTTATATATCTATTCAACTATCCGGCCAAAAATTATCATTTCCCCAAAATAGCTATGCTCGTTTTCCTGCTGAATGTTTTAATTCGGTTTCAATTACACTTTTCATGTTTTCATAAGTAGGCTTGCCTTGCAGTAACTGGCCATTAATAAAAAATGCTGGCACATCACGGATTCCTTTATTAAGCCCTTCCAATAAGTCATTCCTGACATCCCAACTATAGGTAGAATTAACAAGGGTGTCTAAAAATTTTTTATTAAAAACCCCAGCTTCCTTTGAATACAATTTAAGACTCACAGTGCCGAGATTTTTCCGATTTTCAAAAAGCAGGTTGTGCATTTCCCAGAATTTTCCTTCCTGAGCAGCGCCAACAGCGGCCTCTGCAGCCTTTTGAGCGCGTTGATGAATTTGTGTTAATGGAAAATGCCTGAAATTAAACTTGAGATCTCCTTCAAACTGTTTCATCAATTTCTTTACCACTTCATTAGCTTTTGCACAAGCCTCACTTTCGTAATCACCAAATTCAACCAGAGAAACCGGTGCATCAAGATTTCCTACCCATATATTCTTCGTGGGAATTATTTCTATTGTTTTTGCTTTCATTGCCATATGTACTCCTTCCCTTACAGGGATATAATGTTTAACAAATTAAAATCGTTACTGTTCATTAAAATAAAAATCAACTAACGTTTATTATTAAGTTAACCCTTGTTGATCTCATTATGTCCGCGAGAAGATTATCTTCTTATACCACCGATTCCTTCTCCTGTATTTTAGATGATTTTGATGCAGTTTCGTTCCTAAATACAACGACCCCATCAAATACATCAACCAAAACTGGTTTTGATTTGTCGATGTCCGCAGACAAAATTCGCTTCGAAAGCTGGTTTACAATTTCCTTTTGAATCAGTCTTTTCAATGGCCTTGCACCAAATTGCGGATCGAAACCGTTTTCAACTAGAAAATCAAGTAAATAATCACTAAATTCAAGTTGAATTCCACTCTGTGAAACAAGTTTCTTTAAGTTGCCCAATTGAATTCGAATAATTCCCCTGATTTCCTTTTTCAACAACGGCTGGAAAAGGATGATCTCATCCACGCGGTTTAAAAATTCCGGCCGGATTGTTTGTCTTAATAAATTCATCACTTCATACTTGGTTTTTTCAACCACTTTTTCCCTATTGTCCTCATTAACGTTCTCAAAATTCTCCTGTATGAGATGGCTTCCCAGATTACTGGTCATGATTATGATGGTATTCTTAAAATTTACTACCCGGCCCTTATTATCGGTTAGCCGACCATCATCTAAAACCTGTAACAATACATTCCACACATCGGGATGAGCTTTTTCAATTTCATCAAGCAATACCACCTGGTATGGTTTTCTACGAACTGCTTCTGTTAATTGTCCGCTTTCATCATAACCCACATACCCTGGAGGTGCGCCTACCAGGCGGCTCACGGAATGTTTTTCCTGGTATTCGCTCATATCAATTCGTGTCATCATATGCTCGTCATCAAACAGGTATTCAGCCAGTGCCTTTGCCAATTCTGTTTTACCGACACCTGTTGTTCCGAGGAAAATAAATGATCCTATCGGTCGCCTGGGATCCTGTAAGCCTGCACGACTTCTTCTAATAGCATCGGCAACAGCAGTAATAGCTTCATCCTGTCCTATCACCCGATCGTGCAATTCATCCTCTAGCTGAAGTAATTTTTCTCTTTCACTCTGCAACATTTTTGAGACAGGTATTCCAGTGGCCTTAGCCACTGTTTGGGCAATGTCTTCTGCATCTACTTCCTCCTTCATTAAACGGGAATGCTGGCTTATAGAAGCTAATTCATTTGAATATTCCTGGATAAGCTTCTCCTCATCTTTCATTTTTCCGTACCGTATCTCTGCTACTTTTCCGTATTCACCATTTCGTTCCGCCTGTTCGGCTTCAAGCTTCAGCTCTTCCATGGTAGCTTTCACGTTCTGCACTTTCTCAACAAGTTCTTTTTCCTGATGCCATTTTGCTTTTAATGTATCTTTTTCAACCATTAGATTACTGATAATACTACTCAGCTCTCTAAGTTTTTCATCATCATTTTCTCTTTTGATGGCTTCTCTTTCAATCTCCAGTTGACGTATTCTTCTTTCCAGCTCATCCAGTTCCTCTGGCATTGAATTCATTTCTAAGCGTAATTTAGCAGCGCTTTCATCAATTAGGTCAATCGCTTTATCTGGTAAATACCGATCTGTTACATAACGCTGCGAAAACTCAACAGCAGCAATAATCGCCTCATCTTTAATCCGAACATGATGATGCGTTTCATAACGATCTTTCAGGCCGCGTAATATAGAAATAGCATCTTCAACACTTGGTTCTTCGATCATCACCTTTTGAAATCGACGCTCCAAAGCCTTATCTTTTTCGAAAAATTTTTGGTACTCGGTAAGAGTTGTTGCTCCTATAGCGCGTAGTTCACCCCTGGCCAGGGCAGGCTTTAGAATATTTGCTGCATCCATCGCACCTTCTCCACCACCCGCGCCAACAAGGGTGTGTATTTCATCAATAAATAAAATAATTTCTCCATCGCTGGTAGCAACTTCTTTTACCACACCTTTCAACCGCTCTTCAAATTCTCCCTTATACTTGGCACCGGCAATCAGTTGCCCCATATCTAGTGCATATATAATTTTTGATTTCAGGTTTTCAGGAACGTCCCCGTTCATAATACGGTGTGCAATTCCTTCTGCAATGGCAGTTTTACCCACACCAGGCTCCCCTACCAGAATTGGATTATTTTTAGTTCGGCGGGTAAGAATATGCAAGGTCCTTCGAATCTCATCATCACGGCCAATGACAGGGTCCAGCTTACCTTCCCTGGCCATTTCATTGAGGTTACGTCCATATTTTTCAAGGTTATTATATTGGGTATCCTGAGTTTGAGATTTTACTGTATCACCTTTTCGAAGCTCCTTTATAGCAGCAATCAGTCCCTTCTCCGTAACACCCGCATCTTTAAGAAGTTTGGCTGTATTCTCATTTCCTTGCAGAATAGAAAGCAGTAAATGTTCCGGGGTTATAAATTCATCACCAAATTTTTTCAGATTATTGCCAGCACGAAGAATTACAGTATTGGCATCACGTCCGATAGCCTGGGCTGGATCAGCACCTTTTACCTTTGGAAGTTTTGAAATGCTTTCATCCAGTTTGCTTTCCAGGAACTTCAAATTAACATTATTCTTTTTTAACAAGTATTCTATTGACGAATTTTCATCGTCTAACAAGGCCTTAAGTATATGCTCGGTTTCAATATTTGGGTTGGTATGATTAAAAGCAACCTGTTGGGCCTGCGTTATTGCCTCCTGGGCCTTTATTGTAAAATTGTTGAGATTCATAATTTAAATTGAAAGTGTATTAGCATTAGTACAGTAGATGATTGGATTCTTACCTAAAACCTTTAACAAATACGATGCTTAGATATTAATTGTTTTTCAAATAACTTAGTTCATTGTAGGCAAACTATAATCCAGATTAAAACCCCGGAACTTATGTCACTATCCATATACGAAATGCGCCGTGTTTACAGCATGATAGTCCTTTTCCTGTTATTCTTACAGACTTCATATAGTCAATACAATCTCAGTGCCCTTGATGATTACTTTCAAAAAAATCAAAAAGCATTGGGTAACAAGTTCGCAGTACTTGTTTATAAGGATGGGAAGATGATTTATCAAAAAATGGTGGGTGAATTTAATCCCAAAACCCAGGCTCCCATTATTGCTGCCGGAAACTGGCTTACTGCTGCCCTTGTAATGAGCTTTGTAGATCAGGGAAAATTATCACTTGAAGATCCAGTCAGTAAATATCTTCCCGTTTTTGACAAATACATGAAAAGTTATGTAACGATTCGTCATTGCCTGTCTCATACTACGGGCATTGAAAATATTGGGAGAATATTACCACGAAAAAAATATGCATCGCTCGAAGAGGAAGTGAATGCCCTGGCTGCAAAGGAAATCTCCGCAAATCCCGGCCAGGAATTTTATTTTGGAAACATTGGATTAAATATAGCAGGCCGGGTATTGGAGGTCATTAGTAAAAAAAGTTTTGACAGACTCATCCAGGAACGTATTTTAAGACCACTGAAAATGCGGGCAACTACCTTTGCCAACGAGGATGGAGGGGCTATTAGTCCTTCTACAGGAGCCAGGACCTCGGCGAATGATTATATCAATTTTTTGTCGATGCTCCTGAATAAAGGCATGTTCGAAGGCAAACAGATATTAAGTGAAAAAGCAATAGCAGAAATGCAAAAACCTCAATTTTTAGGATTACCCGTTAAAAATCCCCCAAAAGGCACCGAAGATATGCAGTATGGTATGGGTCATTGGATCTCTGAAGAAGGTAAAACTTTCTCTAGTCCTTCCCTATCTGGTACCTGGCCGTTTATAGATGTATGCCGACAGTATGCCTGTATCATTCTTGTTCAGAATCCATTGAAAGAAGATAGAAAAGAAATCTACCTGCGGGTGAAGGAAATCATTGACGAGCAGATTCCTTGTAAATAAGATAACCCTTGAAGCTCCTGGCAGGTGATGAGAGCCATAGAACCTTACTCAGGAGGTTCAAGGTTTTCTTTACATTCAGATATATTGATTTATAAGGCTTTCGAGCCATTCTTGTTTACCACTTGCTTGTTTAGGTTCACCATTCGCAATTGCTAAATCCCGCAAATCTTCCAGTTTCAATTTTCCTTCTTCAAATTCTTTTCCTTTTCCATTATCGAATGAGGAATACCGTTGCTCGCGGAATTTTTTATAAGGCGATTTTTGCAATACATTATCTGCAATCACAAGGGCCCTTGCAAAAGCATCCATTCCGCCAAGATGTGCCAGAAATATATCTTCAAGGTCTGTAGAATTTCTTCTTGTCTTTGCATCGAAGTTTACTCCACCACCGCTAAATCCTCCTGCTTCTATTATGGTGATCATGCATTCAGTAAGTTCATTCAGATCCATTGGGAATTGATCAGTATCCCACCCATTCTGGTAGTCACCGCGGTTGGCATCGAGGCTGCCCAACATTCCAGCGTCTGCGGCCACCTGTAATTCATGCTGAAAAGTATGGCCGGCTAATGTGGCGTGGTTGGCTTCAATATTAATTTTGAAATCTTTATCCAGTCCAAACTGACGCAAAAAACCAATCACAGTAGCACAATCATAATCGTATTGGTGTTTCGTTGGCTCGCAGGGTTTAGGCTCAATAAAGAATACTCCTTTAAAGCCCTGCTTACGTGCATAGTCTCGTGCCATCGTTAGAAACCTGGCAAGATGCTCCTGTTCCCGCTTCATATCGGTATTCAATAAGGTCATGTAACCTTCACGTCCACCCCAAAAAACATAATTCTCTCCATTTAGTGCTATTGTAGCATCAAGGGCATTTTTAACCTGTGTACCGGCCCAGCTAACGACACTGAAATCGGGATTTGTAGAAGCGCCGTTCATGTATCTCGGATTCGAAAACACATTGGCAGTGCCCCATAATAATTTGACTCCACTATCCGATTGTTTCTGTTTGGCGTAGTCGACAATGGCTTGAAGATTGCTTTCGTATTCTTTAATCGAATTGCCTTCGTCAACCAGATCAATATCATGAAAGCAATAGTAAGGAACGCCTAATTTGGTAATGAATTCGAAGGCCGCATCCATTTTATCTTTTGCTCTTTGTACAGCATCACCCGCCACATCCCAGGAGAAATGTTTTGTACCCGGCCCAAAAGGATCACTACCTGTATTACAGAAGGTATGCCAGTAACACACGGCAAACCGGAAATGTTCCTTCATGCTTTTACCAGCAACGATTTTGTTTTCATCATACCACTTATAGGCAAGAGGATTATCTGATTGCGGCCCCTCATACTGTATGGCGCCAATTCCCGGAAAGAATTCTTTGTTTCCCCTGGTAATGTTCATAATTGAATTTATTTTTTAAAGTATATAATAACAATAATACTACTTAGTGACCTCCCCGGTGATGCTCACTCGTAAGCCTGTCTCTAATTTCACCAACCGGTAACCCTTTTATAATCCTAATTGAATATATAGTAGCCGATCTCCTTCATTCTGTATCCTATATCCTCTACCAATATCCATCATCCAGTATTCAACCCCTCTTCCCAATCCTGATAAACTTCCATTGTTTGTTTTTGAAATTTCTGATCAGGTTCAATCCTTTTTATGAGTTCCATTCCTTTAAAGCTCTCCTCAAAGTTTGAATAGATCCCTGCTCCAACTCCGGCAGCTCTTGCGGCACCAATCGCACCATCCGTATTATACAATTCGATAACACATCCTGTGGTATTGGCAAAAGTTGAGGCAAACACATCGCTTAAAAACATGTTTGCATGTCCGGCACGAACCGTGTGCAAATCCATATTCAATGTTTTCATGATCTCGATTCCATAATTCATTGCAAATACAATTCCTTCCTGGGCAGCACGGGCTATATGGGCTTTGTGATGACGATTGAATTGAAGGCCTTTTAACCCTGCACCTGAATCATCATTCTCTAATATTCTTTCTGCTCCATTCCCAAATGGATAAAACTTTACCCCACCCGATCCGATTTCTATTTGCGCCGCCTGCTGATTCATACTTTCATATGAATCTCCCGAAAAGAAATTTTTCCGCAGCCAACTATTCAAAATACCCGTTCCATTGATACAAAGCAGTATTCCATAACGCGGTTTTTCAGGAGTATGATTCACATGAACAAATGTATTGACTCGGGATTTCGGATCGGAATGCGCCGTATCCGTTATACCATAAACAACACCCGAAGTTCCAGCTGTAGCTGCTATTTCTCCAGGTTGTAAAACATTCAATGCATAGGCATTGTTAGGTTGATCTCCAGCACGGTAGCTGACAGGGGTGCCGGCTCTCAATTGTAAAATTTGTGCTGCACTTGATGATAGCTTTGCCTGGATACTAAAAGTTTCAACAAGTGGTGATAATAAATGGTCTTCGATACCATACTCCTTTAGCAATGATATAGCCAGATTGTTCGTGGAATAATCCCAAAAAATACCTTCCGACAATCCGGAAAGTGTGGTTGAAACTTCCCCACTCAATTTGAGCGCAATATAATCACCGGGCAACATCACCTTAAATATTTTTTTATAAATATCAGGCTCATTGTCTTTGACCCACTTTAATTTTGAAGCGGTGAAATTTCCGGGAGCATTAAGATAATGCTGCAAACAAAATCTTTCTCCCAGGTGCTGCGTAGCTGTGTTACCAATCTCAACAGCCCGGCTATCGCACCAAATAATAGAAGGCCGAAGTGGTTTCAAAGCTTTATCAACACAAACCAATCCATGCATTTGGTACGAAATACCAATGGCACTAATATCATCCTCCTTAAAAGAAGTTTGCTGACGTAATTGCCGTGTGGCATTAATCAATTCATTCCACCACATTTCAGGGTCCTGTTCTGCAAATCCTGATCGGGGGGAATCGATAGGCATTTCCGTGCCCGGTGAAAAAACGGTGGCAACCGGTTTGCCGGAATCAACTTCCAATAATGCAGCTTTTATTGAAGAAGAACCTATATCGTATCCAAGTAAGTATTTCATTTTTTTCTAATAAGTGGTAAAATGTTGCCAGCTCGAGAATGAAATAAGGTAGCAAAACGAAATGAAACCAGGCTTTAATTTGGTGACCTTGTTCTAAAAATCATTACAGTGTCAATTTATGAAAATTATTGTCCCTACAAAAAATGATTTGCAAGGATACTGTAGCGAACAGCGACCCTTGATTTAACTTTAAGTAAACGACTCCTCATGTTCGAACATAAAAAACAACCCTTATTTCCAGTTAAGGCTTTCTACAAACGTACATTATGGCATTTGTTTATTTCATCCTCGTGCTCTTAATTTGTTTAATATTGGGCATAGCGGGATATCATTTCATTGCTCATGCAAATTGGCTGGATGCCTTTCACAATGCGTCAATGATTTTAAGTGGCATGGGGCCGGTGATTGAAATCTTTAATCCCTGGGGCAAATTATTTTCCTCATTATATGCGTTATTTAGCGGAGTGGTATTTATTACAAATATCGGGGTGATTCTTGCGCCTGCAGCTCATCGCATCTTTCATATATTACACCTTGAAGAGAATTAAGATGCATGGAATAAATGAGAATACGGAGCTTATCAAAAAGTTTTCCACGCAATTGGGATTTGAATACTGTGGCATCTCAAGATCCCGGGCATTAGATGATGATGCCAGAAAACTAGAATCATGGCTTAACAAAGGCATGCATGGAACCATGAAATACATGGAACATCATTTCGATCTACGTATTGATCCGGCAAAACTGGTACCCGGTGCAAAATCAGTGATTACTTTACTCCTTAATTATTTCCCATCGCAAAAACAAGTTACAGACGGTCCAAAAATTTCTAAATATGCATTTGGAAATGATTATCACGAACTGATAAGGTCAAAATTAAAAATCCTGCTTCAATTAATACATGAGCAAATAGGTGAGGTACATGGGCGGGGATTTGTTGATTCTGCGCCCGTATTGGAAAGAAGTTGGGCCAGGGAAAGTGGAATAGGCTGGATTGGAAAAAATACCAACCTTCTTACCAAAAAACAAGGCTCTTTCTTTTTTATTGCAACTTTGATTACCGACCTGGAACTAAGATATGATGATCCTTTTGTAAAAGACTATTGTGGAAGTTGTCGCAGGTGCATTGATGCGTGTCCAACAGAAGCGATCCTGGAAGAACGCGTAGTTGATGGCAGCAAATGTATTTCTTACTTCACCATCGAATTGAAAGATGCATTAATTCCAGGGGAACTGAAGAACACATTCAGCGATTGGATGTTTGGCTGCGACATATGCCAGGATGTTTGTCCCTGGAACAAGTTTTCCAGCCCGACAAACGAAACGGCTTTTACCCCAATACCTGAAATTTTAAATTTTACTACCAGGGAATGGGAAGCTTTGAGCGAGGAATCGTTTAAAAAAATTTTTCAGCATTCACCCTTGAAACGTTCAAAATTTAAAGGGATACAACGGAACCTCAAGTTTTTGAGAGGAGAGAATACCGAAAATAACATCCCGAATACAGAAGGAAAATAATTTCTTCATTACACCTTAGGATTTAAAAGCTAACAAACTTACTTTGCGAAGTGGAAAAACCATTGGTAAATAAAAAATATAAACTTGAAAAATATCCCGGGAAAGGAGGGTGGACATATACTGTAATTGCTGAAATTCCACCCAACAAAAAAGAACGTTTTGGATGCGTTACGGTTAAAGGATTTATTGATGACTATGAGATCCGGAACTATAAACTGATGCCGATGGGAAACGGAAAATTATTTTTACCAGTTAAAGCGGAGATTCGAAAAAAAATTAAAAAAGCGGATGGAGATTGGATAAAGGTAATTCTCTTCCAGGATGACGAACCAGTACATATACCCGATGAGTTTTTACAGTGTCTCCGTGATGAGCCTGCAGCATATCAAACTTTCAACAGTTTTAATGAAAGCAATAAAAAGTATTATGTTGACTGGATATATTCCTCAAAGAAAGAAGAAACCCGTATTGAGAGAATGGCCAAGGCCATCGACCGTTTAATTCACGGATTGAAGTTTACTGAGACAATAGAAATCGGTAAACGCTCTACAAAGTAAACAGTTGAAGTGAATTATCTTTTTGATTGGGAAAAGCTCGGTTAAAACTCACTGTTTGAGAATATCCAGGTTGAGTGACACCTTATCGGAACTGCCAACCAACCTTAAATGAGAATCTGCTGAAAGTATAATTAAAATATTCTTTTTGGGGATTGCAGGGGGCCTGAATGCACTGGACATCTAGCATCCGCTCCTCCCGAATGGTTTTCATAGTATACCCTGCGCTTAGTAATAAAGCATTCCTATTACCAAATCCAAATTTATACCCTGCCCCTGCATCATAAAAAAATCCGCGATTGTATTCACTGGTTCCCCATGAACGTTTTTCGTTTTTCTTTAACCAATCAAAGTGAATGCCCGCATCACCGTACAGGAATGGTGTGCTCTTTTTTCGAAACAGTTCTTTACGCGCATCTATGAACAAAGGAATCGTTCGCATTGAATAATAATCCAATCCAATTCCAATGCCTGCGAACCAACTTTTATAGTATGCTCCATTGATAGTTTGCAGGTTCCATGAAGATCCTCCCATTCCTTCCAGTAAGCCACCCTGAAGTATAGATTGAAACCCGCAAGGGCAACCTTTTGAATTGGTAACAGATTGCTCTTTAATCTGTGCGGAAGATGGCAATGAGGCAATGCATAAAAGGATGGCGATAAAATATATTCTATACATATAAATTATTTCTTGTAACCTGTTTTACTCAACAGTTTTATATTATTTACATCTGAATAATCATATTGATATAACCCGTCAGCTGCAGAAACAATAGCCAGGTCGTTGAATGCAATTACATCGTATGCATCGGGGCCGGATATATGTTTTAGTAATAAAAGAGAATGTACTTTTGATGCATTGTACACTTTCAATCCTTGCTTGCCATCGCATATAAATAACAGCTCGCCATCCTTTGATAAACCATGGGGGTTTGTCATTGGGTATGTTTTCACTAATGAGGGTTGAAAAATGTTACTAATGTCAAGTACATCTAACTGGTTAGTATATCCTGCACATGTTGAACCAGATCGCAATGTTATATAAGCATATTTATCATCCGCAATAACCGGATCACAGGTTCGTACGTGATTAAACTGCCCTTGTTTGGTTGGTTGTGAGGGATTGGCTATATCATAAATGAACATTCCCGTATTTGAACCAATAAATAATTTATTTTTAAAAGGGTAGATCGTTTCAATCCCCCATCCAAGTTGAAGTTTTGAAGTGAAGGTGGGTGTTTGCGGTGTGGATATATTAAATATGTCTAATGACTGATCACTTACAGTATACAGATGTGAATTTACAATAGTGAACCTGGCCATTGATCCGCCCATTCCATAAGGTGAGGAAAATTTTGTTGCGCTTGAACTGGATAAGTCGAAGACCATGCAGGTGGCACATTCAGACCATATTGGCGATCCGCCATTTCTGCAATCTACGCTCACAGTCGTATCCCGCTGTATCCAATCCACAATGATCTTACTTCTGTCTGCAGCAAACCCTGTATAATTTCGAAAGGGGAAGGCATTATCGATGACGGACTTGACGGTTACATTCATTGGGTTGGTAATGTCTAACGTCACCAGATCAGTAAATAAATCTGCATATAGTATATCCCCTTTAACAGCAAGATCCATGTTGCCGGGGATATCGATGAAGGCAACATTTTTCGGTTTAGCAGGATTGCTGTTATCAAGGATATGAATGCCTTTATCAATTTCATTTAAATAAATATAATGTCCTTTGATAAAAAGTTTCCCTGGCCGCCCTATCTCCTTCGGTTGATTGCTTTTTATATTTGCCCTTACCTCGGAGATGGTTTTATATACCGGTGTGAAGTAAGTATATGTTCGTGTGCAGGTATCCTTTACACACCCAGATATAAAAAGCATAATAATAAATACACTGGCTATTTTAATATGGAATAAAAAAATCTTTGTCATGGCAATCAGTTTTGATGTTGACAATGCAACTGAATCGACCGTTGCGTGTAACTGATATTATTTACGCATGAAAAACCTTGCGTTCAATCCAAGATAATAGAGATGTTTAGTGTCAGAAACTTCGCGTTTCATGAGATTGGTAAGTCCATATTGAAACATAGGGCCGATATGAACAGGTGACTTAGAAGCATTGAATAAGGACACAGAAAATCCCGTAGACAGATTTGCCTGAAGCTTATTAAACAGGCTATTATCTTTGTAGTACAAACCCGTGAGCCCATCAAAATGCAGGGCATTAGTAGCTATCAGGTACGATAATGAAACTCCTGTGTTCCAGAAAATAGGTAAGTGATTCCTTTTAGTTAATTGAACATTCAATAAGAAGGGTATCTCAATAAAATGAAAACGGTTAGTATACCTATACGATGACGTTACAGCATTAGAACGATAGGCTTGACTTACGTTAAGGGATCCCAAAGGATTATTGACAACTCTTGGACTATCAATCCGATTTCCTACCTCGATATTCGTGCTATATTGATTATACTGAAGACCTGCTGAGAGGGACAATCTGTTTGAAAATTGTTTTTTAGTAAAAACTCCTATCGAAAATGATGGTCCTTTTTGGATAGCTGACGGTTTATATACAGTTGGAGGAATTCCGCTGTTGGCACCAGGAGTATTAAATGAACTATTTGAAACATCAGCTACCAGTGCTTTTTCGCCGCTTAATACGCCTTCGAAAAATCCGCCTTCAACAAAAAAACCGCCTTCAGCTACATTAGAAATGCCAACCGAAGCACTCAACCCCCATCTCCAACCTGACTGCGTTAACTTTTTATCAGCTACTTTCTTTTTTTCAACAACGGTATCTGATAAGGAACTAACTACAGGTTCTTTGTGTACTATATTGTCCACTGAATCAAGTACCCGGTTACCGTCTATCTCATTACTGGAAATATTAACCTGGGAATCAGGTACAGGAATAATACTTTTTTGCCCGTTTGTTATCGTCTTTTCGAGTTGCTTTTGATCAATCGTTACAGTTGGATTTTTATCCTTAGCAATACGATCACTGAACAACCTATCAGTATTGACATTTTGTTGATTGCTACTATCACTGATTGGTGATTTCTTGTTTGCATCTACAGAGGTTTGATGCCGATTATATTCAGAGGAGCGGCCTTTAACTGAAATGTATTCATTTTGGCGCTTCACTGTATTATCCACTTTTTTCACACCACCTGTACTTTGTGAGATTGTTACTTTATTGGGAGTTTTAACCCTGGCTTTGTCAGTATCTGCCTGGGCAATTGTATTATTTTCTGTTTTAAGATTTTTTCCTGGTAACTGTTGTGATCTTTCCGAATCCCCAGGTTTATGAGTATTCTGCGGATTGGGATTTTTTGAAGAAATCAATCTACCCGAAGTATTTTTAGAAGCATTATCGGTTTGGGAAAAGATAAAATAATAACCGGCTCCCAATATCAAAAACAGTAAAGGAAATAATAATAGCCCTCTTCTACGGCGCTTGTCCTTTCTGATTTGAGATTCTATTGCAGCCCAAACAGAATCAGCAGGAGGAATTTTCAATTCATCCAGCTTTTGTTGAACCTGTTTTTCAAAATTATGGTCGGACATAATTTGTTTTTTTTATCGCATTTTGCTGAGTATTCAGCCATTCAATCAGTAAAGCCCGTGCCCGTGCATATTGTGAACGGGAGGTACCCTCATTAATACCCATCATGGCCCCTATTTCAACATGTGTAAATCCTTCTATTGCATGTAAGTTGAATATGGTTTGATACCCCGTCGGCAATTGTCTAACCAATTCTGTAAGATCCTTGACATTCATCGTTACTTCAGGATTGTCGTTTGAAACCGGGTGCAGGCCCTGGTCTAAAAACGACAGATCCGATTGATACCGGCGGTTTTGTTTTAGGTAATTTAAAGCTGTATTTATCATTATTCGTCGGATCCACCCGCCTAATTCCCCTTCAAATTTATACTGGTGTAAATTCCTGAACACTTTTACAAAGCCATCCTGCAATACATCCTCTGCGTCTACTTTTGATTTGGTATACCTATAACAAATACCCAGCATACTCTCTGCAAAATGATCGTAGAGTTGCCGTTGGGCGTCAGGACGCCCCTTTAAACAGTCGTAAACCAATCTTTCAAAATCCATGATCCGAATATGATGCTTTCACTTTGACAATTAAAGAGATTCAACCGTTGCACCAGTTTTCGTTCCATCGAAGTTTTCCAGTGTTACCTTTGGCAATATGGAAGATTCATTGGTAAAAAGAGACAAACAGGTGATCTGGCATCCGTATACTTCTCAAAAGCATGCACCGGATCCAATTGCTGTGGTAAAAGGTGAGGGAGTGTATTTAATAGATGAAGAAGGTAATTATTATATAGACGCCATTAGCAGCTGGTGGGTGAATTTGCATGGACACGCTCATCCTTATATCGCCGAAAAAATTTACCAGCAGGCAAAAACTTTAGAACAAGTGATATTCGCCGGTTTTACGCACGAACCTGCCGTGGAATTAGCAGAAAAAATGATCAAAATTTTACCTGGTGATTTCTCCAAAATTTTTTATTCTGATAATGGATCAACTGCGGTAGAAGTTGCCATTAAAATGGCTATTCAGTATTGGTGGAATTTGGAGGCAGAAGATAGAATGCAGAAGACAGAATACAGATTACAGAATACAGGATATAAGCCTCGTAATAAAATTATAGCCCTTAGTAATTCCTATCACGGGGATACTTTCGGGGCAATGAGTGTAAGTGACAGAGGGATTTTTACGTTGGCTTTTCAGGAAAAATTATTCGAGGTCATTTTCATTAATCCTTCTCTTTTACCTGATGATAACATGAACGTTGATGCCAGGCAGGAAAGTATGTCAGATGGGGCCACACTCTACCCTACCTTCACTACCCCACTGAGTGAAATTGCCTGCTTCATTTACGAACCGTTGTTACAAGCAGCAGGGGGTATGAAGATGTATAAGGTTGAAACATTAAACCAAATATTAAAAACATTTAAACAGGAAGGAATTATTTGTATTGCCGATGAAGTGATGACAGGATTTGGAAGAACAGGAAAATTGTTTGCTTCTGAGTTCATAAAACATCAGCCTGATATTGTTTGTCTATCGAAAGGTTTAACCGGCGGTACTATGGCTCTGGGAGTTACTGCCTGCTCCAAAAAAATACACGATGCGTTTGTGAGTACTGATAAACTCAAAACATTTTTCCACGGCCATTCTTATACAGCTAATCCCTTAGCCTGCACCGCCGCACTCGCGAGTCTCTATTTATTACAACACGAGGAATGCACCAGGAATATTCAACGGATCACCCAACAAAATGAAATATTTATAAAGGATCTCGCTAATTACCATCTGCTCAACACAGATTCGGGCTCAACTCTTCCCATTAAAAATCTTCGTCAGCTTGGGACTATTGTGGCATTTGAAGTTGAAACAAACGGCAACGATGATTACCTTAATAATATCAGTGGTAAGATTACAGAAAAGGCGTTATCAAAAGGCGTTTTTATACGTCCCCTGGGAAACACCGTTTATTTAATGCCGCCTTATTGCATATCAGATATTCAATTACAGAAAGTATATACTGTTATTGTGGAAATACTCAAGGAGATATAAAAAAAAGCGGTCAAATTTGACCGCTTAAGATTTTTATTAAAAAAACTAACTAGTACTGATAGGGACCTCTACCTGTGTCTGATCCCATTCGATCACCATACCTGCTTCATTAAAACGAATGGTATGTTGCTCAATAGGTTTTTCAGTTTTCTTGGAAGGAACTTTTACCTGCAAAACGTCCTTCTCTTTATTTTTATCATAGCTATATGCACCCCACTGCTTTAATTGGGAGTTTAGTATGATTGTCCATTCGTTTTCTCCTGGAATGGTGAAAAGAGTGTACGTTCCAGCTTTTACCGGCTGGCCGGCAACCTTTGCATCTTTTGCAAAAGTGATCTCCGTTGCTTCATCAGCACCGGTACGCCAAACTTTTCCGTATTTCTCAAGATCACCGAATATGACCCGCCCTTTTTTGAATGGCCGCCCGTATGTAACCTTTACATCTTTCCCTTCCACGGTTTCATGCGGGCTTTTCCGATCCTGTGCGCAGGCAGACAGAACCGTGAATACTACAGTTGATAAGAACAAAAATTTTTTCATACTCACGCGTTTTTTATTTTATAAAATGAAGGTAGCAATTTACTGATTGTTTTCGACCATTTGTTTAAGTTTAACAAGTGCATTTTCCATTGGTGGACCGAGCTGATTTTGTAAAATAAGGGTACTAAATTTTTCCCAGGGCAATTTTGCAGGAACTTCAAAATACCAATTCACTACAGTTGTATCGGTAGTAATTTGTATTAAATTAAAAACCTGATAAGTGGCATTATTTTTATTTCGGACTGAAATTCGAATAGAATCAGGGGAAGAATAAACCAAGTTTACCGTGATCTGATCAGATGTAAATGATGAATCTGTATAAACGCAATGTGTAAATCCCTGCGCCGTTACTGTTTCATTCCATTGCTTCCATTGCCTGAAATCACTAATTTTTTGTTGTACGCTTTCTTTGGAAGCTCCAATATTAACAGCCCTTGAAATACGTACCCCTGAAGGAAAAAGGAGGGATATTAAAAATAGTAACACTCCAAACACAACAACACTGATCAACATTAATTTAATTACTCTCACTTAATAAGTTTTGCCGTGCTTTGCAAGAATAGCGTGGTTCGTGAAATTTTAATCTCGCACTTTTAATCAATAACCAACTCAAAAGGCATGCTGGTTTGCGAGATGCCCAATAACTGTTTCACTCTTTTTAAAGCAGAATATGTTTTGAAACCTTCAGATCCCAATTCTTTTTCAATGGCCGAATTTTTTGCATTTTGCTGAAAGTCTTCAAATATCATATCAAAAATTCCCGGAGGGTCTGGATATTCCCGAAGCCTGTATTCTTTTAATTTCGCCAATTTGGCTGCACTTGCCAGGGCATCGGCCAAACCACCAAGCCTATCTACCAGGCCTAACTGCAATGCTCTTCTGCCACTCCACACACGTCCCTGGCCAATACTATCAACATATTCCATATTTTTTTTGCGCCCTTCAGCCACCCTTTCTTTAAAGTTGTGATAGATCGTATCCACGTCATTTTGGATAAATTGTCTTTGCATGGGGGTGAGAGGTTTAATAACTGTCAGGGCATCTGCATTTTCAGAAGTTTTAACTCCATCAAATGTCATCCCTAATTTATTATTGAAGAAATTTTGCATATTTGGCAAAAGACTAAATACACCAATTGAGCCGGTGATAGTATTGGGTTGGGCGAAAATACTATCCGAATTACACGCTATATAGTATCCTCCTGATGCGGCAACATCCCCAAAGCTGATCACTACTGGCTTTAGCTTACGGGCAAGTGTAATCTCTCTCCAGATATTCTCGCTGGCCATGGCACTTCCACCCCCTGAATTCACTCTTATTACTATTGCCTTGATCGTTTTATCCAAACGGATTTTGCGGATCAGGTTCCGGTAAGTTTCATCTCCGATCTGGCCATTATCTCCTTTACCATCCACAATATTACCAGTGGCATAAATCACCGCTATTTTATCGCTCCCAGATTGCTTGAAGTCAACGGCATCTGAATACTTATTAATAGAAACAAAATTTAGTTTAGCAGATATATCAGTGTGTAGCCTTTGCCTGATTTCGTCTTGTACTTCATCATCATATTTTAATCCATCTACGAGTTTGTATTGAAAAGCATCTGCGGCAAACTGAATAAGGTTTTGGTCAGCATATTTTTTTAGGGTAGCAGTATCAATCCCCCTGGTAGCGGATGTGGTTGCCAGGAAATGATTGTACAGATCAAACAATAATTCTGTTGTTTGTAACCTGTTAGCATCCGTCATCTTTGTTTCCCGGAAAGGTTCAGTGGCGCTTTTGAATTTTCCGGCATAAAAGATTTGCGGTTCAATTTCGAGCTTTTGAAGAGTCCCTTTTAAAAAAGTTAACTGAACTGCAAATCCCCTCCAATCAACCCCACCTTTTGGATTGCAATAGATTTTGTCTGCAATATTAGCTACATGATAGGCACGCTGTGTAATTACATCCGAATAGGCATAAATAAATTTTTTACTAATTTTAAAATCAGCTAATGCTTTTCTGATTTCATCGCTCGCGCCAAATCCATTGCTATTGTTGCCACATTTTATATAAATACCCTTAATGGAAGAATCGGTTCTGGCATTATTGATCAGCCGGATTAATTCATATAAAGAAGGGGTATCATAATGTTCATCCCCGGTTAACGAACGTAAAGGATTCTTTACGGGTATTTCAGGGTAAACAGTATTGAGATCAATAACCAGCACGCCCTTTGTTCCTACTTTGGCTTTATCTTTCGATGATATCCCTGAAACAACTCCAATTAAAATAAAGAAGGAAATAAGGCAAAATACCAGTAACGCAAGTAAGGATGCAAAAAATATTTTAAAAAAACTTTTCATCGTTCGTCAGTTTATATAAATTCAAAGATATTTGAAACCCGAGTGTCGCAATATAGGAAATACATCAATAAAAGCCTGATTGTTATAAACGGTTCAACAAAAGCTGATAGATCTATCTTTGTCATCATGCTCAGCAATTGCTGCATGCCTTAAATTGAAAGTACCCCTTAATTGTTGGTCTTATGACACTCTTTTCCAAAAGAAGATTTAAATTATGAACAAGGCTTATATCCTGATGGGTGGAAATGTTGGCGACACCAAAAAGAAATTACAACAAGCTATTGAATTCTTAAACAAAGAATGCGGAAGTATTGTTCAGAAATCATCTGTATATCAAACTGCGCCCTGGGGACAGGCTGCACAACAGGATTTTCTGAACCAGGCAATTATAATGCACACTCCTCTGAATGCAAAAGAGTTGATGCAAAAGATTTTACAGATAGAAGAAACAATGGGTCGTCTGAGATTGGAAAAGTATGGCCCACGAGTCATTGATATTGACATTTTATTTTTTAATGAGGCAATCATTCGGGAAGCACAGTTAACGATCCCTCATGCAGAGATTCAATTCCGACGATTTGCGCTGGTCCCTTTAGCAGAATTGGTACCAGACATGCTCCATCCCATCCTGAAAAAGACCATCTCTGAATTACTAGTAAATTGCCCGGATCATCTACAAGTTTCTTTCTTCGAATGATTTTTCCACAATTCATAAAGGTGAGGTTTCAAGAACGGCATTTAATTTACTTTGGACTTAACATCGGCACTCGCTCATTATTGCATACTAACTTATGAATTATCATTTTATCACAATTGAAGGAAATATTGGTGCAGGCAAAACGACATTGGCACATCTGTTGTCAAAGCATTATAATGCAAGGTTAGTATTGGAACAATTTGCTGATAATCCGTTTCTTTCAAAATTTTACGAAAACCCACCGCAATATGCTTTTCCTCTTGAACTTTTTTTTATGGCAGAGCGCTATAAGCAACTGAAAGAACTGATACACACTACTGATCTGTTTCATAGTGTTACTATTGCCGATTACCTTTACATTAAATGCCTTTTGTTTGCAAAAGTGAACCTGCCGGAAGCAGAATTCAGGCTTTACCAGAAATTATTTGAAATTATTAATCAACAATTAGTTCAACCAGACATATTGATTTACCTCCATGTACCGGTTAACAAATTACAAACCAATATCAGGAAACGAAACCGTTCTTATGAACAGGCTATTCCAGATGCCTATCTCCTTACTATCCAGGAAACCTATATCGATTATATCAAGCAGCATAATATCAAAACGATTTTCATTGATGCCGGCAAGGCAGATTTTTTAGGCAATGAAAAGCATCTACAGGTAATCATCGATGCGTTGCAGCAGGATTTTGGAGAAGGCCAACATTATTTCACGTTACCATGACAGGAAATATGGAGGAAAAGAATAGGAAAGCCAAGGCCTTTGAGGCAGTTAATAACAGTGAGTTCCGCTTATATATTATTATGCGTTTTTTTTTCATCATGGCCCTACGCATGGTTGGAACTGTAGTTGGATGGAAAATCTACATACTTACCCGCAATCCACTAGCCCTGGGATTGATCGGACTATCAGAAGTAATACCGGCAGTATCACTTGCATTATATGCAGGTCATGTTATTGATAAAAGTGACAAACGAAAAATGCTTCTTAAGTGCATTTGCTTTTATTTGCTTTGCGTGATAGGTTTGTTTGTGGTCCATCTCGAGATCACTGAACTATATGCAGGAAAAAAGGGTATTGAACTTTTGATCTACTTTTTTATTTTTTGTACCGGAGTGATACGTGCTTTTTCAGGTCCTATTTCACATTCCATTATTGCCCAACTCGTTCCCAAAACAATTTTACCCAATGCCGTAACCTGGAGTTCGGGCACATGGCTGATTGCATCAGTAATTGGACATGCAACGGCGGGGTTTCTGATTGCACACGGAGGCTATACAGTTACCTTTTCGGTTATCATTACCTATATTTTGATAGCCGTTGTTTGTATCGCTTTCATTCGTCCCAAACCTATTGTGAATCTTAATAACCAGCAAAAGATTTGGGAGAGTATGAAAGAAGGATTAAGACATGTTTTCAAAACAAAAGAATTACTGGGCGCACTTTCACTGGATCTTTTTGCCGTATTATTCGGAGGGGCTGTAGCATTGATACCTGTCTTTGCTGCAGATATTCTTAAAGTTGGTGCCATTGGTTTCGGATGGCTTAATGCGGCTGCAGATATTGGATCTATTTCCAGCATTGCCTTGCTCACTTTTTTTCCGCTGCAGAGAAAACAGGGCCAAATACTTTTGTTCGCAGTAGCGGGCTTTGGCATAAGCATCATCCTGTTCGGGCTATCCGAATTTTTCTGGCTATCATTTGCCGCCCTGGTGATGAGTGGTATTCTCGATGGAATAAGTGTGGTAGTAAGAAGCACCATACTTCAATTAAAAACACCGGATTCAATGCGTGGAAGGGTTTCATCCATTAATTCTATGTTCATTAATTCATCTAATGAATTAGGGCAATTTGAAAGTGGGGTGGCGGCAAAACTTGTTGGTGTGGTGCCATCTGTAGTATTGGGAGGATGTATGACCGTACTGGTGGTGATAGTAACCTGGTTGAAAGCACCCAGTTTGCGTAAGCTTGAATATTGAAATGTGCACGAATTATCACTAAAATGTTCGTGATAATTCGTGCCAGAAAAATGATACCATCACTATTCCGCAAGATTGCAAAGATCCCATATCAAACCTAATTGAAAACTTTTCATATGCCATCCCGGAACATCATAAGTTGTAGATCCTTCATTGCTATTTTTATTTAACCTTGAAATTCGATGATCGTAAAGAAATTGAATTCCAAATCTGGAATCCGGTATTAGATAACGTGCGCCTAATTGAAAACCCACGCCCAGTCTCACAGAATTTTTAGTGGTATTTTGTGCATCATTATTTCCCGATCCTCCTTTTGATTTTTCACTAGATCTTAGTAATAAATTTAATTCCGGTCCTGCGAACGCAGTAAGTTGTTCATTAATTGAATACGAAACAGCTACAGGGGCTGATAAATAAGTATAACTGTATTTGGTTTCCGAACTATAACTGTAGGTTGACCCACCATTTGTGCCTAGTTCTTCACTAGCATTATTTTGTTTAATAAGCAAACCGGTATTGGCAGACCATTTGTCTGTAAATTTCAATGTAGATCCGACTCCTACCTGGAAACCAATTCCTGGCTTATGTTGATGATTGCTGTTTCCATAATTTTCTTTACTGCTTTTAAAAGAAAGATTTGGCCCTGCAATAATATGTGACTTGATGGATCGGAGGCCTAACGGAGCTTTCATTACTTTAGCAATTGATGTTCGCCGGGCATTGGATGTCATTTCAATTTGCTTATGCTCAGATTTAGGCTCCCTCGAATATTGTAATTCTTCCTGATTGATGGTACCGGTTTCCGGGATCGTCGTTGTGTTTTCAGGAAGTGGATCTTCGCTCTCTATTCCCGTAGGTAAGCTACCTGTAACAGAGATTTCATTGTTTGAGCCAGGCATTTGCACAATGTCATTTTCAGTTAGCTTTTCTTTTTGATTCTCACCCTTCTCCTTAATTTGGACCGCTGCATAGTTAACAGAACATTTGCTCTTGCCAGCCATTCCCAAATCAAATAGCTTACAACAACCTTGAAGTGAACAAAAAATAAATAAACCTGATAGAAATTTGGCAACCCACCAACCATTGCTCATTGAAAAAATTGAATCCTGTTTCATTGATTTTGTTTTTATGCCTGAAAAACAGGCGGATCTAAAAATTAAATTTGAAGCGGGTAGAATAATGTCTGCGCTTATTCAAATTTTAAAATCTTTAGTGTGTTGCTAAAATATATTCTCTCAATGGAACGAAATCCTCAATGAATAGCAAATCAAAATATCAAACCGGAGGAAATTATTTATCAACGATTTTTTTCGTCTTTGGAGGGAAAAGTGTTGCCGGGTAAAAAGAAAAGTCTCATTATAGGAAAAAAAAAATGGTTACTTTAAACTTAAAACCAAATTTACCTCATACTTATCTTGTTCCTGATGAATGCTAAGATCATGCTCATCGCAATACAATATATCCAATCTCTTTTTTACGTTATTAAGTCCTACCCCGCCATTCATGCGTTTGTGATTCTTGATACTATTTACAGAATGATAATGCAGCTGACCGTTCAGAATCCGGATTTCAATGGATAGAAAACTGGTGGGTTTATTGTCTTCCATACCATGTTTGAAAGCATTTTCAATAAATTGTATCAGCAATAAAGGAGAGATCTGAAAGCCATTAAAATCCCCATTGATTCTAAAATTTATTCTAGCATCATCATCATAACGCAACCGCTCCAAATCAATATAACTGGTAATAAATTTTATTTCTTTCGCAAGAGGTACTTTCTCGCTTTTGCAATCGTAAATAACATATTCCATTATATCACTTAGTTTCAGAATTGCATCCGGAGCTTTTTTTGGATCTATCATTGAAAGGCCATAGAGATTATTAAGGGTATTAAAATAAAAATGCGGGTTTAGCTGCGACTTCAAGAGTTTAAGTTCCATCTCTGTCAATTTCTTCTGAAATCCAAGTGTAAGCTGTTGTTCCTTTTCCTTTTCTAATTGCTGTTGCTGTGTAAGAATCCTCGACGTTTGATCCTGCACCCTGGATTCCAGTCTAACTTTAAGTTCGTCCTGGAGTTTCCGGTTTTCTTCTAATTGATGGATCAATAGTCCCTGGGTATGAATTTTTTCTTTTTCAATAATACTGGTTTTATAACTAAGCCCAAGGGTAAAGCAAACAAGTTCCAGCACCATTCCAAATTGCATGTATACAATTGGATCGAAACGCCCAAGGAAGGGTCCATCGAGCATCCAGGATAAAACCATACTTATTAATGCTCCAACCACCAGACAGCCTGAACCAAGAGCAATAAATAAGGATAAAGCCTTTTTTGAGCGAAACAATAAAAAGATACCGACAAATGCCATCAATACAAGATAACTACGCAGTACATTAAATAATAAAAATTTTATGGGTGCCAGGTTTGACATTGCCAGGATTATATCCAGAACGATAGCTACAAGCAATACTTTTTCCGTAATCAATATCAGCTTGTAAAACCAGGGAGCTATTATTTTAAAATCGATGAATGACCGGACGAACCTGTAATATGCAAAGAACATAAGGTAACTAAAAGCACTATTACCAAATTTGTGGATCAAAGGAAAATGAGAGAAAAATAAGTCAACATAATAAAGTTCTTCAAACTTAAAAAGAAAGTATGCAAATACGCATCCAGTATAAAAAGCATAAAGCAAAAATTCTTTTCTCTTATTATTAAAAAAATATTGAGCGAATGTATGTAGAGCAATAAAAAAAATAATGGAAAGAAACAGTACGTCTACGAAAACAAAGTATCGTTGATTAAAGAAAATGTTTTCAATAATCCCCTGGTACTCTTTGGGTCTTATGATCACCGGGTAACCTGTGGCAAAATTTTGGTAAGGATTGTACATTTTTCCATAGAGCGTTACGGTGGCGCCGGCCTTAACTGAAAATTGAAACCCGGCACGTTGGTTTTTAGTTTTATGAGTAAAAAAATCAAAATTATTTTTAATCAAATGCAAGGTTGTATCATTTGCATAATATAAAGAGAGGAAGCTTGCACGATGATAGAGGAGCAGCACAACCTCGTTTATTTCAGAAGGGTTATGAATTACCCATTTCATCCATGCCGTGATGTACCTGGTACCATATACCGATTTCATATTGGCCCTGAAACTGGTGTCGGGTGTAAATATTTTTGATGATATCCCTGAAATTTTTTGTGTATTGGTGGCATCGACATAAAAAGCAGTGTACTTATTCATATTATAAGTGCTATCCCAACCGGGTTCCGGGTGTAGCACTATTGTATCCTGCGAGATCGCTGAACCAGCAAAATACAAGAAGAATAAAAGGGTAATTGCTTTTTTAGAACGGCCCATAACAGTACATTATTCACTACAGTAATTTATTCCCCGTGATCCGGTTCATAAAATCATCTTTACTATTCCTGCTAATTGGAAGTTGAGTATCATTGATCAAAACACAGTTGCCTTCAATGGCCTTAATATGCCTCAGACTTACTATAAAACTTCGATGAATACGGAAAAATAATTCTTTTGGTAGTTTGTCTTCTATGTGTTGCATGGTCTGGTAAACAACCCAGTTCCCGCCGGGAGTGTAGATACGTATATATTCCTTTAGCGCTTCTATATAAAAAATTTCATTCACATGTATACGTATCAACTTACCATTGCTCTTTACAAAAATATCCTTGCTGGCTTCATCATGCAGTGCAACAGGTATTGGTATCGAGGAAGCAGCTGATTCAATAGAAAACAAATGGTAAGCCTTATTAACAGCCTGCAAAAAACGTTCAAACGAAAAAGGTTTCAAAAGGTAATCCACTGCATTTAAATCAAACCCTTCGATGGCATATTCGCGGAAGGCGGTAGTAAAAATTACGTAAGGATGCTGCGGCATAGAACGCAACATTTCAAAACCCGAAATATTTGGCATTTTAATATCCAGGAACATGAGTCGTGGCTTTTTCAGATTAAATTCCCGTAAAGCATCCACCGCGTTTGAATAGGTTGCAAGAACAGCAAGTCGGTCATCCCGCTGAATGTATTCCAGTAAAATGTTACGGGCTATCGGTTCGTCGTCGATGATTATGCAATTAAAGGAAGACATATTTCTTAATCTACAAATTACTCCTTTTACAAAATGATAAACTCTTTATTTCGCTCAATGGAACTTAATATTCTACCAATAGCCCGAAATGTTCAACGAATGAAGGAATAGAAGAGGATTTTAATTGACTGGTTCCACCAAAGTAAAATGATTTATTTCATTTCCTGGTTTATCCGAATAGAATATTGCATTCGGACTTACGCGGTTTAAATCTATTTGGCATTGAGCAACCCTTCCAGGACATCATATACGATCGGACAAAAAGTACTGTTCTTCAAAGTAAGTGCCTGCCGTTTTACAATTATATCTTCATCAGTGTAGGGAAATCTTTGGCAGTCAGACGGGCGCACTTCATAAATAGTGCAATAATTATTTTCCCCTAAAAAAGGACACGGCTTCGTTTTAACTACATAGTCCCCTTCTCCATCAAGTATCAAATACTTTTCTATGAAAACGCCTTCTTTCATTTTCAAATGCCTGGAGATTCGTTTTATATCAGGAGTTTTAAAACGAGGGGAATAATTCTTACAGCAATTTGCACATTGGAGACAATCAATTTTCTTAAATGCTTCCTCATGTAAGAAAGGAAGCTGACCTAATATCTTATTCTTATCAGTTCGGGTTAAAAACTGTTTATAATCTTTTTGCCGTTCTCCCGATTTTTTTTGCCAGTTCTCACCAGTATTCATACCGGAAGTGGAATTATTACGATCTTGTTCTTTTTGAGCCATTTGGTATTTTAAAAAATGGTTGGATATTGCGCTTTCCTTGGTAACTTTCTTTACTAAAGGTATTAAATGTATATTCAAGGACCCCTCATTTATCTTAACCTTATATTTATGTATTGTGGAATTTTTATCTGAACAAATACTTATTCTTTTCAGCACACCCTTTTATATTATATTGATTGGTGCGGAAATTTTCCTGAGCAACTACCAGCATCGAAAATTGTATTCGTGGAAGGATACAGCGATGAATATATATTTGATGTTGCTTAATAGTATTACTGATCTTTTTTTCAGATCTGTATATTTAGTTATACTGGATTATTTTTATCGTCACCAGTTGATATCCTTTACAAATGTAGTTACCTATTGGCTGATGCTCATCTTAATGGAAGATTTTCTCTATTATTGGCTTCACCGGTTCGATCATGAGATAAGATTCTTTTGGGCGGTGCATGTTACCCATCATTCATCGGAGCACATGAATTTAACCGTAGGATTTCGCTCTTCCGTATTCCAGCCTCTTTACCGGTTTATATACTTTATTCCCCTTGCACTTCTTGGGTTTAAGCCGCTAGACATTCTTCTGGTTTATGCAGCTACCCAGATATGGGGCATATTTATACACACTGAGTTTATTAATAAAATGGGTTGGCTGGAATATCTTTTTGTGACACCATCACACCATCGGGTACATCATGCGTCCAATCCAAAGTACCTGGATAAAAATATGGGCATGTTCCTGATCATATGGGATAAGCTTTTTGGCACTTTCCAACCTGAACTTCCAGATGCGGATTATCAACCGAAAAAATATGGTTTAACAAAATCGCTCGAAAAAGAAACCCCAGCAACCGTTGTTTTCCATGAGTGGAACCAAATTTTGCAAGATCTCCAACAAAAAAATATTTCCTGGAAAGAAAAGTGGCGGTACGTATTCGGGCCGCCAGGATGGAGCCACGATGGCACCAGGCGAACCAGCGAGGAATTAAGGCAGATAGAATCAGGAACCGAACTGGTGATGCAGAAACCTCAATAATCTGCCAAAGCCTTCAGCTCAAAGGTTCAAAAATTAAGGTCTTTAAAAGAGTTTGTTATAAATTTTCCCCATTAAAATTAGGATCTGCTTGTATACTGATTCGCCATAACTTTGCGGACTTCTTACCATTAATTTAAGTATCGTTTTATTCTTTGGCTGGGTCTGCTTAATAAAGTTGTTAATGCGGAGCCATAATTTTGAACATCAAATAAATCATCAGCAACAATTATTTTAAAGGCATCTGAGTATATGAACTTATTCGCACAGCAAAGCACAGAATTTATCCGTAGGCATATCGGACCTAATAAAGAAGAAACCAGGGAAATGTTGCAAACCATTGGTGCAGGAAGCCTGGAAGAATTAATCAAAAAAACAGTTCCATCGTCGATCCGAATGGAAAGGCCTTTACAATTGGCCCCTTCCATGAATGAAAAAGATTACCTCGATCTTATAAAAGAAATTTCTCTTAAGAATAAGGTTTGCAAAAATTATATTGGGCAAGGATATTATGATACTATTGTACCCAGTGTTATTCTACGCAATGTTTTTGAAAATCCAGGATGGTATACTCAATACACTCCTTACCAGGCAGAAATTTCGCAGGGGAGGCTGGAAAGTTTATTGAATTTTCAAACCATGGTAAGTGATCTTACAGGTTTGCCTCTTGCCAACGCATCTTTGTTGGATGAAGCAACATCAGTTGCTGAAGCAATGACAATGTTCTTTAATGCTCTCAACCGGGATCATGACCATATTTCAAGGTCAAAATTTTTTGTAGATCAGGAAACTTTTCCACAAACGAAAGATGTTCTGGTTACACGGGCTACCCCGATTGGGATTGAAGTGGTGTTTGGTGATTACAGGAAGGTAGAATTTGATGACAGCTATTTTGGCGCTCTTGTACAATATCCGAATGATAAAGGTTCAGTAGAAAATTACCGGGAATTTATTGAGAAGGTACATGAGGTGAAAGGATATGTGGTAATGGCAACCGATTTACTTGCATTAACCCTACTGACACCTCCCGGGGAGTTAGGTGCTGACGTGGCTTGTGGTTCTACCCAAAGATTAGGAGTGCCCCTTGGATTCGGGGGACCTCATGCCGCTTTCTTTGCAGCAAAAGAGGATTTTAAGCGAAGTATTCCGGGACGTATCATTGGAGTGAGTATTGACGCACAGGGGAATCGGGCATTACGGATGGCATTGCAAACGAGAGAACAACATATCAAACGGGAAAAAGCAACATCCAATATTTGTACTGCCCAGGCACTTTTGGCAAATATGGCTGCCATGTTTGCGGTATATCATGGCCCAGACGGTTTAAAAAATATTGCCAAACGAATAACTGTTTTAGCCAATGCTATCGCCGAACAATTAGCAGGAGAAGGGTATGGAATACTTCATGAGCATTTTTTTGATACCATTGTCATCCGTGTAAACGATGCCCAGGTAACCCGACAGAAAGCAGAAGCTGCATCCATTAATTTCAGATATTTTAAGAATGACCTGATAGGAATTTCAGTAGATGAAACCACTACTTTTACTGATGTGTTGGATTTGTTATTAATCCTTAATCAGGAAAAAGAACACAGTATTGCGGGTTTTAATATTGACGACGATGCCACCCTTAGTCATATCCCGTCCTCGCTTACACGCACTTCGGAATTTTTATTACATCCGGTTTTCAACAGTCATCACAGTGAAACTGAAATGATGCGCTATATTAAACAGTTAGAAAATAAAGATCTTTCTTTAAATACAAGCATGATCTCTCTGGGTAGTTGTACCATGAAGCTTAATGCTGCATCAGAGATGATGCCCCTCAGCTGGAGTCATTGGAGTAACATACACCCTTTTGCCCCATCAGATCAAACCTTAGGATACCAGCTAATTCTCAATGAACTTGAACAATACCTCTGCGAAATCACTGCCTTTGATGCCTGCAGCCTTCAACCAAATAGTGGTGCACAAGGTGAATATGCAGGGTTATTAGTGATCAAAGCTTACCATGAAAGCAGGGGTGATTCGAAGCGTAAAGTAATGTTAATACCCATCTCGGCTCATGGAACCAACCCGGCAAGTGCAGTAATGGCCGGAATGAAAGTCGTTGTTGTCAAGGCCCTTGAAAATGGCTATATAGACGTTGAAGATTTGAAGGGGAAAGCAGCACAATATGCCAATCAATTGGCAGGTATTATGATTACATATCCGAGCACATATGGGATTTATGAAGAAACAGTAAAAGAAATTACAAAGATCGTTCACCAACATGGGGGTCAGGTGTATATGGATGGAGCCAATATGAATGCACAGGTTGGATTAACAGCTCCCGGTTTAATTGGTGCTGATGTTTGTCACCTGAATTTGCACAAAACTTTTGCTATTCCCCATGGCGGCGGCGGACCGGGTATGGGCCCTATTTGTGTGAAGGAACATCTCACAAAATTTCTTCCCGGACATGTTTTATTCGCCAACATGAAACCTGATGACAACAAATCAATGGGAGCTGTGAGCGCAGCACCTTATGGCTCGGCATCTATATTATTAATTAGTTACGGATATATCCGTATGCTGGGAGCTGAGGGAGTTAAGGCTGCTACGGAATATGCAATATTAAATGCTAATTATATGCGCGCACGGTTGGAAAAAGAATTTGAGATTTTATATACGAACGACAATGGTGAATGTGCCCACGAATTTATTGTAGATCTTAGGCCATTCAAAAAAAGTGCAGACGTTGAAGCAGAGGATATAGCGAAAAGATTAATTGATTATGGATTTCATGCTCCCACAATGAGTTTTCCCGTTCCTGGCACCATCATGATAGAACCAACTGAAAGTGAAGACAAGGCACAGCTCGACCTTTTTTGCAATGCATTGCTTAATATACGGGAAGAGATACTTGCAATAGAAGAAGGCAAAGCTGATAAAAAAGACAATCCTTTAAAAAACGCCCCGCATACTCAACATGTTATTTGCTCCGACAAATGGAATTTTTCTTATTCTCGTCAATTGGCAGCATTTCCATTGCCATATGTAAGTGCGAATAAATTTTGGCCTTCGGTAGCAAGAGTGAATAACACGTATGGAGACAGAAACTTAATTTGTACTTGCGAGCCAACAGAAGCTTACGCGTGAGAGTTTATTGGTGGTGGCTAATAAGAATTACTTTTCATTTATATCTAGTTTTAAAACCTGCCGGATGATGAAAAGGATTTTTAATTTTTGGTAAGTAGTTTAAAAAACTACGGCATTATTCATCCATGTTATCTTTATAGTCTACCGGTGTTTCTGTTTTACTCGAATGAGCTAGCATGCTGTTAAGAATTCCGATTTCTTCCTGGGTAAAATAACGCCACTTCCCGGATTCCAGGCCGTGTAATTTAATATTCATGATTCGGATCCTTTTTAGGCTTTCGACCTTATAACCAAACGCTTCGCACATTCGGCGTATCTGCCGATTCAAACCCTGAGTTAGAATTATTCTGAATTTATTGGCTCCTTCCGGCTTCACATAAGATTTTTTTGTCCATACACCCAATATGCGAATGCCCGTACGCATTTTTTCGATAAAATCTGGCGTCAATGGTTTATCAACTGTTACAATATATTCCTTATCATGGTTATTCCCAGCACGTAGAATTTTATTTACAATATCACCATCATTTGTTAAAAAGATGAGTCCTTCTGATCTTTTATCTAACCTGCCCACCGGAAAAATTCTTGATTTAAAATTGATATAATCGATGATATTCGATTTATCCTTGGTGTCGGTTGTACATGTAATTCCTTTGGGCTTATTCAGCATCAGGTAGACGGGAGATTTTTTTGATTTTAATTTTTCACCATCGATTCTTACCTCATCATTTTCCATCACACGATTTCCCTTAGTAGCTTCCATCCCATTTATGGTAACCCTTGCCTGATCGATATAAAGATCAGCTTCCCGCCTTGAGCAAAATCCTGTTTCACTGATATATTTATTCAAACTTTTATCCATAGCAGAATAAAATTCACTCAATAGTTTGAAATCACAAAAAGGGGTTTATGAAAGACGGTAACCAGTATGGGTTCATACTACAGTAAACAGCACTCCATAACAATAAAAAAGGCCACTATAAATAGTGGCCAGTTTCTGTCCAGATCAATTTTTTATGCTTTAAAAATTGCTATCCCTGTCTGATCTATTTCTATTAGTATCTCTGTCAGTATCCCGGTCGTTATTAAACCAGGATTGTACAGTTTCTTTTGCTTCTCCTGTCTTTTTTTGTAATCTTCCTACCAATTCATCTTCCTTACCTTCAACATATAATAGATCGTCATCAGTGAGGTCTGCATATTTTTGTTTTATGTTTCCTTTGATCTGATTCCAATTTCCTTTGAGCTTATCTTTCCATGGTTCCATGACAGATATTTTAAGGTGAATAAATAAGGTTGATTAATTAATCATCGATTAATTAAATTATACCCTGTTTCCGCTTATAACTCTGAAAAGAATTGCAATGATTGCAATAACCAGCAGAATGTGAATCAATCCGCCAGCGCTGTATACAAAAAATCCTAGTATCCAGCCAATGATCAAAATAACCGCGATGATATAAAGTAGATTACCCATAACGAAAAAATTTTTAGGTTCAATAATGTTTTCATAAACATTCAAATTATCAGGCCAACTTTCTTTTATAGAGATAAAGAACCAGTTAGAAACTCATGAAACCGCCTGACTCATCTGTATTTGTAGAAAAAATTCTACTGATTTAAAAATTTTCCGGAATATTAAAGGGGTTTGACTAAATCAAACGGGTTTATTATGATGTAATCATTTTGCAGAGGAGCCAAACACAATGGTGGTGAAGCTCTTTCTAAATTATTTCCACAATGATTTAACCACGGTAAAAAGCCATTGGCCATTACCAACGGCTTTGGGTTTGGGCCTTATCTTAATGGGTATTCCTTATTTCAGCTTAAACAAAATGGCACCACTTTGTTCTGTTGTTGATTCTAATCTTACTTCATACACTTTATCACCCACACTAACTTTCATTAATGCTGTATTTGGTGGTATGCTACCTAAATTCTCAGCATACATCACCAACTCGTTTGAAAGATTAGGATTTGCTTTAAGTTTAATACTAATGGCTTTATCAGTAAGCTTTTGTTTACCCGCGACAACATTACCATTAAAATAAACCGTTACTATATCCCCATCAATATCCGCATTATCATAAAGGTCTACCTGAAAATCAGGTTTTTCCAATTCAATAGTTTTTTGAACGTTCACTTTACGGTTGCCCAGGCTGGAAGGCAGGCTGGAAGTTTGTTTTATAGAATTATTTGCGCCAAAATTCTCAGGCATCAAAACGGCAGTAAACTGGTTTCTGCCATCCAATACCAGTTTGGCAGCTTGCTGAACATCTTTAACTGTTAACAGAGCGACATTCTTTTCATAATCTATAAAACGTTTCGGGTTACCACCTTGTAATTTGTAATTAAGAATTTGATTAAGCCATGTATTATTTTCTTTGATGTTGGTTTTATACTGTTCGATCCATTGCTTTTTGACTTTGTCAAGATAGGTTTGATCCGGGCCATTTTTTACAAGCATGTCAAATTCTTTATTGACAGCCTTCAACAGTGTATCCACCTTTTCAGGACCGCATGGAAGTTGCAGAACAAAACTGTAATTGGCATATGGAACCTTTTCGAGTTCGGCAAAAGTTCCACCGCCATAAATACCCTGCACTTTCTCACGCAGTTCTTCAATGATACGAATATTCAAAACCTCGCTCATAGCGCGGACTTTCAATTCAAGATCCTCGCTATAGGGTAATTCCCCCGTGTAGAATGCAAGGATCAGACTTTTTTGCTCCTTTCCCTTACTTACGTTCAAAGTGTTTTTTCCGCTAACGGGTCTCACTTTATTGTCGACATACGTAAATTTTTTGCTGGTGGCGGGAAGACTCGCAATATATTTTTCAATCAGCGGAATCATTTCTGATTCTTTAAAACTTCCAACAAAAACAAAGTTCATTCCATTGGCATCACCAAATCGCTCTTTATAAATTGCGAAGGACCGGTCCAGATTTATTTTATCATAATACTCACTTTTAGGTACTGAAATTGGCGCCAAGGGATTATTATTAAATAATGTTTGGTACAATGTATCTACAAATGCGGCTTCCGGATTGGCTGAAAGATTAGCAAATTGAGATTTATTTTTTTGCACAAAGGAATTGAACAACGCTGTGTCTTTACGTGGCTTGGTAAATTGCAGATAGGTTAATTGAAAAAGGGATTCAAGATCCTTCACCGTTGAATTTCCACGAACGCCTTCGGAAGTTGCAGAGAATACCGGGTTCACTGACACTGACTTTCCAGCAAGCGCCTTTTTCAGATCTGTTGGGGAAAAATCTCCTACACCCATAGTGCTTACAATTGCCGTGGCATATTCAGCATTAAATTTATCCTTAAGACCGTAATGGTTTTTGCCTCCTGCCCGTGTGGCTCCCATTACTACCTGGTCGTTTTTAAAATCTGTTTGCTTCAGCGTTACCGTTACCCCATTACTTAATTTCAATTCCGTGGTGTTTAAGATCAGATCTTTTGATCGGCTAATTATCTTACCGGCTTTTGGCGGAGTAGTGATTAGAGTGGTGGATACAGCTTTTTCTTCGTAAGGTTTGATATCAGCTTTTTCTTTGGCATCTACAATGGCCAGAAGATCCTTCTCTTCAGGTAATTTTTCATTCGGTTTTGGTTCAGGCCCCATTACAAAAACAAATTTATTTTTTTCATCTTTAAATTTCTTTGTAAGGCCATTCACTTCCTCAATCGTAACACCAGGCAATAAAGATTTTACGTATTCAAATTCTTTTTCAATACCAGGTGAAGGCTCCTGGGCCAGGAAATGATTAATATATTCCTGAACGTAATTTTCAGATTCGGTTTTGTCCCTGTTGTTATAGGTCTTTTCATAATTAGTGAGGGTATTTTTTTTTGCCCTTTCCAATTCTGCAGCTGTATATCCAAATCTTTTAACTCTTTCAATTTCTTCAGCAACTGCATTCAACCCTTTGGTCACGTCTCCTGTACCTGTTCCTCCAAAGACATTAAAAGCATGGTAGCCCCTTGCAAATGATTGAAAATTAGAATAGGCAAAAATAAATGGGGGATTTTCCTTTTGTGTTAGTTCCTGCAAACGTTGGTTTAACATGGAAGTATACATCTGTTCTATAAGGTCCTCACGGTAATCACTAATTGATGAAGAGGGATTTACTTTAAAAGCGGGATAAAATATTCCAATATTATAATCTGTGGCTTCTTTATCGGTTGCCACTATTCCCTGTGCAGTTTGATATGGTGGAACCTCGGCAATCTGCCGGGGTCTTTCCTGTGCAGGATTGGTAAGAGATGAAAAATGCTTCTTTATCAATTCTTCCGCCTTTGCAGGCGCAATATCTCCCACTACAATTACTGCCATAAGGTTAGGCCGGTACCAATCTTTGTAATAGCGGCGTATGACGTCGTAGTTAAAACCTTTTATAATGCTATCTAATCCAATAGGCAACCGGTCTGCATATTTGGATCCCACAAATAATTGAGGGTAGATTTTTTTAAACATCCGATCATCGGCGCCCTTACCTAACCGGCTTTCCTCAAGAATAATGGAACGTTCTCCTTCAATATCAGCATCCACATAGGTTACATTGTGAGACCAATCTTCAAGTACCTGGAATCCTTTCTCAAGATTTCCTGGTTTATCTACAGGAATAGGAAGCATATATACAGTTTCATCAAAACTGGTGTAGGCGTTCAAATCGTTTCCAAATCCCACCCCGATATCCTGGAGAAAAGAAACAATATCATTTTTTTTGAAATTGGTAGTACCATTAAAAGCCATGTGTTCGGCCATATGAGCCAAACCACGCTGATCATCGTCTTCGTTGATGGCGCCTGCATTTAATACCAACCGTAATTCAACCTTTTGTTCGGGTTTTTTATTCTGACGGATATAATACGTCAACCCGTTTGCAAGTTTGCCTACCTTAACTTTTGGATCGAGTGGAAGTTTATCAGCTGGATTTAACTGGGCGAAAGAAAATTCGACAGAAATAATTGCGATCAATAATAACATCCACCGGGTAGATGTATAGAAAAATTTCTCCATGATGTGATTTCTTTTGTAATTACAAATATATCGGAGGAACAATTTAATGCATTTCCGCTTGTATAATAGGTGGGGAACAAATGAACTTTCGAAATGGTTGATCGGTTAAGTATAATGATGAGTTTTGTGATAAAGTCACACTATGTCTGAACTAATTTTTAAAAATAAGACGAACCAGATTATTGGTATTTGTATGGAAATACATAGAATACCAGGACACAGCTTTTATGATATTGTCTGGTTAACTTGGGCCGGAAAAGTTTAAGATACAAACGGGTTGTATTCTAATCCGTGCAAATCCGCGAAATCCGTGGCAAAAAAATCGATATTACTCGCATTTTCTTTTCCTGCTTTCTGCATCATTTCCATCAGCCAATAAACAACCGAAAACTTAAAAAACCTGGCAGACGTGTTTGGCGCCACGATCGATTTACCTGGCTACGGGTGATACGGAAAGCAAATTAAATTTTTTAATATTACTGCTTAGCTCTGGGAGTATTTTTTGTAATACTCTTCGGTTGAAGATGACAAAAATATAGGATTCAAGCTTTAAGAACTCCCCATGGGTTTTTTGCCACGGATTTCACGGATTTTCACGGATTTTTATTTAGATCAATGATAGCTACCCTATAAATTTACCATACTCAGTCAATCTAAGCATCGGATATTATCATCCTAAATATCACTTAACCACTTCCACAATAACCTTCCCTACACTCCCGCTTGGCATTTGAATTTTTAAGATGGCAGCTATGGTTGGAGCAATATCTGTCATATAAGTTTCCCGGTTTGTTTTACCCGGTTTGATATTCCAACCATACCACAGTAGCGGGATATGGGCATCATAGGGTGTCCAAAGGCCATGAGTAGTCCCCGTAGTTCCTCCAATAATCCATTGAGGTTTGAAGAGTATTTGTATATCACCACTTCTTTGAGGAAAATAACCGTTTGCAAGCATATTTTTTACCTGGGCATTTAACGCCACCCCTCCTAACTCCTGAAGATCGATAACCTGTGATATTCCGGGAGTATATTTCAATGAATCAATAATCCATTTCTTAATAGCACCTTCATTTAACCCCATTGAATCGATAGCCCGGTGATTTAAATGAACCTGGTAATTATTCATGCTAACAATCAATCTTTCTTTCCCGAATTTTTCTCTAAGCTGGATGTTGAACCGGGACATGATTCCTTCGGTACTAATGGTTCCCGTAGGAATTTTATGTTCTTTCAAAAAACCCGGTACATGTGAAACTCCATGATCGGCGGAAAGGAATACAAGGTATTTTCCCTTCCCTACTTTTGTATCGAGAAAATTTAAAAACTCACCAAGATCTTTATCCAGCCGTAAATAGGTATCCTCTATCTCCACAGAATTAGGCCCGAAAGAATGACCAATATAATCCGGGGAAGAAAAACTAACGGTTAAAATATCTGTAATGTCATCTGCTCCCATTTTTTCAGAACCGATAGCTGCTTTCGCCATATCGAGTGTTAAGGTATTTCCATAAGGTGTAGACTCTATGATACTGTAATTTTTTCCAATGAATTTCTCCAGATCATAGGGAAAGCCTTTCATATCTACGCCCAAAGGTTTGCCTTCGTAGTTTTTTTCGTCAGATGTACTTTGAACATAACTGTTTGCAGGGTATAAAGTGTTCCAGTTAAGTCGATAATATTTATCCACCAGTTTCGGTGTATTGAGTTCAGTTACCCATGTTGGAAGTTCATTCATGTAATAACTTGAAGTAATCCACTCGCCGGTGCTTCCATTATACCAATACGCGGCATTCGCAGAATGACCTGCGGGTAAAATGCTCCCGCGATCTTTAAATGCAATTCCAATTACCTTACTGCGAAAATTAGTAGCTAATCGTAATTCATCGCAAATGGTAGTTACAAGCATATTCCGGGGACTCATTTCTCCGGCCGCTCCGGTTGTACCTACCCCTTTTACTGATTTATCCTCAGTGCAATACACTGATCTTTGGAGTAGGTTGTCGTACCACGTATTTCCAGTAATTCCATGAATGGAGGGAACGCTGCCGGAATAAATAGTAGTATGGCCACAGGCAGTTACTGTAGGAGTATAGGGTATCAACGTGTTTTCACAACTGAATCCCTGATTTAAGAAACGTTTGAACCCACCATTAGAAGCGTATCGATCATAAAAGCGGTATAAAAAATCCCAACGCATTTGATCTACAACGAGACCAACAACCAATTTTGGACGAGATATCGAATTCAAAGGCTTTGGTACCGAACCGGTTTGGGCATAACCACTTGAAATAATCCATAAACCCATTGCAAAAATAAGTATCCGACCCATTAACTTCATTTTGGCAAATGTAGTAGAATGGAGGGTTACGATATATTAAAAATCTGGTACCTTCCCTATATTTGTGATAGGGATTTTGTTAATCGTATGTTGCAGGTAGCCTTTACCTTACGCAAAACCATTACCTTTGGGCAACTCAAAAAACTCGTTCCCAACAGGGAGGCTAAAACAATCAAATATGGCAGATATTTTTGAAAGGTTGATTAACAACCATGGTCCCCTTGGTCAGCATCGTGAAAGGGCACATGGTTATTTTGCATTTCCAAAACTGGAAGGTGATATTGGTGGCCGGATGAAATTCCGCGGTAAAGAGGTGATTGTATGGAGTTTGAATAATTATCTGGGATTAGCAAATCATCCGGAGGTCCGGAGAGCCGATGCTGAAGGTGCTGCCCAATTCGGATTGGCATTTCCTATGGGTGCAAGGATGATGAGTGGGAATTCTAATCAACATGAACAACTCGAAAGGGAATTGGCCGAATTTGTTATGAAAGATGATGCTGTATTACTTAACTATGGATACCAGGGTATGGCGAGCCTGATCGATGCTCTTTGCAGCCGCCACGATATAATTGTATATGATGCAGAAAGCCATGCCTGTATTGTAGATGGATTACGAATGCATGCAGGCCATCGCTATGTATATAAGCATAATGATATAGGTGATTTTGAAAAACAGCTTCAAAGGGCAAGCACATTGATCGAAAAACAGAAAGCCGGCGGTATTTTGGTAATTACTGAAGGCGTTTTTGGGATGGCTGGAGATCAGGGTAAACTTAAGGAAATTACTGCATTAAAAGATACTTATGAATTCCGGTTGTTGGTGGATGATGCACACGGATTTGGGACTCTAGGAAACACTGGTGCAGGTGCAGGAGAAGCACAAGGAGTTCAAGATAAAATTGATTTGTACTTTTCTACTTTCGCAAAATCCATGGCTTCGATTGGAGCATTCGTTGGAGGAGACCGAGAAATCATAAATTATATTCGGTATAATATCCGCTCACAAATTTTTGCCAAGAGCTTACCCATGCCTGTGGTTATTGGAAATTTAAAACGTTTGGAATTACTACGCACCCGGCCTGAATTAAGAGAGAAATTATGGGAGAATGCTCAAAAGCTTCAAGATGGATTGAAAGCACACGGATTTAATATTGGTAAAACAGATTCCCCGGTTACGCCTATTTATATGACGGGAGGTGTAGAAGAAGCCACTGCTATGGTAATGGATCTTCGTGAAAATTACCATATTTTCTGTTCCATTGTGCTATACCCGGTGATTCCAAAAGGACATATCATCTTTAGATTAATTCCAACGGCTGCACATACAGATATTGATATAGACCTTACATTAAAGGCTTTTGATGCAACCAAAAAACGATTGGATGCAGGGAAATACCAGGCTAATGCCATTCCACATATGGCTGATATAACTGCCTGACCTATCAACTTACTTCCTGAAAAGCCCCCATCGGGCTTTTTTTTATGATTGTAAGACAATGATTTACGCTTTAGGATAAGTATTTTCCTTAAACTTTCCATAATAAATACACTCATACACTGCACTTTAGCGTTTTAAAGTAGTCTCTGATCGAAGATCAAACATACTTACCCCTAAACCGTATGAGAACGATCTTTACCATACTATTACTTTCAGTATGGCTGATACCAGGTGTATTGGCACAGAAATCTTCACGCGACAGTTTATCCGTAACTATTCTGTTGAAGAATAAAAATATTACAGTAGATAGCGTTTTTATTATTTTCGACAGATACGATCTTACAGGAGCAGGTGTCGTTAAGCAGGTATTTTATCCTTCAGACAACAAAATTGTAATTGAGAAAGTACCAAAAGGCAAATACTATGTTGATGTGTTTTGTATCGGTGTAGATCACCAGAATGTTACCCTGGTTAGTACTATCGGCCAGCGTAGATCAAATAAAGTTTTTATTCCTCTCAAGTCTTTTGAAACCTATATTCCCGGGACTGCTATTATCCCACCCTCTACGATCGATTTTACCAATTTAGTGGTGACCCAAAAAAATAAATAACTACCTGTTCCAAAGGGTAAAAATAAAAGAGCCTCCCGAAGGAGGCTGCACTAATCAAATACCATTAACCATTAAACCTTATCCTATGAAAAACCAAATATAAGGTACAAGTCTTGATTCTTTGGTTACACAATGACTATTTTTTTTTATAACTGACCGTTAAATTGATTAATGTCAATCCGGAATTTATAAGAATGGATTCTATCTACATAGAATTAATTACCAGTACAGAAAACTACCTAGCAATGAGATTTACCTGGAATTAAAACAATTGCAGAGTCAATCAGGAAAGACCATCGAGATTTTCCTGTTTATGTAGTTACCAGCTGGATTTGAATTGCTGTTGAAATTGATTGAAAGAGATCTTTCCAAATTTTCCTTCACCAAAATATTTGGCAACTATTTCAAAATCTTTCGGTTCCAGAAACCCTGGTATCGCTTGAGGCTGTGATTCCTGTACAGGTATAATTACAGTAGTTGGGAAAGATAACTGACCTCCGGTAAGATAAATTACAAATTCATGAGTTGTATAGGTTTTACCATTCCAGGTAATACTCTGCGTTCCTTCGGCATTCAGTTTTACTGCATAAAATTTTTGTTGCAGATAGGATGTCACATTCTTGTTTGAATAGGTTTTTTTATCCATTACTTTACACCATCCGCACCAATCTGTATACAAATCTATAAGTATTGGGCGTTTTTCCTTTTGCATGTTTTCCTCGGCTTGTTTCAATGTCATCCACGCTACTTTTGAAATACCTGTTGGCGGCTTTTGGGCACAGGCAAAAATCGTTATCCATCCAAACAAAACCAATAATTTCAATGATTGCATGTTATTTTTGTTTATTGACCCAAACATAACTCAAATTACATGCATAAAATTGTGTTAGCAATAACGGGTGCAAGTGGTTCCATATATCCCAAGGTTTTAATTGAAAAGCTCTTAACGATCCAGGATCAGTGGCAGGAATTGGCAATTGTTATGACCGAAAACGCTAAACAGATCTGGAAAACAGAGTTGAACAATGAAGATTATAATGGGTATCCGCTTAAGAGTTATACGAACGATGATTTTATGGCTCCTTTCGCATCGGGCTCAGCTCAGTTTAATACTATGATCCTGGTTCCCTGTTCAATGGGTGTACTGGGTAGAATCGCTACCGGCACTTCGAATGATTTGATTACCCGGGCAGCAGATGTAGTATTGAAAGAGAGAAGAAAACTTATTTGTGTGATACGGGATACACCTTACAACCTGATTCATATCCGTAATATGGAAACAGTTACTCTGGCAGGAGGTATTATTTGCCCGGCAACACCGTCTTTCTATAGCAACCCAACTACAATTGAAGCATTGGCCTCAACAGTTGTTGATAGAATTCTCGACCTTGCAGGACTGCAATATTCATCATTTCGCTGGGGCACTAAATAACAGGTAGGTGAAATGAAAAAGGATTGCAAACTGCAATCCCTTTGTAATATTTTAGAGTCTTCTTTTACCTTAAGTCTACTTCTTCAACACCTGGATATTTCTTTTTATCAAAAATGAACATAGCATCGCTTATCGCTGCTTTACCATTCAAATTATTTACTGTGTAGGTGTACTTGTTTCCGTTTTTCTCCAGCACTTTGGTGCTATAAATCGTCTGCGTTTTTTTATCAACTGTAATATACACTTTGTGAAAGGTCTTCGATTTATCAATAGGGGTCATTTCTACTTCCTGTACTACTTTCCCGGCAATGGTTTTTTCGCCGTTTAGTTTGTATAAAAAATCTTTATCGTAGAAATTTGTGAATAATTTTTGAGGAGTAATGCTACTAGCGGAAAGATCAATTTGAGTAATAGTTACCTCATTAGCCGCTTTTTCATAAGTCCATATATTTTTGCCATCGCAAAAAATGTTTCTTCCACCCATATCGACTCTGTATTTCGCACCTTTCATATAAACTGTCCCTTTCTCAGTACCCTGAACTTTACCCTTTCCATCTTCTACTTTCAGAATAAAAGTTGATTGAACCCCTTTAAAAGTCTTGAATTTAGTGCTGACAGCATCCAGAATTTTTTTTGCTGCGGGATCACTCGAACCTAACCCTCCCTGGGCAAAAACGCTTGTAAATATTAAAACCATTCCAAAAATCGATAAGAATAAATTTTTCATGCTTGTTTTTTATAAGAGCTACAAATTTATCTTGTATGCTGCAATTGTAAGACCACGATTGATATGCATACGTTTACAAGCGCCTGGTACATTAACATAATCCTAACCCAGATTGATAAGATGCTGGGTGAGGTCGGCATCTGTTTTTATTAGAACATCCCGGGCCTTACTTCCCTGGTTGGGACCCACAATACCTGCCGCTTCCAACTGATCCATTAGTCTTCCTGCCCTGTTGTATCCCAATTTCATTCTACGTTGTAATAATGAGGTAGACCCAATCTGGCTTTGTACAATAAGCCGGGCGGCATCATCAAATAAATTATCACGGTCGCTCAAATCAAAATCCCTTCCTTCCAATTCTTTTTCATCTACGTATTCAGGTAATAAAAATGCTGGTGGATAGCCAGGCTGATCACCAATAAAATCACACACCTTTTCCACCTCAGGGGTATCAACAAAGGCGCATTGCAAACGAGATAGTTCTCCATTATAGGAGATCAGCATATCTCCTTTACCAATAAGTTGTTCTGCACCGCCCGTATCTAAAATAGTTCGTGAATCAATTTTAGAAGATACTTTAAAAGCAATCCGTGCGGGGAAATTTGCTTTGATCGTACCTGTTATAATATTAACCGATGGACGTTGGGTGGCGATAATAAGGTGGATCCCTACGGCCCTGGCTAACTGAGCCAAACGAGCAATCGGCATTTCCACTTCCTTCCCTGCTGTCATAATCAGGTCGGCAAATTCATCAATGACCAATACAATAAATGGAAGAAATTGATGACCTTTTTCAGGGCTCAGGCGACGTTTAATGAATTTCTCATTGTACTCTCTTATATTCCTGGCACCTGCCTCTTTTAGCAGATCATACCGGGTATCCATTTCAATGCACAAGGCATTCAATGTATGAATTACTTTCTTGGTATCAGTAATGATTGCTTCTTCTTCCCCGGGAAGTTTTGCCAAAAAAAATCTTTCTATGGTACGGTATAAACTCAGCTCCACTTTTTTGGGATCCACCAATACAAGCTTTAATTGGGATGGATGCTTTTTGTAAAGAAGAGAAACTAGAATAGCATTCAGGCCCACGGATTTTCCCTGTCCCGTTGCTCCTGCCATTAGGAGATGCGGCATTGTGGCGAGATCAACAATAAAATTTTCATTATCGATTTTCTTTCCGATCGCAATGGGTAAACTATAAATATTTTGCTGGAACTTATCAGAAGCCAGCAATGTTTTCATACTCACCACGGTCTTTTTTACATTAGGAACTTCTATCCCAATGGTACCTTTTCCCGGGATAGGAGCAATAATACGTATACCTAATGCCGCAAGGCTTAAAGCAATATCATCTTCCAGGTTTTTTATACGTGAGATCCGGACACCAGCCGCAGGAACAATCTCATATAAAGTTACAGTAGGGCCTACCGTGGCACTTATTTTTTGAATAGCTATATCATAATTTTTCAGCGTACTGATAATCTGATTTTTATTAGTTTCCAGTTCTGCCGGATCCTGTATTATTTTTTCACTTCCATGCGTTTCCAATAAATCAAGTGAGGGATATTTGTAATCACGAAGATCAAGAGTGGGTTCATACGGGGGCAGTTCGGGTAATTTCGGATCTTCTATTTCCTCGTCTTCAACCGCTGCATCCTGTAACAAATTAATTTCTAATTTCAGGTTGCCATTATTCTTGTCTTTATTTCTCTTGTTTGAATTAATGTTTGCGGGGGCAGTGGTTTCATCCTGAATGAAAGCACCGTCTTTATTGCCGGGTAACTCATCCACAACCGGCAACACCGGTATAAGTGAATCCGACCCGGACTCTTTTTCAATAATGGTAAAGTCAATCGATGAATTATCGTCCTTGGGGGGATTAACCATTATTCCACTTCCACCATTCAATTTATTTTGTTTTACCATTAAAGCAGCCGATTCACTGGTATCAGAAATGGTTTGGCCATTACCCATTTCATTTCCCATTGCTAGTATATTCTTTTTAAATCCAGGCATCCTAAAAACCGGGTTGAATCTCCAGATAAAATAGGCGAGACCAGCCACCAATAATAAGGCAGCTGTACCTATATAACCCAGGAACCGGGTAAGCCATTGAGTAATCAGGTCACCAACGGCACCACCCCAGGGAAAAATATTGCCCTTCGTCAAAAATGCGAGTAACACAGAAAAAAAAACGATCCCTACCAATACATATCTGATATTCCTCCAGAGTGAAAAAACTTTTCGTCCCATGATGGCATTGATTCCAATAACAAAGAACAATGAGCAAAATAAAAAAGATGCTACGCCGAAACCATTATAAAAAAAGAGGTGTGAAATATAAGCGCCAAAATTGCCAAGAAGGTTTACCGTCTGAACATCTTCGGAAGGTAAAAGAATACTCGCTCCACGAAAAACTTTATCCTGGTCTTCCTTCCAGGTAAATAAATAAGAGGCAAAAGCGATAAGTAAAAATAGGCTTGCGAATAATGAAACAGATCCTGCTATTTTCCGGGTGCGCTCATCTTTCACTAATTCTCTTACCCTAACCTGTTCTTCTTTTTCAGGATTCAATTTTTCCGGATTGGGAGACTGGCTTTTTCTTGATTTCAAACGATTTGCCATGGTTACAAAGATAAGTAGTTGAAACTGCCATCTATCTCTTTTGTCCAAATTAAAGACCGAATGCCTTAAAAATTGTATTTTCAAACATCAACTACAACGGATATACTTAGCTATACCGTTCGCTTATGAGATTATACAAATTTACCACCGCTCTATCCAAAATGCATTTTTGGTTTGCCTGTTTTGGTACGCTTGCTTTATTAATCGGCGGCAGAATTCCATTAAAGGCTCAAACAGATTCGTCACAACCTGACAAAGATTCAACAATTATTGATGTAGCAAAAATCAGGTTTCAAAAAACATTCTATAAAGAAATTTTATTTGCGACCTCCGCCAACCAGATAAAAGATAAGGATATTCCAATGTTGCCATTTAGAAACGGCCTTTTTTCCAAAAGCAATACCAGTGTTTCTCCTTCCATCATTGAAAAAGACGTATACCTTAAATTTATTGTTTGTAATAGCGCCGATACTGTTAAGCGGATTTACTTCATGCCCGGTCGCTACTGCAAAAATGTTTGCGTTTTTGAGGCTTCTCCCCAAAATATCCCGCAATCTTTTCACAAAAAGCCTGAAAGTCTCATACATACCGAAGAATTCGGGGGATATAAAATTTTAACAATACCTCCAAAAGATACCCTTCTATTTTTTACCCGGTTTAATTTTTTACGAGCGAATGTAAATAGTTTTGCGCCGCGTTTTATTGAACTGGATTATCTCAATCCTTCAGTAAGAGAGCTTAGGCTGAAGGACCCTATGCTTGATATGGTTACCTATATAGCAACAGGTATATTGCTATTAATGATTTTCTATTCATTGGCAGCCTATGTACAATACCTAAATATTGAATTCATTTATTATTCGGCCTACGCTTTCTGCAGTGGACTGTTATTGTTCTCCAAGTCTTACTTACAAATGGATCACACGGCCTTTAATTTTTTTTATGAGGAATATCTTGATTTTATTATTTTATGCACAGGTGCATTCTTCTATCTCCTCTTTGTAAGGAAGTTCCTAAATTCTAAAATCCAATACCCGGTAATTGATAAATTACTTAGGATCGCAAAGAGCTTGCTGATAATATTTTTAACCATCTTTTCGGTGATCTATTTTTTAACAGAGAAATATTTCTTTCTACTTATTCTTGAAAATTATGTGATCAAGGTTTTTCTCTGCCTAATCGGAATTTTATTTATCGTTTATAGTATCAGGGAAAAAAGCACTTTATTAAAATACCTGGCAGCAGGAAATTTTTCACTGGTATCTTTTTCAATTCTTTCTCTTTGCATTATTGTATTCGATTGGAATATGGTTCCGCATGATCCAAAGTCAGTTTGGAACCGGCCATTATTTTATTACGAATTGGGAATTGTATTAGAATTGGTGTTTTTTCTTTCAGGTATCGCTTATAAAAACCGACGTGATATTATTGAACAGGTAAAAGAGCGTGAACGGTTTAAAATGGAAAATGAGCGTAAAGAATTTGAAAAACAGATGGCGGTGATGGCTGCTCAACAAGATGAAAGAAACCGGATATCGGCCGATATGCACGATGAACTCGGCTCGGGCGTTACTGCAATACGCCTGATGAGTGAAATAGTAAAAAGCAAGATGAAACATACTTCACTTCCGGAGATAGATAAAATATCCAATTCAGCTAACGATCTTCTTGGGAAAATGAATACGATTATCTGGACCATGAAAAGTTCTAACGATACCCTCGAAAGTCTGATCGCCTATATTCGGGCGCATGCTATCGAATATTTCGACTCCACACCAATAGATTGCAGCGTACACGTTTCAGATGTTCCTGATGTTGAAATGAGCGGAGAAAGAAGAAGAAATATTTTTCTTGGCGTTAAAGAAGCATTAAATAATATCATGAAACATTCAAAAGCGACCAAAGTCCAGATCGATATTATGGTTTTAAATGATACACTAACCATTAAAATTGCCGATAACGGCCTTGGCATTGATACCGAAAAACTCAGGCGATTTGGTAATGGACTGAATAATATGAAACGAAGAATGCAGAACATCAATGGTAATTTCCATATTAAAAATGATGGGGGAACCAGCATCTATTTTGAATTGCAAATTTGAATATGATTGCATTCATCTATACTTCTGTCTTCTTGAAACAAAATAGAAAATCATACTTTCCAATTTAAAAACCAATATTCCTCGTGTTTTATTTTTTCATAATCAGGCACCGCTATTTTATTTGTGAATAAAGGACAATTGACTACCAACGTGTGAAATTCACCATTTTCCCCGCAAACATCCACACCTCTTTCTTCCAATTCATGGATCAGTGTTTTGTTAACCACCCGACCCAGGAAATGCTCACCCAATACAGTATTGCATGATACGATGACCGTTTCTATACCCGCATTCAACATATCGCACACCAATTGCTTTCGATCCTGCTTCCAGAGCGGAAGAGCTGCCTTCATTCCGGTTTTTGTACACACCATTTCTTCCCAATCACGGTGAGCTTGCAAATCAATATCTCCAAAAACCATTGTACTCACTTGAAACTGGTCTTTGATAACCCGAAGTGTATTCGTAAAGTTTTTTTCATACTCGGACCATGAAGTGGGAACAGCAATGAGAGGAATATTCATTGCAATTGCCTGTTGCTGTAAAATAGTATATGGTAATCCATGGGAACGGGAAATGGCATTATTTTCATTCATCATGTTTACCAACACCTGTAATGAATTTCCTTGTTCCTTTGCCTTCATCAAAGCATAGCAACTATCCTTTCCACCGCTCCATGAACAGGCGATTTTTTCCATCAGCTCATCAGTGTTTAGAAGAAATACCGGGGAAACTCAGGATACTCATTACTAAACATAACCAGCCGGCAATTAATAATAATCCTCCAATAGGCGTAATGATACCAATACCTTTTAAACCAACGGTATCAGTAGCTTTTAATGCAGTTAAAATGTATAACGATCCTGAAAACATAACAATACCCAGTATGAATAACCAACCGGCGGCCGTAAGCCACTTCCCCGGGAAAGTATCAAATAAAATGGCCACTGCAAATAGTGCAAATGTGTGGTAAAACTGATAACGGACACCGGTTTCAAATGTGACAACTGTTTCCGGAGAAACGAATTGTTTCAATGCATGCGCGCCAAAAGCTCCAAGTGCAACGGATAACGCTCCTAAAATGGATGCAACAATTAAAAATCCTTTATGCATGTAAAATAGTTTCAACAAAATAATTCACGGAAATACTGTTTTCATTATCAATAGTAACATCCGCCTGCTGGTAATACATTCGCCGTTCATTCAACTTGCGTACGATATAGCTTTTGAGATCGTCATCATCCACGTTTTTCAGCAACGGTCGTTGTGCCTTTTCTTTTAATAATCTTTGCGACAATACATCAACATGAGTATTGAGCCAAACTACGGTACCATATTTTTTCATCAATTCAATATTATTGAGAAAGCAGGGTGTTCCACCACCACAAGACAGTACCATGGAACCATTATTATCAATTAACTGATCGAGCAATTCTCTTTCCTTTGTTCTGAAATATTCTTCCCCTGAGGCAGAAAAAATTTCAGGTATACTTCTCTTTTCGCGGTTAATAATTTCCATATCCAGGTCATACAAAGGTAATTTCAGGCAATCAGCTAATTGCTTCGCCCAATGTGTTTTTCCGGATCCCATGAAACCGATTAGAAAGATTCGCATAGTAAAGTTTGAAGTCAGGGGTTTAGAGTATGCTGTCTGAAATCTGAAATATGAAGAAAAAATTCCTCAACCAATTTAGATTGATAATTACATGGAAGTACTATTTAAATTTTTTCCAATTTCAAAAAGTTTATAAACTCTTGCGCCAAGTTCATCATCTTATACTACCATTGACAAATCTCCGGATTGATAAGAGTTTTGATCATACTTAAAATTAAAATAATGAATAATCTTATTTAAGCATGTATTTAATCCCAGTTTCCGACTTCAGACTTCAGTCCTCACGAAAACGCATTCAAACCCGTTACATCCATTCCTGTTATCAAAAGGTGAATATCGTGTGTGCCTTCGTAGGTAATGACACTTTCGATATTCATCATATGCCTCATTACAGCATATTCACCGGTGATACCCATTGCTCCTAAAATTTGCCGAGCCTCTCGTGCAATGTCGGCAGCTATTTCACAACCATTTCTTTTTGCCATAGAAACCTGTTGGGGGGTGGCACGGTGTTCGTTCATTAATACACCTAATCGCCAATTCAACAATTGAGCCTTTGTTATCTCTGTAATCATCTCAGCCAATTTCTTTTGTTGTAACTGAAAACCACCAATCGCTCTATCGAACTGAATCCGTTCTTTGGAATATCGTAATGCTGTATCATAGCAGTCCATTGCTGCCCCTACACTACCCCAGGCAATTCCATAGCGTGCCTTTGTAAGACAACTCAAGGGGCCTTTCAATCCTTTTATTGTAGGAAAAATATTTTCTTTAGGAATCTTCACATTATCAAAAACCAATTCTCCGGTGGCACTTGCCCGCAGGCTCCACTTGCCATGGGTAGTAGGCGTGGAAAAACCTTCCATTCCTCGTTCAACGATTAATCCCCTGATATCACCTGCTTCATCCTTGGCCCAAACTATGGCAACCTGTGAAAAGGGGGCATTACTGATCCACATTTTTGCACCATTTAAAATCACATGGTCTCCTGCGTCTTTATAATGGGTAAGCATCCCTGCGGGATTTGATCCATGATCTGGTTCTGTGAGTCCGAAGCACCCAAGCCATTCACCGCTTGCCAACTTTGGTAAAAATTTCCGGCGCTGTTCTTCACTTCCATACTCATAAATCGGGAACATAACCAGTGAACCTTGTACGGAGGCCGTTGACCGAACACCACTATCTCCTCTTTCCAGTTCCTGCATCATCAGGCCGTAACTTATATAATCAAGTCCGCCCCCACCATACTCTATAGGTATTGTTGGTCCAAAACAACCTAAATCTCCGAGTTGCTTAACTATATGCTGGGGAAATTCGGATTTCTGAGCATAATCTTCAATGATAGGTGAAATTTCTTTTTTTACATAACTCCGCACAGATTCCCGAATTAATCTTTGTTCTTCCGTCAAAAGTTCATCCAATGAAAAATAATCAGGGCTTGTAAACAGATCAGAGCGTACTGCCATGAGAAGCATTTTACAGTGAGCGGCAAAAGTAAGAAAAACCGCTCTCACCCTAGTAAATGTTTGGCTTCAAACCAGGGTGTATACGGTATTTTTGAAGTCTGTTTCAAAAAAGATTTTTGAGAAATGCAACATGACAGAATGGATGGTGTCTCTTAAATAACTCAAAACTTAAACGATTCTATTTTGGAGTTGACTGCAACCATTGAACGGGATGAATTGGTAGAAAGGAGCAAACTGGGGGATGCTGCCAGTTATGAAACAATTTACAGGCAATACTCAAAAGCCATGTATAATACAAGCTTTCGTATTGTAAACAACAGGGCTGATGCCGAAGATGTTTTGCAGGAAGCATTTGTAGATGCCTTCCGCTCTTTGAATGACTTTCATTATCGTTCCACTTTTGGTGCCTGGTTGAAAAAGATAGTGATCAATAAATCGATCAATATTCTTAGAAAGCGAAAAATGGACCTGGTTGAATTAGATCAATCCAATGCATATGTTTTATCTGATGATGAGCGATTGGATGAACAGGAATTACAATACAAAGTGGAACAGGTAAAAAAAGCGATTCAAAAGCTGGCGGATGGATATAGAACCGTCTTAAGCTTATACTTATTAGAAGGGTATGACCATGAAGAGATCTCGGAAATTTTAGGAATTACACATAACACAGTACGTACACAGTACATCCGGGCAAAACAAAAATTGTTACTGATAATAAAACAAGGAGGTTGATCATGAATTCGCGGCTTGAAAAATTTATACTTGATAATCGTGAGGAATTTGATGGTGACGAGCCCAATCCCCGGCTATGGAAAAAACTGGAACAACAATTTAATCCCAATGGCAGCAATATCAAAATTCAGCGAATGGCCATCATCAGGTGGAGCGCTGCAGCAGCGGTGACGGTAATGGCAACATTGGTAGTTTTTTATTTATTCAGTAAGCCTCCCAAAAAAGATCTTTCAGCAATGGCAGCTCATGCACAAACCAATGATATCATAAATGCCATTAATCCTGCCTACGCTAAAGAAGTATATCATTTCACACAGCTCATTGAATTGAAGCAGGCGGAAATGAAAAAGATCGCAAAAGATCAACCTGAGCTTTACAAGGAATTTATTGTTGATATCACAACTCTTGATAGTTCTTACAATTCATTGAAAAAAGAATTACCACTAAATCCCAACCGTGAACAATTACTGGAAGCTATGATTGATAACCTCCGGCTGCAGACCGAGCTTTTAAATCAGCAGCTTCTTATTATTAAGAAAATCAAACAATCAAAAAAATTAAATAATGAAGACAATACTAAAAGTATATAGCATTCTTTTACTAACCTCTGGCATGGTTTTATCCAAATCGGCCAGTGCGGGTGAAGAGCCTAAGGTTGAAAAGAAAAAAATGTACAGTAAATCCTACAATGTAGGCAATGGTGAAAAAGTTTCATTCGACAACCGTTTTGGTGAATTGAAGATCACAACCTGGGAGAAGAATGAAGTGAAAGTGGATGTAACGATGACCGGCAAAGGAAATACGGATGAACGTGCACAGGAAATCCTCAATGGAATTCGTATCGAGGACGGGAAAACCAGTTCAGGTGTATTTTTTAAAACTCATATTGAAAATCAGAATAAAAAGCATAACAAAGAAGATAAGGAGAAATACCGGAATGAAGGATTCAGTATCGATTATGTAGTATATATGCCTTCCCGTAATCCGCTGACTGTAAAAAACGAGTTTGGCAAAACGATCATCCCGGATTACCTGGGGGAAATAGATATTGAAAGCAAGTTCGGAACGCTTACCGCCGGTGATCTTTCAAATGTAAAACGGGTACGGGTTGAGTTTGGAGAATCTACCATTGAAAGTATTAACAATGGTAAATTGAATATCAATTTTTCCGGGAAATGTATTATTAGCAAATTAAGTGGCAACGTAGATGTATCACTGGAGCATAGTGGTGGAGTAAAACTGGTACTGGAAAACAACGTCAAAGAAATCAACATTGTAAATAATTTCTCCCATTTATACCTGGATGTTAATAAAAATTTCTCTGCCAATTTTGACATCAATACCAACTTTGGTGAGTTTTCCAATAAAACTGATTTTTCTATTTCAAAGCAGGGCAGAACCGAGGATAGCCGCGGCCCGAAATTCAATCACAAATATGCAGGTAAGTCAGGCAATGGTTCTTCAGCAGTAAGAATTCAGTCTGAATTTGGACAGGTAACTTTAGGTCATAATTTGGAAATGAAAGTAGCTGAGAAAGACAAGAAGAAGACCAGGAGCATCTAATACTTCTTAAATCTGATGATTTATGAATGTATTAGTATGTAAATGAACAAAATCCTTTTTTAAGGTTGGAATTAAGTGTTAGCTAACATTTTACTTTCATATGTGGAGAGGCAGGGGAATAGGGATCGTGAGAGAATCTTACTAAATATTTCCACTTAATTGCTGACTGAATTGAGCTATTTAGGCATTAGAATCATAATAGATGCGTTGTAAAGGGCAGATCCGTAACAGAATGTTTAACCATACCCTTTAACCTTTATTGGATCTGTTATGATATGAAGATTTCAGGCCTGAAATGTCCCACTCTACGATCCCCATTCTTCTTATTAAATATCATTGTTATATTTTTTCACCTGGCAATTTCAGCACAGTTACCAGCCATCAGCTTTTCTCATTTAACTACCAAGGATGGGCTTTCACAAAGTAATGTAACCAGTATCATAAAAGACAGGAAAGGATTTATATGGATTGCAACCAGGGACGGACTAAATAAATACAACGGCTATGAATTTATTGTTTACCGGAATGACCCTGAAGTTGCATCGAGCATAAGCAGCAGTTACACGAGCGAAGTATTTGAAGATAAAGCGGGAAATATATGGGTAGGCAGCGCAGGAGGCCTCGATAAATTCGATAGGGAAAAAGATGCTTTTGTACACTTTGGCGATAAAAAAAACCCTGTTTATGTAAAAGTTATTTTCCAGGATCAACAAGGAAATATGTGGATAGGCACAAAGGCAGGCCTCTTCTTGTTTGACCCTGTTAAAGGAAATTTTCAAGGCTTCACTTATGATCCAAGCAAACCGGGAAGTCTAAGTAACAACGATATTAATACTATTGAAAACGGCATTAATGGTGAGCTCTGGATAGGTACTGTAAACGGGTTAAATATTTTTAATCCAGCATCACAAAAATTTACACGATTTTACAACGATCCAGCCAATTACAAAAGCATCGCAGGAAACATCATTAAATTTATTTTTAAGGATAGCCGTGGCAATCTTTGGATAGCATTGGGAGGAGCGGGACTAGCCTTGTATCACCAGGATGGTTCATTCAGCAATTACAGGAATATTCCCGATAATCTAAATACAATCAGTAGCAATGATGTCCTCTCCCTTGCAGAAGACAATGATGGAAAAATCTGGATTGGCACAGAAGCGGGTGGGTTGAATATATTCGATTATAAAACACACACGTTTACATTCAATAGAAATAAATCTGGTGATGCTTCTTCACTTAATCAAAATTCGATTCGGTGTATCTACAAGGATTATACGGGTATTATGTGGCTTGGGACCACTTCAAATGGCGTTAATTATGTCCCCAGATTTGGAGATAAGTTTGTTCAGTATACTCCTGCATCGCACAAAACCAATAGGCTGACCGATGGCGTTATTAAATGTATCACCGATGACGGAAGAGGCAATATCTGGATGGGAACTGAAGCGGGTATAAATGTATTCAATCCTGAAAAAGAATCTTTCACTCTATATCTTCATGACGACCGGAATAAAAACAGCATCAGCAGCGACAACCTTTATTGCATCAGCCGGATTGGAATGGATTCAATGGCTATAGGCTATCATAACGGAGGAATGGATATATTGGATGTGCGGACAGGAAAATTTTCCAATTTTAAAAAGGAAGACAGCAATTCTTCATCACTTTCGTCCAATAGAATTAATAAAATTCATACTGATAGCAAAAAAAATATCTGGATAGCAACCTATAATGGAGGCCTCAATTTATTTAACAAGGTAACCAAAACGTTTACCCGCTTTATGCATAGTGCTTCAGATAACAGTAGTATAAATAGCGATGTGGTATATACTATATATGAAGACAAAAAAGGGAATTTGTGGATTGGTACAGATAAGGGATTAGACTTATTTGATCAGCCAAACAATAGGTTTATCCATTTTCAGCATACTAATCATGATAAAAATAGTCTTAGTGATAACCTGGTTAATTGTTTAATGGAAGATGCAAAAGGTAATTTATGGATTGGCACCGGTGGCGGCCTTAATTTATTCAACGAAAAAACAAAAACATTTACTGCGTTGACAGTAAAAGACGGCCTTCCAAACAATTTTATCCAGGGAATACTGGAAGACCCTAAAGGAAATTTATGGTTAAGTACAAATAATGGAATTGTAAAATTTACTCCGCAAACCAAAAGTTTCCGTGTTTTTGGAATGAGTGATGGACTGCAGAGTAGTGAATTCAAGCGTGAATCCTGTTATAAAAATGCAAAAGGCGAAATGTATTTTGGTGGCATAAATGGTTTTAATGTTTTCCAGCCCGATAGTATAAAATACAATGATTATATCCCAAGCATTGCGATTATGAGCCTTCAGTTATTCAATAAACCAGTGAACATTCATGATAAAGATTCTCCTCTTCAACAGGCAATCGGTGAAGCCAAAGTAATCACGCTCTCACACAAACAATCGGTTTTTACCCTGGAATTCGCCGCATTAAACCTGACAAGACCCGAAAAAAATGAATATGCTTTTATTCTCGAAGGATTCGAGAAAGCATGGAATTATGTAGGCACCCAACGCAAAGCAACTTATACCAATCTTGACCCCGGGGTATATACATTCAGGGTTAAAGCATCTAATAACGATGGATTATGGAATGAAGAAGGACGCTCGATTAAAATCATCGTAAAGCCTCCTTTTTGGAAAACCTGGTGGTTCAGACTTTTGATGATAATTACTGGAGCGGGCAGTGTATTTGCATTTTACCGTTTCCGGGTTAAGGCGATTAAAGCCCGTAATGCCGAACTTGAAAGGCAGGTTAAAGAGCGTACAGAAAAACTTGAAAGCCTTACCCACGAAGAGCGGAAGGCCAGGGAACAGGCTGAAAGGGCCGGCCTGGAAGCAGAAAAAGCACGGCAGGAAGCTGAAGAAAGCAATAAAGCCAAAAGTATTTTCCTTGCAACAATGAGCCATGAAATCAGAACTCCAATGAATGGTGTAATTGGAATGGCATCCTTATTGGAAGAAACATCTCTTAATCCCGAACAACGCGAATACGCCCATACCATTCTTACCTGTGGTGAAAGCCTCCTGGGAGTTATTAATGACATACTTGATTTTTCCAAAATCGAATCAGGCAAAATGGAATTGGAAGAGCTCGATTTTGATTTGCGTAATTCCATCGAAGAAGTACTCGATGTTTTTGCAGAAAAGGCGGCAACCAAGCAAATTGATTTATTATACCAGATCGACTCTAACGTTCCGGCCCAGGTTAAAGGCGATGGATTGCGTTTGCGTCAAATTCTAATGAATTTTGTTAGCAATTCCATTAAGTTCACTCCCAGCGGTGAAATTGTAATCAGCGTTCATTTATTAAATTTTAACAAGGATTCTATTGAATTGGGCTTCGAAGTGGCAGATAGCGGAATTGGCATACCGGAGGATAAAATAGGAAGACTATTCAAGGCCTTTTCACAGGTAGATTCCTCAACCACACGGAAATACGGGGGTACAGGCCTTGGATTGGCAATATGTGAAAAATTAGTTGCCCTGATGGAAGGGAAAATTAAGGTTGAGAGTGTGGAGGGTAAGGGTTCTACTTTTTCTTTCTCAATTAAAACCAAATCAACTAAACAAATTATAACAAGCCAGGTATTTACCACTATGGCAGGTGTAGAAGGGAGTAAGGTGCTTGTTATTGACGATAACCACACCAATAGAAAAATATTAAAAGCCCAGTTGGAACAATGGAATCTTATACCTGTACTTGCTGAGTCGGGTAAAGCTGCCATGAACATTTTGTCTAATCAAAATAATTTTGACCTGGTCATCACTGATATGCAAATGCCGGAAATGGATGGATTAGAGTTGTCCACCAGTATAAGAGAAAAACACAGTACCCTTCCCATCATACTTCTAAGTTCTATTGGGGATGAACGTTGCAAACAGCATCCTGGATTATTCTCATCCATTCTTACTAAACCGGCAAAGCAACGGGTACTTTATAAACACGTCATTAACCAATTACGAAAGGATAAGAATCAGGTGCCCGATCAGGACACTGAAGTCAAACAAAAACTGTCAATAGATTTCGCGGAAAAATTTCCGTTGGATATTCTTATTGCAGAAGACAATGTGATCAATCAAACATTAGCCATTCATGTACTCAGTAAATTAGGATACAAACCTGAGGTGGCAGAAAATGGCAAATTAGCGCTGGAAGCACTTATTAGAAAATCTTACGATGTTATTTTGATGGATGTACAAATGCCTGAAATGGACGGTATAGAAGCCACGGAAGTAATCCGCCGTACACCGGCCATTCCGCAACCAGTAATTATTGCTATGACTGCCAACGCCATGCAGGGGGACCGAGAAATTTGTTTGCAGGCAGGAATGGATGACTATATCAGCAAACCCATTCAATTGGATGTTCTGATAAAAACATTGGAGAAATGGGGCAAAAAAAATGAACAGAAGATAGCTTCAGTAGTGAATTCAGTACGCGCCTAGGTTAATCCGTTATGGATCTAATAAAGCAAGTTGGACTAACCAATACCGATACAATGATGTAGGTTTTTTAGTAATGAGTATGGTTCACTACGTTACTTTTTAAATAATTGAGATTTTTTTTCTGATCTTTATTTGTATACCTGGCATTTTTTGAACCATACACACGGAGCTTTCCCCTGCTAAGCGTAATGACTTCTTCAGCTCCTTTACCCAAAAAATCAAACATATGATACACAGGATCCGGGAAATACAACTCTCCTGTTCCTCTATCATTTATTTTAAACTTATACCAAAACAATTGAACCCTGCCATCTCCCTGCCAGGCCCCTTTCACAAAATCAGGGTTACCATTGATAGGATTACCCGGCCATTTGAAAAGAAGTTTTCCTTTGTTATTAAACCAATATAATTGGCTGGAGAGATAAGGTTCTCCGACCTGGCGGTTTCCATACGTCCTTCCCCCCGCAACGATGTGGACGCCGGGAACATTTTTTAGAAAATTGCCTTCCTGTATTTGTTGCGTATGTTCAGCAACATTCTGCCAAATGATTTCTCCCGTCATGCCTTTATAAATAAAAATCCCGGTTTCACTATTGGCAGTTACAATGTCTTTGTTACCATCGTTATCAATATCTGTAAACTTGTAACTATCAGCATGATCATGGTTATCATTTAATAAAGCAAAACGGTTCCAAATTTCTTTTCCTTTTGAATTCAGTAGCAACGAGCCCACAAGCACTTCATCGATTCCATCCTTATTCAGATCAACCGGGTAAACATAATGACCCAGATTATCTTTTTTCCTGTTTTCTGTATGACTCCATTGCGACTTTAATGATGAATTATATGCATCGATCCTTATCATTCCACCCATATCTGTAAAAACAATCACTTCATTCGGATCTCCTTGTGAAAGTTTACCAATAGCAAGACGAAAATTATTATAAACATGCGGAAGCGGTTTTGTCGGCCACTCTGTCTTTACTTTAATGTCACCTGTTTCGCCATCGGCAATAACAAGCCATTCTTTTTCATCGAGTATTCGCCACTGAACAATTTCGGCTTTTCCATCTTTGTCAAAATCCCATAACACACCGGGGGGCTCGAATTCAGATCTTTCTTTAGTGTATGCTTCCGGAGCTTCCCACGCCCATAATTCCTTTCCGCTGTTATCAAACACATGACATGAAAAAGCCGGTGTTAACACCATAAAATCAGTCAATCCATCGCCATTAACATCACCAAACTTTACCGTTCCAGATGCAGGAATTTTATATTCCTTTATAAGCTTCACTTCATTATTAAGCTGAAAGGGTACAATGTCTTCTACCTTTAAATTCCTGTTTTTTGTAAGAACAATTACATCCATAACAGCACCAGGCTGTATCCTTGTTATTTTAATGTTAGTAATTCCCGCCTTTAATTCAAATGAACCGCCTTGCTTCCAGTTAAGGGCTTCATTACCAAAATCAGTTTCAGTTACACGGTCATTTACTGCAATTTTAAAGGAACTCTTACTATCACCATTGCTTCTCACAAAAAGAAAATAGGTCCCTGGTTCAGTTACCTGAATCTGCTTCATCATATTTGTTACAGACTTTAGCACCAGTCCTGTATTATTAAATAACCAATCCACTCCCAGTGATCCAGCATCTGTTATTGTATTTCCTTTAGGGATCTCATCGAGAAAATCGGAACCAGGGATAATTATCGTTCCCGGGAGATCGAAGCTCCATCGGTATGGATAATCCATGAATCTTTCACCATGTAATTTCCCGTTTACAGGAATAATAATTATGTGAATGAAGAGAATGAATAGGCTAATAAATTTTTTCATATGAAACCAGAATGGTGATGAAAGTATTCTTTATAAATTTTCTATGTACCTGGGTATTTAATGGTAATAAATATAACCCACATCAGTCACATTCACGGGAAAGGAACAAAGAAAGCAATAGAATATAATCGCGAATCTTTTGTTTCTTCCTTCGAGTTTTCTTTGCAAAAAGGAGCCACAAGGCTCGAAAAAATTCTCAATGAAAGAGGAACTAAAAAATTCACATGTGTAAACCTATTTAAGGTAAATGTCTCATGCTTCCAATCCGGCGTTTTGTACAGGTACACGGCTGGAGGTTGACGATCTTACAATAAGTTTGGAAGGGAGGACAATTCTTTCGTTTTTCAGGTTAAATGATTTTTTTTCCAGCGCCTTGAATAGTACCGTTGCCGCCGCTTTTCCCATTTCAAAGGCAGGTTGGGTTATTGTTGTAAGCGAGGGATTAAGGATTACTGCAGAAGCAAGATTAGAAAAACTAATAATTTTTATATCTTCTGGAATGGAGAGTTTCAATTCTTTACAAACTAAATAAATAGGAGTGGTCAGCTTTTCTACAGAAGCAATGATTCCATCGGGGCGATTTTTTCTTTTCATAAGGTTACTGATAAGCCTGGCATCATCCGATGAATCCTTTGTGCAAAGTATAATATTTTCATTTTCAAAAAAGATACTATTATCGACCAGCGCCTGTTTGTATCCCTCCATCCTTTTATTACTGATACCCAAACTGGTTGAAATGGACAAAAAGGCAATTTGCTTACAACCATTCTCAATTAAATGCTGAGTTGCATGATAGCAGCTTTCAAAATCATTGGTTGTAATAGTTGCGGTTTCTATATCGTCACAAGCCCTGTCGAAAAAAACCACGGGGATTCCTTTTTCAGATGCCTCATTTATATGATGACTTTGTGTAGTTTCTCTAGAAACGGAGATCAGTATGCCGTCTACCCTTCCGCTTTGAAAATCTTTTAATATAGCCTTCTCTTTCGTAAAGCTTTCATGTGTTAAATAGATAAGTACATGGTACCCTTTTTCCTGGGCCACCGCCTCAATTCCATTGATAGCGAGAGAAAAAAAACTGTCAGCCACTTCCGGCAAAACAACTGCGATTGTTTTACTTTTTCTTCCGCGCAAACTGCTGGCATACGGATTGGGAACATAGTTGAGTTTCTTTGCCAGTTCAAGAACTCTTTGTTTGGTCTCCGGACTTATTTCGTGGCTATCCATCAATGCTTTTGAAATGGTAGAAACCGATAATCTTAATTCACTAGCCAATAATTTTAGATTGATGTTGCCCATGATAGTAGCAGTTCGTTTATAAGAAAAAAAGCATCGGTTATCAGATCAAATGTACGATTTCGCGAAAACGGTTTCGTAAATAAACATAGCGGAATGTGTGCAAAGGCATGTTAAAAAATACCATATTGCTTTCGGTTCTATTAGTTATGCCATAAAATTGATTGCTCCATGTCCCCAAATCACAACCTTCAACAAAACGAAATCACTCCCCTCGCGAATCTGGATGAATGGGAAGAAGATGTTTTACAACGCTATCCTGATCCTGATTCCATAACATCTTCAAAAAAAACGGAAGAATTTAGAAATTATGAAACACCTGTCCGTGATACGGTACGTGAGTTTTACAGATTAAACCATACTTACCAGGGCTATGAGTTTGCTGTACAGAAAAGAAAAGAATTTCTTCAATTCAATAAAAAGGAAATGCCTGTATGGGAAGCTTTCCGTTTTTTAAATCAACTGGTTGATGATTCCGACCCTGATACCGATCTGGATCAAATGCAACATCTGCTTCAGACATCAGAAGCAATTCGTGCCGATGGTCATCCTGACTGGATGGTATTAACGGGTTTGGTTCATGATATGGGTAAAGTACTCTGCCTGTTCGGGGAACCTCAATGGGCTGTAGTTGGCGATACCTTTCCGGTAGGATGTGCATTTTCCGATAAAATTGTTTACCCTGAATTTTTTAAATCGAATCCTGATTATAGAGAGGAACGCTATAATACCAAATATGGAATTTATGAACACGGATGTGGACTTGATAATGTTACCCTTTCCTGGGGACATGATGAATATGTGTACCAGATGATGAAAAATTATCTCCCTGAATCCGGGTTATACATGCTTCGCTATCATTCTTTTTATTCCCAGCACCGAGAACATGCATATGATCATTTGATAAGTGATCATGACAGGCAAATGTTTCAAT